>SXGT01297790.1_pt1 | contig 11459 bp, 11 predicted proteins | sample 3176221 | NCBI WGS metagenome assembly SXGT01 (sample SAMN11356862, study PRJNA531348) | freshwater metagenome | isolation source: freshwater sample F1-120 | place: China: Fuxian Lake, Yuxi | collected 2017-12-25
CGTACCCCTTAAAGTTGGGCCCGTGCCGCTCTACGCCGCTTACGGATCGAACATGCATCCGGAACAGATGCTGCAGCGGGCTCCGCATTCACCGATGGCGGGGACCGGCTGGCTGTATGGCTGGCGGCTGACCTTCGGCGGTGAGGACCTCAGCTGGGAGGGCGCCCTGGCGACCCTGGTCGAGGACCCGTTGTCCCGGGTGTTCGTCGTGCTCTATGACGTGACCCCCGAGGACGAGGAGAACCTTGACCGCTGGGAAGGCTCCGAACTCGGCTTCCACAAGAAGATCCGCTGCCGGGTGGACCGCCTGACCTCCGACACCACCACCGACCCGGTACTGGCCTGGCTGTACGTCGTGGACGCCTGGGAGGGCGGTGTGCCGTCGGCACGCTACCTCGGGGTGATGGCCGACGCCGCGGAGATCGCCGGCGCCCCCGCGGAGTACGTGCACGAACTTCGTATCCGTCCCGCGGGCAACGTCGGGCCCGGCACCTAGACCACTCGGCCGAGTCGCAATGTCACGCTGACAGCGTCGTCATGCATATATATCCACGGCGACGCTGTCGGAGTGACATTTGCTCGCACTAGACGAGGCCGGACTGCTCGACCAGGTTGACCATCGTGCGCACACCCACCGCCAGTGCACGTTCGTCCAGATCGAAGGTCGGCTGATGCAGGTCCAGCTGGGCGCCCCGCCCCGACCACACGCCCAGGCGTGCCATTGCGCCGGGCACCTCCTCCAGATACCAGGAGAAGTCCTCGCCGCCCCCGGACTGATGGGTGTCGGCCAGCGCGGTCGGCCCGAGCGCCTCGATCGCATGGGTGAGGATGCGGGTGGACACCTCTTCGTTGACCACCGGCGGCACCCCACGGCGGTAGTTCACGCTGTACTCCACGGCCAGCGGCGCCAGCAGGGACGAAACAATATCGCCGACAAGCGATTCCAACGTCAGCCAGGTTTCGCGGCTGGAGGTCCGGATGGTGCCCGCCAGCGTGCCGGTCTGGGGGATCGCATTGGCCGCCACGCCGGCGTTGACCGCGCCCCACACCATGACGGTGCTCTTACGGGGGTCGATACGCCGTGACAGCACCCCGGGCACACCGGTGATCAGGGTGCCCAGCGCGTACACCAGGTCGCCGGTCAGATGCGGCCGGGAGGTATGCCCACCGGGCGAATGCAGGGTGATCTCGATCGAGTCGGCCGCCGAGGTGATCGGGCCCAGCCGCACCGCGACCTTGCCCACCTCCAGGCGGGGGTCGCAGTGCAGCGCGAAGATCCGCGCCACACCGGCCACCGCCCCGGCCGCGACGGCGTCGATCGCGCCGCCGGGCATCAGCTCCTCGGCCGGCTGGACGATCAGCCGCACCCCGACCGGCAGTTCGGGAGCCGACGCCATCGCCAGTCCGGCGCCGAGCAGCACGGCGGTGTGCCCGTCGTGCCCGCAGGCGTGGGCCACGCCGGGAACGGTCGACGAGAACGCCAGGCCGGTGCGCTCCGCCATCGGCAGTGCATCCATATCGGCGCGCAACGCGACACGCGGACGGTCCTCCGGCCCGAAGTCACAGGTCAGGCCGGTTCCCCCGGGCAGCACCTTCGGATTCAGCCCGGCATCGGCCAGTCGGTTCGCGACGAATTCGGTGGTCGCGAACTCCTGCCGGCCGAGTTCGGGATGCGCATGGATGTGGCGGCGCCAGGCCACCAGATCATCGTGGTGGGCGGCCAGCCACGCGTCGGTGTGTGCACGCAGGGTCATGACGCCCTCCGCCGGGCCTGCGCTTCCAACACCCGTTCGCGTTCGGTGTCGTTCTGCGCCAACGCAACGACGGTGCGCGCCAACATGATCGACCCGTCGATGACCGCCTTGTCCGCGCTGGGCCCGGCGGCCGCGGCCGCGAACTGCGGCTGGTGCAGCGACGCACCGCCGGCGTCGATGCCGACCACCGGGTGGATGCCCGGCAGCACCTGGGTGACATTGCCCATATCGGTACTTCCCAACGGCAAGGCCGCCTCCAATTCCACCGGCAGCGGATGCCGGCCGTTGCGGATCATCTCGGCGCGGAACACCTCGGCCAGGAACGGGTCCGGCGCCAGCGCGTCATAGGGTGGCGCGGTCTCCCGGACACCGTGTTCACAACCGGTGGCCACCGCGCCGGATGCGAAACAACCGGCCATCTTCGCCTCCAGCAGACGAAGCGAATCCATGTCGGTGGCGCGCATCGTGTATTTCATTTCGGCATGTGCGGGAATGACATTGGTGGCCTGACCACCGTTGGTGACGATGCCGTGCATCATCTGCCCGGGCGCGAGCTGCTGACGCAGCAGGCCGACGGCCACCTGGGCGACGGTGACGGCGTCGGCGGCGTTGACACCCAGGTAGGGCGCGACCGCGGCGTGCGACTCCCGCCCGGTGTAGCTGACCGCGACCTCGGAGAGCGCCAGCGAACGCGGCGCGGCCATATCGGCGGGCCCCGGGTGCAGCATGACCGCCGTGGCGATGTCATCGAACGTCCCGGCGTTGAGCAGCAACACCTTTCCGCCGCCGGCCTCCTCGGCAGGAGTGCCGATGAGGACGACCGTCAGATCCAGTTCGTCGGCCACCTCGGCGAGTGCCAGCGCGGTGCCCACCGCCGAGGCGGCGATGATGTTGTGCCCGCAGGCGTGCCCCATCTCGGGCAGCGCGTCGTATTCCGCGCAGATGCCGATCACCAGGGCGCCGCTGCCGTACTCGGCACGAAACGCGGTGTCGAGCCCGCCGGGCGCGGCCTGGATGGCGAACCCCCGTTCGGCGACCAGCGCCTGAGTCTTGGCGCAGCTGCGGTGCTCGTCGAACGCGAGTTCCGGTTCGGCGTGGATGTCGTGCGACAGCGCGACGAGATCAGCGCGGCGGCGATTGACGGTGTCCTCGACGATCGACGACGCGCTACCCGTGGACATGCTGGCAGTATCTCACTCGTGTCAGATCCACAAGCGGCCGCCAATGACGCCGCCACCGCGATCAGCGAACAAACCGGGGTGCCCACCCACGACATCGCCGTGGTGCTCGGGTCGGGCTGGGCGCCGGCGCTGAGCGCGCTGGGCGAGCCGTCGGCGTCCGTGCCGATGGCCGACCTGCCCGGATTCACCCCGCCCACCGCGGCCGGGCACGGCGGCCAGGTGCATTCGGTCACCGTCGGCACGCACCGGGTGCTGGTGCTCGTCGGGCGTATCCACGCCTACGAGGGCCATGACCTGCGGCACGTGGTGCATCCGGTGCGCACGGCGTGCGCATCCGGGGCCGGCATCGTCATCCTCACCAACGCGGCGGGCGGATTGCGCCCCGACCACAGCGTCGGCCAGCCGGTGTTGATCAGCGATCACCTCAACTTGACGGCCCGCTCACCGCTGGTGGGCGCCCAGTTCGTCGACCTGGTCGACGCGTACGCGCCCCGCCTGCGCGCGATCGCCCGTGAGATCGACCCCGCGCTGGCCGAGGGTGTCTACGCCGGACTGCCCGGGCCGCACTACGAGACGCCGGCGGAGATCCGGATGTTGCGCACCCTGGGCGCCGATCTGGTCGGCATGTCCACGGTGCACGAGACGATCGCCGCCCGCGCCGCCGGTGCCGAGGTGCTCGGGGTGTCGCTGGTGACGAACCTGGCCGCGGGCATGACGGGCCAGCCGCTCAGCCATGACGAGGTGCTGGAGGCCGGCCGTCAGTCGGCGGCCCGGATGGGCGCGCTGCTGGCCGGGGTGATCACGCGGCTCTGAGCTATCCGGTCAGATAGCGCTGCAGGGTCGGCCCGATCCACTCGACCACCTCGTGGCGTGTCATCTCACGCAGCGGCGGGAACGCCAGCACATAGCGGCACAGCGCCATCCCGAGCACCTGTGAGGCGGCCAGGCTGGCCCGCTTCGGCGCCTGCTCCGCGTCGGCAACGGTCTTCATGATCACCGGCGCCAGTTGGGCGGCGAAGATGGTGCGCATCCGTTCGGCGACAGCCTCATTGGTGACGCCGGCCCGCAGCAGGATGAGCAGCGCTTCGTCGCGTTCCCAGCGTTCCACGAAATGGTCGGCCAGCGCGGCGCCGATGCCCTCGACGGGCACCTGGGACAGGTCGGGTAGTTCGAGATCGAATTCGGCCGCCGCGGCGAACAGGCCTTCCTTGTTGCCGTAGTACCGCATCACCATCGACGGATCGATGCCGGCGTCGGCCGCGATGGCCCGGATGGTGGCGCGCTCGTAGCCGTCCGCGGCGAAGCGTTCCCTGGCCGCGGCCAGGATCATCGCCTTGGTCTCGGTGGCCGGTCGTCTCATGCCAACGATTGTAGGCCAACGAGTGTTGACAAAGCCCGCAACCCGGATCTAGCGTTGTCAACAGACGTTGGCCAACAACTGTTGACAAAGGAGTCGAGATGAACGTGCCCACGACAGATGTGCTGGTGGTCGGTGCCGGGCCGGTCGGGCTGACCGCCGCGATCGTGCTCACCCAACGCGGGCACACGGTGACGGTGGTCGACAGTCAGCCCGAGGGTGCCCACACCTCACGGGCAGCGGTGGTGCACTCGCGCACCCTGGAACTGCTGGAGCCCTATGGCGTCACACCGGACCTCGTCACGCGGGGCGTGCAGACCCCGACGTTCGCGATCCGCGACCGGGATGCCCTGCTCATGGCGATTCCGTTCGACACCCTGCCGACGCCCTACCCCTACACGTTGATGATCTCGCAGGCCGATACCGAGGCCCTGCTGCGCAAGCGGCTGGAGAACCTCGGCGGACGCGTGGTGCGGCCCGCCACCGTGACGGTCGTCGAGCAGGGTTCCGACGGGGTCGTGTCGACCTTCTCGGACGGCCGACGGCTCCGGTCCCGCTATCTGATCGGCGCCGACGGCGTGCACAGCACGATCCGCGAACAGACCGGGATCGCCTTCACGGGCGCCACCTACCCGGAATCGTTCGTACTGGCCGACGTACGCCTGTCCGGCGGCGTGCCCGCCGACGAGGTGATTCTCTACTTCTCCCCGGCCGGGCTCGTGGTGCTCGCTCCGCTGCCCGATGGCCTGCACCGCATCGTGGCCACCGTCGATGACGCCCCGGCGGTGCCCGCCGTCGCGTTCGTGCAGCGGCTACTCGATGAGCGCGGCCCGCAATCCCGGCCCGTCGTCGTCGACGAGGTGCTGTGGGGCTCACGCTTCCGGGTCCACCACCGCATCGCCGACGCGTTGCGCAGTGACCGGGTTCTGCTGGCCGGCGATGCCGCTCATGTCCATTCGCCCGCCGGCGGGCAGGGCATGAATCTGGGCATCGAGGATGCCGTCGCCGCCGGCGAATGCCTGTCCCGAGTGCTGCGCGGCGACTCGGAGACGCTGCTCGACGACTACGCCACCCAGCGTCGTGACGTCGCCGGCCGGGTCGTGCAACTGGCCGACCGGCTCACCGGCTTGGCCACGCTGTCCGCACGCAGACGCCCCCTACGCAACGCAGTGATGCGGGTCGCCGGGAAGCTACCGGCGGTGCGCCGCCGCCTAGGACTCCGGCTGTCCGGCCTGGGCCGCCGGTGAACGAGGAGGAACCCATGAAGATCGTCAACGGCCAGTTGGCGCAACCCGTCACGCTCACCGAACCGAGCACCGGCGGATACCTGGTGATCGCCGCCGAGATCGGCCGCTGGGCAGGCCCTTTCGCGCTGCCGAGCCGATCCCGCGAGCGCGCGCTCACCCGCGCGGCGGGCCTGTGCGCAACCCTGGCCGACCGCGATGACGTGCTCGAGGCCGTCGTGTTCCGTGGCGCACTGCGCCCACCCGGCGAGGGTGCCGAAATCCTGGCCGCGGCCGGTGCGCGGCCCGCCCGATTCGACGTGGTGGTACTCATCCTCACCCGCGGCGAGGATGACCTGGACGCGGTCCGCGGAGATGCCGCCTATCGCGCGCTGAGCGCCGAATTGACTGGCACCGCACGGTATTCCTACCGGGTTGCCGCCGGGAACGCGGCACGCATCGCCGATGTCGATCATCGCAGCGACCACTGGTTCCTGTTCAACTACTTTCACTGCGATGACGCCGCGACCGTGTTCGCCGTGTGGCGGTACACGGCCGGATGGTTCCAGCGACACACCGCCCTGCCGAACTCGACGTTGCTGCGGCCGCTTCCCGGCGAGCACAGTGATGTCGGCATCGTCAATCACGCGAGCTGGCCGAGGCTGCGGTCATTCCTGCCCGCCCTGCTGTTCAGCCCGACGTTCCGGAGCTTCGTGCTCGCGAACTTCAAGGCCAATGGCGTTGCCGCACAGCCGATCATCTATCGACGAGTTCCGCTCGGGGCCGGAAGCGGTCGCTGATCCGCACGATCGCCTTGGCCAAAAACGGCGCAGCGAACAGCATCAACAGGATGCGCACCACCTGCGCGGCGATGACGAAGGTGACGTTGGACCCGGTCTCGACGGCGGTGGCCAGGACCGCATACACCCCACCCGGGCTGGTGGCCAGATACCCTTCGAGCGGGGTCAACCCGGCGAAGCGGGCCAGCAGTACACCGAGGCCGGCGGTGGCGACGCTCAGCACCACGATCAGCGCGAGCGCCGCCGGGAGCGTGCGTCCGACCGCACGCAGCGAATCACGGGTGAACGCCACGCCGGCCTGCCAGCCGATCACCAGGTAGCCGACCTGAACCAGCACGGCGGGCACGGTCAAGTCGAAGGGCACCGGACTCAGTTGCAGCACCACCGTCAGCGCAAGCGGCCCGAGCAGCCCGGCGCCGGGCAACCGGACCAATTTACCGGCGGTGGCTCCGACCAAGACCAGACCGATGAGCACGAGCACGCTGAGATACCAAGGCGCCGCGGTGGATTGGTCCACCACCGCGGCGTGATGGGTGCGCTCGGCGCGATAGATCACCGTGACGGCGATCGGCATGGAGGCCGTCACCAGCGCCACCCGCAGATACTGCACGACGGCGACCACGCGGTCGTCGGCGCCGAGTTCGCGGGCGATGGCCACCAGCCCGGAGGCCCCGCCTGCGACCATGGCCAACGAACCGGTCAGCGGACTCACATCGCGGCGCAGGCCGAGCAGCGCGCCGGACAGCACGCTGATGAGCAGGGTCGCCACGGCCACGCCGAGCACGATCAGCCAGTGCGGCCCCAGGGCGCCCACCGCGTCGCGCGACACCATGGTGCCGATGTAGACACCGAGCACCCCTTGGGCGGCGATGCCCACCGTGCGCGGCACCGCCGCGGGGGCCAGGTTCGCCAGCGCGAGGACGATGCCGACCACGAGGGCGGCGAACAGGCCCGCCGAGGGCACGCCGAGTGCGGTGAGCGGAATCGTGGCGGCGACACTGACCGCCGCCAGCAGCACCCACTTGGCCAACCCGCGCCACTTCCCCATCGACACGACCTCCTTGATGGCAAGTATGCCCTTGTCTTTATCCAGCCACAAACTGGGCTATCGCGAATTATTAATAAGGTATAACTTGGTATATGGCCCGTCCCGACACCTCGACAGCGACCGAACTGCGGGAATCGATGATGGCGGTCGCCCGCCAGCTGCGACGACACCGACCCGATCACGGCCTGACCCTGAGCCAGATGCAGGTACTGGCCGAGGTGACCCGTACCGGCGCCGCCACCCCTGCCGAACTGGGGGCTCGGATGCAGGTCCGCGTGCAGTCTCTGACCGACAGCATCAACGGGCTCGCCGCGGCCGGGCTGGTATCCCGCCGCGCCGACGCCGGCGATCGGCGACGCCAGCTCGTCGAACTCACCGACAAGGGCAGCGCATTGCTGGCCGCCGACCGCGCCGAGCGGGACGCGTGGCTGGATACCGCGATGCGGGAGCGCCTCACCGAGCTCGAGTTCGGACTGCTGCTGCTGGTGGCGCCGGTGTTGCGCAAGCTGGCCGACGCCGAGACAGGCACAATCGGGACATGACCTCGGCTCAGGACTGGATCGCGCACGACCCCGACCCGGTCACCGCCGCGGAACTGGCGTCCTGCGATGCCGACGAGATCGCCCGGCGGTTCGCGCACCCGCTGACATTCGGCACCGCCGGACTGCGCGGTCCGCTGCGCGGCGGCCCGGACGGTATGAACGTGGCCGTCGTCATGCGCACCACCTGGGCGCTGGCCCAGGTACTCAAGGACAGCTGCCTGGGCGGCTCTCCGGTGGTCGTCGGCCGCGACGCCCGGCACGGTTCGGATCAGTTCGGCAGGGCGGCGGCGGAAGTTCTTGCCGCCGAGGGCTTTCCCGTCACCTATCTCTACACCCCGGCGCCGACGCCGGTGCTGGCGTTCGCCGTGCGGCACCTCGGCGCGGCGGCCGGGGTGCAGATCACCGCATCGCACAATCCGCCGGCCGACAACGGCTACAAGGTCTTCGTCGATGGCGGCCTGCAGATCATCTCCCCCACCGACCGCGAGATCGAATCGGCGATCACCCGCGCCCCGTATGCCGACGAAATCGCCCGCACCCCGGTGGAAACCGCGGGCGCCGACCTCGTCGCGGCCTACCTGGAGCGCGTCGCGACGCTGCGCCGCACGGCCGGCAACGTCCGGGTGGCACTCACCCCGATGCACGGGGTCGGTGGCGAGTTCGCACTGGATGCACTGGCATTGGCGGGAATCGACGATGTGCACGTCGTCGACGCACAGTTCGCCCCCGACCCGGACTTCCCCACCGTCGCCTTCCCCAACCCCGAGGAGCCCGGCGCCACCGACCTGCTGCTGACGCTGGCCGCCGAAGTGGGCGCCGAGGTCGCGATCGCGTTGGATCCCGACGCGGACCGCTGCGCGGTCGGCGTACCCGACGGGGGAACGCACGGCTGGCGCATGCTGACCGGTGACGAAACAGGTTGGCTGCTCGGTGATTACCTGCTATCACTGCGCAACGATCCGTCATCGGCACTGGTGGCCAGCACCGTGGTGTCCTCCCGGATGCTGGCCGCCATCGCCGCGGGGTACGGGGCTCAGCACGCCGAGACGCTCACCGGGTTCAAGTGGCTGGCCCGCGCCACCGCGCCCGGTGCGGCACTGATCTACGCCTACGAGGAAGCGATCGGGCACTGCGTCGACCCGGATGCCGTGCGGGACAAGGACGGCATCGGCGCTGCCGTGCTGATCTGCGATCTGGTCGCGGCGCTGCGATCACAGGGGCGCACGCTGACCGGCGCACTGGACGACCTGGCCCGGCGGCACGGTGTGCACCTGACCTCGTCGGTCTCGCGGCGGGTGTCGGATGCGAGCGTGGCGATGGCGGGGCTGCGCGCCGATCCCCCTGCCCGCCTTGCCGGTATCGCGGTACACCTGGACGACCTCGAGCAGCGCCGCGGCCTGCGACGCACCGATACGCTGGTGTTCACCGGCGACGGAATCCGGGTGGTGGTGCGGCCGTCGGGCACCGAGCCGAAACTGAAGTCCTATATCGAGGTGCGCCGCCCACCGACCGACGACCTGGTGACCGCACGCGCACAGGCCGAGCAGCTGCGCACCGAACTGGTGGCCGCCGTCTCGATGTGGTGATCAGCGGGGCCCGAACTGGCGGTCCCCGGCATCCCCGAGACCGGGCACGATGTAGGCGATCTCGTTGAGTCCGTCGTCGACGGTCGCGGTCACCAGCCTGATCCCGGGAGCCGCCTTCTCCAGCGCGGCGATGCCTTCGGGGGCGCACACCACGCACACCGCGGTGATGTCGACCGCGCCGCGCTCGCGGAGCAGATCGACGGTGTGCACCATCGACCCGCCCGTGGCCAGCATGGGATCGAGGACGAAAACCGCACGCGCACTGAGATCATCGGGCAGTGACGCGAGATACGGGGTGGGTTGATGTGTCTCTTCGTTACGCGCCATCCCGACGAAACCGACCTGCGCCTCGGGGATCAGCGCATGCGCCTGGTCCACCATGCCGAGGCCGGCCCGCAGCACCGGCACCAGCAGCGGCGGATTGGCCAGCCGGGTGCCCGTGGTCTCGGTGAGTGGGGTGCGCACCTGCACCGGTTCGGTCGCGGCATCGCGGGTCGCCTCATAGATCAGCATCAGCGTCAGGTCACGCAGAGCCGCACGGAAGCCCGCGTTGTCGGTGCGCTCGTCCCGCAGGGTGGTGAGCCGGGCAGCGGCGAGCGGGTGGTCAACGACGCGACAGTCCATACCGCGAAGATTAATGGAACCGAACGGCGCCGGCGCGCGTCATAACCACATGTTCGCTGATACCGCGGCCATCCGAGCCGCCGGCGCCGGCCTGCACCGCACGGCCACCGAGTTCGGGGCCATCGCCGCCGCGCTGCCCGCCGCCGCCGATCCGTGCGCTGAGGCTCTCGGTCCGGTCGGCGCGGATTTTCTGGCCGCGCTGGCGTCCGCGTTGAGCGAGTCGGCGCGGGAGTTGGCCCGGCTGGGCGCAGACCTCACCGGGGCGGCCGGCACCGCCGCCCAGACCGCCGCGTCCTACGTCGACACCGAACGGCGCTCGGTCGTCGTGCTCGGCGGGTGACGATGCCCGGCGCCGTCACTGCCGCGCTCAGCGCGCCGCTGCACCGGCTGCTCGCGCTGGTCGGCCCCGGACACGGCGCCCAGGCGTCGGCCGCGTTGGCCGCTGCACAGCAGCGCCTCGAGGACGAGGCGGCCGCTCTAAGTCGCACCGCCGGGTACCTGCTGGGGTCGTGGACCGGAACCGGTGCAGCATCGGCCGAAGACCGCATGGAACGCGCCGTCGCGAGCACCCGCGCGTTCGCCGCCCGCCTCGGTGCACTCGGCGAGGATGCGCGCGCCGCCGCGGATGCGGTGACCCGGGTGCGCGCAGAATTGGAGCGCCTCATCGCCGACTTCGAGGCCAGGGCGGCCGCCCTGGAGGCGGAGCTGGACACACCGGGCGCGGCCGAGCAGCTCGCCGAGGAAGCGCGTCGCGCCCTGGCGGCGGCCGAGCTGATGGTCGACGACCTGCGGGCCGAACTGTCCGGCGGTGCACAATCCGTGACCGCGGCGTCGCCGCCACCCGCCGCCACCAGTCCGGCCGGGTTCTCGCCGGCCATGCCCGGCCCGGGCGGGTTTGCGCCGGCGGGCGGCCTCGGCTCCGGATCGGCATCCGGGCCGGCCCCCGGCCTGTCGTCGATCTCCGGTTCCGGGCCCACCGAGGCAATGCTCGCCGCCCATCGCGGCGACCTGCCCGAGGCCGCACAATTCGGCGCCGGCGAGGCGGTCACGCTGCCGGACGGCAGCACCGCCATGGCACCCAACGCGGTGGCCGCCGGCGCCGTGCGGCATGCGCTCACCCAGCTCGGTGTGCCCTATCGGTGGGGCGGCACCGCCGCCGGTGTGGGACTGGACTGCAGCGGGCTGACCCAGTGGGCCTACCGCGAGGCCGGGCTGAACATCCCGCGGCTGGCACAGGAACAGGACATCGGCGCGGCCGTCGACAGTGGCTCCCTGCGACCCGGCGACCTGGCGGTATGGGACGGCCACGTCGCGATGATCGTCGGGAACGGCACCATGATCGAG
>SXGT01841858.1_pt1 | contig 11459 bp, 6 predicted proteins | sample 3176221 | NCBI WGS metagenome assembly SXGT01 (sample SAMN11356862, study PRJNA531348) | freshwater metagenome | isolation source: freshwater sample F1-120 | place: China: Fuxian Lake, Yuxi | collected 2017-12-25
AGCCTTTGATGGTAATGCCGTCCCCCGGGGCCGTCTGACCGGCGATGGTCAGGTAGGGATTTTGCACGGCGATCCAGCCGGCCAGCGTGATCGTGCCGCTCACGTCAAAGACGATGGTACGCGGCCCCTGCGCGGATTCGATACCATGGCGCAGCGATCCGATTCCAGAATCGCGGAGGTTTATCACGTGATACACGTCCCCTCCACGTCCCCCCAGGGCCAGGGCCCCCAACCCTTCAGCGCCCGGGAAAGCGACCGGTGGGGCGACCGAAATGGGGGGATCCACGCGCAGGTCAACAAATGTCACGCCGATGGTCGTGGCGTCCACCTTAACCGCGTCGTGGACGGACGCGTTATTAGGTGTAATGATGTACACATTTCGAAAATCGATCGAACCCGAATCCTTCACCTCAAGTCCGCGCCTATTGTTCCACAAGACTAGATCGGAAACCACGCTACGCCCACTATGGCCAGCCGACTTCATATGATGATGAAACGCCACTCCACCCGCCGATGCGTAGACAACATTGCGTTGGAATTGAGCCAATGGCACTGAGCCAACCGGCAACGTCGCTGCTCCTCCCGCCAGATTCGGCTGCGTCATGCGTTCCGAAAGAAACTGCGTAGCCGTCCCGTCCGTTCGCGTGATCCCCCGCGTCCAAAAGACGAACCCATCTCCACTGTGATCCGCAGCAATGTTATCCGTCAGGCGGATGCCAGGCCCCTGCAACCAAAACCCGTGACCTTGATGGCCCAGATCCTGGGCTTGGTCGCGAGCCGTCGATTCAATCGCTGTACCAACACTATACAGGGCAAGATTCCCCGACCAGTTGCCGACCTCATTGCCACTCGCACCGACAAAGGCCGCGCCTCGAACGTCGTAGGCGACATTGTTGGTCATATCCACATGGCTGCCGTCGCTCACGAAGCCCCAACCGGGGCTTCCGTCCACCACGCTCCCCCTCACGCGAGCCGCTTGCCGGACGTCGATCACGCCCGCTTGTTGAAAGTGCAGTGCGTAACGCCCGCGGCCGTTCGTCCCAGACCCCGCCAGCAGCGATCCATCCACGCTTAGGGTCGGATCGTTCGCAGCAACCAACTTGTTGGTTCGGCCTAAATCGTAGAAGCCGCCATTTGCAATATCCACGGTTGAGGTGCCTATGAACAGCACATGTCCGCGCCGCGCGACGACTTCGGTCGCGGATTCAATCGTTGCGTTGCGTGTCAGATTGGCTACTTGGATCGTCGAAGCGCCGGGGGGAATTTGATGGGCGAATGCCAACGGTGCGATGGTCACCAAACTCCCCGATAAAGAGAGAATCTGCCGAACTTCGCTCTCGCGCCGATCCGAACCGGTCCCGGCAATCACCAGTCGATCGCCAACTCGCCAGCCACTTGGTACGCGATTCAGTTGCAATTCCGTGGCCCCCGACGCGACGGAACCGGAAATAACCGCGTACTCGGTCTTCGCGCTTCCATGCATGGTCACCGTCCCGAGACTGATCAACCCGCGACCGATCCCCAAGGGATCGAAGGTGCGATCCAAAGGCCCCGGATCGGCAATGATCAAGCGGGCCTGAACGGCTGAGCCAATCGGCTGGGTGGCGGTCCCCATCTCGAACTGCGATTCCACCAACCCCACCACAGTCTCCACGCGCAGCGCCGTATTTCGCGTGTTATCAAACCGCAGCTTCCCCTCCAACCGCACGGTGCGAAGCGCCGTGCTACTCAAATCTCGATCCACGGTCACGATCACGCCCGATGGAATCGCCACGTTGGCCAGACTTGTGGGGACGCGGCCATTTTGCCACGTGCTTGGGGCGGACCAATTACCGCTGGCCACCGCGCGGTGCGTTACCAGTCGCTGCGGCACCAAGTCCATCAAGGCCAGAACTTGTTGTTGCATCTCGCGGTTCGTCGGAAAGGGTATGTCCGATTGAACCAACTCATGGGCCTCGGCGTCCGCGATCTGGTCGACTTGGCCCAAAATAACGCGACGCCAGGCAATCGCCTCGGCTGGCAACGGACTTTCGGCTCGATCGACTGGCAATCGTCCAGGCACGACAAACCAATCACGACCCAAGCCCCCGTAGACTCGATCCACGACCTGGTCGTCGTACACCTGATCGTTGGCAATCAGCGGTATGGGGGACTGGGCGGACTGGAACTGCAGAGTACCGGCCAGGTAGTTAGGCTGCGCCTGCCAAAGATTCAATAGGTCCCGCAACGCGATGGCGAAGTCGTCGTAGGCCGTTCGGCCACCGATCAACAGATCGTCCCCTGTCCCACCGTTGACCTGATCCGCCTCAAGACCGCCGATGAGCAGGTCCGCCCCGGCACCGCCGTCCAGGGTGTCCTGTCCGGCCCCACCCAAACCGACATCGGCCCCGTCGTCGCCGAAGATCGCGTCGCGGCCGTCCTCGCCAAAAACCCAATCGTCGCCGGCCCCGCCGCGCAGGCGATCGTCCCCTGCGCCCCCATACAGCGAGTCGTTTCCCGCTCCGCCGTCCAGCGAATCGTGCCCCGCCACCCCATTCAGCTGATCGTCTCCCAGCCCACCATCTAAGGAATCGTCCCCTCCCCCGCCGAACAATCGGTCATGCCCGATGCCGCCAGATATCGTATCGTTACCCCCCCCGCCGTTCACTCGGTCGTTCCCCGCCCCCCCCAACAACACGCTACGAACTGAACCGCCGCGGAGTACGTCGTCGCCATCGTCTCCCGACAGCGTGTTGGGGCCGCTGCCGCCTAAGATAATATCGTTCCCACGCCCGCCATATACGACCGAGGCAATCGCCGTGCTATTTGAGAATTGGTCGTCACCGTCGCCACCGTGAAATACCAGGTTGGCCACTTGACCGGGCGCGAACGTGCGCCGCACCAGCCCCTCCGGGCTCGACAACATCACCAACAGTTCTTGGCCTTCCGTGAACTGCACACTCAGGTTGTCCGCACGAGACGACCCGACAACCCACAACAGGCCGCTGTCCGGGGAGAGCGAGATGCTCCCCGTAGTCAGTACCGCGCGCTCCTCAAGTCGTTCGATTCCGGCAGCGCCGGAAAACGCGCCACGAGCAAGCCATCGGGGCCCATGGGATCGCGACGGCCAAGGCGAACGTCGGCGCAGACCACTACAGCCACGGATCCACCGTGCCGCACGGCAATTGAACATCGAGATCTCCCTCAAGCGACGACAGACACGCTGCGCCTTCGAGCCGATCTCGCCCCTGTGAGAATGAGCCCAAAATGAGAACGGACACCGGAACCTGCCAGAGCCCAACCCGAAGGCAGGGATTGGCACGCCACCCGGCACCCAGCGAATTGTCGGTTGCTGCACGGCGCATTCTACAGCCACAACGCATGCTAGCAGATGATTTTCCTGGAAATAACCGTTAAATTCTACCCAACCGACCTTTTTTCCGACCAACGACCCGGTCCGCTGCGCGCCGCCGGCCGACATGGAGGGGCATGGGTTATTTTCCAACGTGACCGATTCGCCTATGCTGGAAGACCACGGTTTTGGGGACTTTGGTCGGGGGCGTCGGTGGCATCGATCGCTTTGCAGGAAATTACGGCGGGCATCGCGTTCCCGGCGGCCGGCAACCCGGCCCAATACGTTTGGGAAAAGGCCTACGCACGCGCCGGTCTGGACTGGCGTTACCTGACGCTCGAGGTCCCACCGGGCCATCTGGAAGCGGCAGCGCGCGGCATGTTGGCCCTCGGCTTCCGCGGTTTCCACTGCAGCAATCCGCACAAGTCAACCGTGGTCCCCCTGTTGGGCCAACTCACGCCTGCCGCTGCGGCGATCGGCGCCGTCAACTGCGTCTACCGCCAAGGGGATCAATGGATCGGGGACAACACCGAGGGTAAGGGCTGCCTTCGTGCCCTACGCGCACTGGACGATCTCGCGGGCAAAAAAATAGTCGTGTTCGGAGATGGACGTGCCGCACGGGCCGTCGCTGTGGAACTCGCGCTGATGCCACCTGCGGAGATCGGTCCACAAGTGATCACAATCGTCAGCCGACACGAAGAACACGGTACCCAGCTTGTTGAGCAGTTGCATGCCTTGGGGCAATCGTCGGCGCACTGGAACGCGTGGCATGGTGACTTCGAAATCCCCGTCGATGTAGAGATTGCCATTCATGCGACGCCACTCGGATCACATGACTCTCAAACCCGCGTGCCGATCAATATCAGCTCGATACGAGCCGACATGATTGTTGCAGATCTGGTCTACGATTCCGTGGACACTCGCCTGCTACGCGAGGCACGCGAACGCCACGCCCGAACGGTGGATGGCTTGGCAATGCTAGTAGAACAAACGCTGCTGGACTTCCAGCTATGGACCGGAGTCGACACCGATCGAGACCTGATTGCCGACTCGCTAGAAGAATTCCTCAGCGTTTGAACCGAGCGAAACCCCGAGCCTAAGACAACTGAGCCTGCCCCATAGGCCCCTCCCCTGGCCGCGTCAGCCATTGACCACGTGAATGGGCTCGCCGCGCAAGTAGGCGTTGATATTGTCGGCCGCAATCTGCATCAGCCGGCGACGGGCTTCGCGAGCCCCCCAAGCCACATGTGGCGTGATGATGCAACGCGGAGCACCAATCAACGGATTGCGCTCCCGCGGCGGCTCGACCGAGAGCACATCCAAGCCCACGCCCGCCAATTGCCCTTGCTGCAGGGCGTTGCCGAGCGCCGCTTCGTCCACTAACGGGCCGCGCCCGGTGTTGATTAAGTACGCACTGGGTTTCATCATGGCCAATCGTGCCCCGTTCACCATCCGCTGTGTGGCCTCTGTCAGCGGACAATGCAATGTCACGACATCCGCCTCGGCGAACAAGCGATCCAGTGGCAGCCATTCCAACGCAACTCCCTCGATACGCACGCGATCCGCACTTCGCTGCTGCGCCGCTAAAATCGACATGCCGAAGGCATGACCAATACGTGCCACCTGCTGTCCAATCGCGCCCAATCCCACAATCGCCAGTTTCTTGCCGGCCAACTCAACGGACGAATCCACGTAAAAACAAAAGTCGGGGCAGCCTTGCCAGGCTCCATCTCGCACGGCACGATCATACCGAGCCACATGGTTGACCAACTCCAACAATAAAGCAAACACATGTTGGGCCACCGATGTCGTCCCATAGCCGGGAATATTGGTCACCACGATACCCCGTTGTCGCGCCGCCGCAAGGTCCACGACATTCGTGCCAGTTGCTAACACGCCTATGTAGCGCAATTCGGGCAACTGGGCCATCAGCTCGGCATTGATGATGTCTTTATTGGTCAGCACAATCGGAGCGCCCTGCGCTCGCTCTGCGGACAATGGGCCACTGCGATCATAAACGGTCACGTCTCCCAGAGCCTCAATCGCTTCCCAATCCAAGTCCCCCGGATTGAGGGTGTAACCGTCTAGTACCACAATGCGCGGACGACTCATGTGTGCAACCCCCAAGAGGCCCTAACGTGCTGGGACTTATATGAACTCGCCTCACGAAAATCGCGAGCTGATCCCCCATTTGTAGCACAGGATGGCTGCCTATGCCACTTCCAGATCACAGGCAAGATGCCTATGCCACTACTGGACCACAGGCAAGGTGCCTGTGCCGCGCTCACGGCTTGACGTCCAGGCTCACGTCTTCCAACACGGGACTGCTACCGCCATCTGGGGTTGTAAACGACACGCGATATTGAACCCAATGGTCCGACGCCGGCAACGTGAACTCATGTCCAGGCCGATCAAACCAGCTGGTAACCGTGCCATCGGCACCACGCCATTCCGCCTGCGACAGACCATCCTGGGTGGCGGCGCTGCGCAGCTGCAGACGCACGGCAGCGCCATGCGGGGTCTGCGCCGTCCAGCGCAAACGCCCCAGCCTGCCGTCGGATGGCCAGGGCAACTCCTCGGAGACGTAGCGTTCCTCGAGACGACGGTCGTAGATGTTGCCAATGTCGCGCCGCACACTGTAGTGTGGACCAAACGTCGGCAACCAGTCACGTCGCGCCACGGAAAACCCTTCCGGCCCGCCCCAATATAAATGGGCCCCCGTCCCGTGATCACCATGCTCCAAATGGCTGAAAATTACCAGATCGGTCCAGCCGTCCTGATTAAAATCAGCAGCGGACAGGGCCGACGAGGACTCAGCCGGCAAGCTGCTGCGGTTGGCCTCGGAATACTTGGCCCCCGTAGCGCCCCAATAGATATAGAACGGCAAACTCCGCGTGGTGTACGCATGGTAGTTGGTGGTGGCGATGTCCAGGATGCCATCTCGATTGAAATCGGCCACGGCCTGCTCCTCGGCCTCATACCCCTCCAACTGCATCGACCGCGCCGTCGAATAGCCCAGGGTCCCCCCCCATAGCAGCGACAGTACGCGACTTGGTGTTCCAAACTTGTCCTGATCATACGTCCCCCCCATGATCAGATCGAGCCAGCGGTCGCCGTTCAAGTCGGCGACCTCAATCGGGCCGGCCGAGTGCACTCGTAGTTTCTGGTGATTGGCAGGGCCATAGCCAGCCGGCCCTCCAAAAAAGATCTCCAGATTGTCCGTATCGGAATCGGGGAAAATCAAATCCAATGCGCCATCGCGATTCACGTCGGCAATCGTAACGCTCTGGCAGAAATGGGAATCCACCTTCAACTCGGTCCGATCTTCCGAGTGGTAGCCATGTTGACTCCCCCACAGAATGGTTCCGTTCGAGTGCCGGCTCGCGCCCGACACGCGCTTTCGAGGAATCACCAGATCCAAATATCCGTCTCGATTGAGGTCGGCAACCGATACTCCGTGACCGTCCTCCATGTCGGGGATGTCCCAACACCGATCGGGGCCAAACCCCGCCGCAGCTCCCCAATAAATCAGTCCGTCCGGAAAAGCGACGTCCACCCAGCCGTCTTGATTCAGGTCAGCAATCCCCACGACCCCTTGCCCCCTTCCCCGCAGAAGAGACATCGACGCCGTCGAGTAGCGGTGGTGTGAGTTGCCCCAGTAAATGAACGAGTCGATCGCCCCCACCTTACCACTCATGCGATTGATCAAGACCAACTCCGGGTGATCATCCGCATCCAAATCCGCAGCCAGCGCAGCAACCGCACCAAACCCCTGAACCTCTCGCCGATGGGCTGCGTGAAAACCGCGCGGTCCATTCCAATAGATGTACGAATTGACGTCATAAGTCGTGTCATCGTGGTCGTTGGCAAAAGCCAGATCGATCCAGCCATCCTCATTGAAATCGGCCAAGGCAACATCGGTCGCGTGCAATGTGGGGAGCGTCAACCGCTGAGCCGGTGAAAATCCAGAGGCACTCCCCCAGTAAACGAAGGAGTCGTTGCCCGTGTGATTGGCAAAAACCAGATCTTGGTGTCCGTCCTGATTCAAGTCCGCAACGCGACATTCGGTTGCCCCCCGGGTCTCCAATGGGCACCACGGCTCCGCCTCCAGTCCGCTGGGCGCTCCCCGAAATATCTCCGCCCGGTTATTACGGTGCAATAGAACCAGATCCAGGCGGCCGTCTCCCGTCAGGTCTGCCAACTGCATACCGAGCGGATCCCCACCCATACGGACTTCGCGACGTCGTTCGGAAAATCCCTCTCGACCGCCGAAGTAGATGTAAATGCTCTTGTGCTCGGAATTGTTGTTCAGAAAGATCAATTCGGGGTATTCGTCCCCCGTCAATTCTCCCGCCGCACAGGCCACCGCGCTGATCGTGGGGATGGAAGTTCGCTGGGCCGCGCTGAGCCCCGTGGGGCCGTTCCAATAGATAAAAGATTCCAGGTGTTGACTAAAGCCAAAACGCTCCCCCCCCTCGATCCCCGAGTTGGCGAAAGCAAGGTCCACGTAGCCATCGTGATTGAAATCGGCAGCCGCCACTCCCTGGGCCATGAGCGTGGGCAGCTCCGTGCGCGTCGCCAGGGTATAGCCGCGGACCCCGCCCCAATAGATGAGGGCCGGCATATCTACGGAATAGTTGTGGATGTAATTGCAGAATACGATCTCCTGAAATCCGTCGCCGTTGAGGTCCACCACGAGCGAACGGCCCCCTCCTTCACTGGGCAGTCGCTTGGCGTTTTGCTCACGCGACGCAACCTCTCGCAACCAGCGGGCCAGCGGCTGGTGCTGGGGGACTTCGGGCAAAATCGACTGCGGACCGTCCTTTTGTCCCCGATAGATGAACGCGTCCACGTTCTCAACATGATCGTGGTCCTGCCCCACAAAGATATCCAGGAATCCGTCGTTATTGAGATCCCAGCGATGAATCATTTGCATCTTGCCCGAGCGTGTGATGTACAGATTGGAGCCGCTGTCCTCCAACGTGCCACGCGCAAAATCCTCAAACAGATGATGATGCATCAAGACACGGAAGGCACTCTCATCCCCCCGTTCCGCCCCTCGAACCATTTGCGCGCCGAGTCCCACTAGCCCCAGACCGAGTAGAATAACCGCGCATCGAGCACCAGCGCAACGTTGTTCCGTTTGACCGTTCACGTTCATCTCCCAGAAGTCGATTCTTGTGCCATGAGCGGCGACTCAGAAAGCGGCGACCGCCCAGGTACTATCGTACACAGGACGCTCGCCCGGTGCGCAGGCTCACCCGGATCCCCCGATCATGATGGGTGGCAGGCAGAAGCCTCCATACCGTTTGTTCCCCGGCGGGAGGCCTTCGTCGTATCGCGCCCGTCCGCCTCAGGCCCCTTGGCTTGGCGGGAGTGGAAAGCGTATCGAAATCGGTTCAACACGCGGAGAATCGCTGGCATGCGTCACATAAGTGGATGCACGCAGGGCGTATGCATTGAGACCATCCTCGGCCTGAACACCGAACTCATGGCCTCCCCCCCCTGGCCCCAATCTCAAATCTCAAATCTCAAATCTCAAATCTCAAATCTCAAATCTCAAATCTCAAATCTCAAATCTCAAATCTCAAATTTGAGATTTGAAATTGGAAAATGGAAATCTGAAAGGGGCGCCACGAAGGACATTTTAAGGGGCATCAGGGGATCGCCAGGTGTCGGCGTTTGATGTGAGGCACGCAACTCCCCGGCCGTTCATAACCCAGCTCATACAGACACATTCCCGGACGATCATGCAGCATTTTCCAGGGTAAGGTTACGACGTTCGCATAGAAGTGCGCCCCTGAAACAACCGGTTGCAGTCGAGGGCGGCGCGAATGGCCGTAGCGCTCCAAAGGTGCCTCTTCAAAGTAAAGCGGCTTGTGCATCAAGAGCGATGGCTCCCAGGAATACTCAAACCGGTCCAGAAATCGCACGCGTTCAATCTGCGTATCCAATTGTTGCCGACAGTCCGTCGGCAAGTCACCGGCCGGCGTCGCGATCGATGTGCTAAGTTCCTCCATTGATTTCTGAGTAAGTTCGGCAGGACATTCCACCACGTGTGGCCGAGGACGCGGTGCGGCGATTTCAGGGGCGAGCTGGGCCACTTGGACAGGCGCTGCGGGCATGCGCAACGGATGCGCGGTACCGAGGGATAAGGATCGTAGTGGATTGCGCCCCTTCGCTATCTCGTCGCGCAACGTCGATGCGGGAGCCGGCATCGTGGCGGTTGGGACGGACGCGTTGCGACCAGCCTCCAGACTCGACTGATACGCCGCACCCTGAAGCTGGCCCCCCCAGGCAGGACCACTAGGTTGCACATCGGCTGCATTGACCGGGGTCGAAAGCCCTATCATCACGCCGACCGTGAGCCAGCCCCAACCACATCGAGACGTTGCCCATCGCGTTCCGTTCATAGGATTCCCCGTGTCCTTTTCGCGCGAATGCTCATGAGGCCTGCCGTCAGACCTCATTTACGTGATCGACCCCTACGGTCGGCACGCTTAGTAGAATAGAAACGTCCGGCATGACCAGAATAATCGTCATATCTTGCCAAAAGTCACCCAGAGTCGCTGGCAGCGTGGTGTGGCCCAAATCGCAACAATCGCTGGCATAACGAGTTATCAACGGCCGGCGGACGGAAAATCCATGTGCGAAAACCGTTGACAGTGTTACGGTTTGGGACCATAGTGGATGTTTGTGCGTATTTTGAGCATTGTGCATTGAGTATTGTGCCAGCACCCCATCTTTCCTCCAGAGGCCGTAAGCCGTGACCCCACCAAAGGCCCCCGACTCCGAACTCGATTCCCTCGTCGTCATCGAATCGACGGTTCCCGCCGCAGCGCCAGCCTCCGCCAGCGCGACCGGTCGGTCCCCCGCGTCCCCATCCGCGTCCGGAGCGTCGTTGTTATCCGATCGTCTGGAGACCTTGCGTTTGGATCCCAGCATGCGAGGCCATAGCGGCGGGAAACTACTTCTGATGTGGTTGCTCGTATTGCTCCTAGGAGTTGGTGCGGCGATCGCCAACGACCGAGGCCACCTGGGCCCACGTTTGCGCCCCTTTCTGGCAGCGCGCTGGGCCTCCCTCACCGCCGGCGCACCTGCCAATACGCCGACGCCAACCGTCATCGCGCCAGACAACGCCGTCGTGGACACAGAACCCAGCGGGCTGACGACCACCGGCTATATTGTGGCACGCAAGGTGGTACATATCAGCGCACGCGTCCCTGGTGTGATTGTGGACTTGCCGGTCGAGGAGGGTGATGTCGTCGAGCACGGCGGCTTGATCGCGCGTCTCGACAATGCTCGATTTCGCGCAGATCTCATGCAGGCCAAGGCCAAAGTCGCGGAAACCGAAGCCTACTACGCTCAGCTGAGCGCCGGCGCCCGGCAAGAGGAAATCAACCGAGCCCGGGCGGTCTTGGATGCCAGCAAGTCCGATGCTGTTCTGGCTCAGCAAGAAAAAAAGCGAGCCGAAGGATTGCGCGGTGTGGATCCGGAAGCGGACTACGAACGCGCCATGGCCAATTTCAGCCGCACACAGGCGGTCGAGCAACAGGCTTCATTTGCCTTGGACCTGCTCAAAGCCGGCGCCCGATCGGAGGAACTGCTGGCGGCCAAGGCCGCGATCGCACAGGCACAGGGCGCATTGGCCAAGGCACAAGTGTTGTACGATGCGACCGAAATCGTGGCTCCAGAGCGAGGAACCGTCCTCACGCGGTCGGTGGAAATCGGACAAGGCGTTCAGGCCGAGTTGGGAGGTCCTCCCATATGTGTCCTGGCTGATTTGTCGCAATTGGAAGCTGAAGTGGACGTTGCCGAACGCGAACTAAATAAAATTGGCCTCGAACAGACCTGCGAGATCACCACGGAGGCCTACGCCGATCGCGTCTACCGCGGCGTGGTGCGGTGGATCAGCTCCAGCGTCAATCGGCAGAAGGGATCAGTGGCGGTAAAAATCCGCATCGACAATCCCGACGGGTTTCTCCTCCCTCAAATGAATTGCACGGTGGTCTTTCAAGACACGAAGCCGACGACGCCGGCTGAGCCGGCGCCCGGGGCCACTCCCGAAACGACTGCCCAATCCGCCCGTTAGCCCTTTCGTCGAGACACGCCCTATGTCGTCCCTCAC
>SXGT01945420.1_pt1 | contig 11458 bp, 7 predicted proteins | sample 3176221 | NCBI WGS metagenome assembly SXGT01 (sample SAMN11356862, study PRJNA531348) | freshwater metagenome | isolation source: freshwater sample F1-120 | place: China: Fuxian Lake, Yuxi | collected 2017-12-25
GCTCGATCCGCTGGCGCAGATCCGGCGAGAGCGCCTCGACGCCTCGAAAATCGCCCGAGATCTCGGGTGGAAACCCCGGTTCCGCTTCGCGGAGGCACTGCCCCTGACCATTCGCTGGTATCAGGAGCACGCAACATGGTTGCAAAGGGTGCGCAGCGGTGCCTACCGTGAGTACTACGCCCGGCAATACGGCGGTTGAGTCTTCACCTTTCCGGCGCTCCGGCCGATGAAGGGGACCGGAGACGAGTCCGCCGCAGCCCCGCGGCGGGCGAAATTTCTTCCTCATGACCCATCCCCGGCCGTTTCTCACCCTGCTAGTGATCCTCGTCGCCTGTCTCAGCGCCTGCAAGAGCGCTCCGGACAAGCAGATGCTGCAGTACATGAACACGCAGGGCTTCGGCAAGCGCTACGTCGGCAACGCTGAAGAGGAGAACTACGTGGCGATCGGAGATTCGGTCTCCGTCACCGACTCCTACAACGATGAGCTGTCGGTCACCAAGCAGGTCGACATCGACGGCACCGTGCTGCTGCCGGAGATCGGCGCCGTGACCGTGGCAGGTTACACGCGCACCGAGCTCGAGGCGCTGCTGATGGAGAAGTACTCGCCCAAGTTCGCGCTGCTCGACATCAAGGTGCAGATCACGACCGGTGGCAAGAAGTACTTCATCTACGGCGAGATCAACGCTCCGGGCGAGCAGCCCTTCCCGGGCGACCTGACGCTGTTCGAGGCCGTGATGCGCTCCGGCCCCAACAAGGACACGGCGAACCTCGGCCGGATCAAGGTGATCCGTGCGGATCCGCGCGATCCCAAGGTCTATGAGATCAACATCGGCGACATGTTCGAGTACGGTGACTCCAGCTTCAACTGGCAGGTCCGCGAGCTCGACATCATCTTCGTGCCGCCGACCATGATGGCCCAGCTGGGCTACTTCCTCGACTCGCTGCTGTTCCCCGTCAAGTTCGTGCTCAACGGCATCGGCGGTGCGATCTTCGCCCTCAACCAGTGGCGCTTCTACTCCAACGGAGTGGTGCAGTAAGAACCATGGCCACGCAGCTCGAGTCCCAAGGCCAGCTCTCGGAGTTCCTGGAGATCCTCTCCAGGCGCAAGTGGCAGATCCTGCTGCCTGCGGCGATCGTGCTGAGCATCGGCGTGGCGCTGGCGGTGATCATTCCCAAGCGCTATCTCGTTCGCACGCAGGTCGAGATCCGGCCGGTCTCGGTCGCGGCATCGAGCAAGGAAGGCGACAACGCTCCCTATCAGATCCGCGCCCGCGAGCGCATCAAGAGGGTTCTGCAGGAGGAGAAGAACGCGGACTATCTCGCGCTGGCCTCGCAGGCCCAGTTCGAATTCGTCACGGACGTTCAGGATGACATCAAGGTGCGCCTCGACAAGCCTCCGGGCGGTCAGGGCGTGTTCGTCAATGTCGAGTACATCCACTCCGATGTCCAGTGGGCGGTGACCTTCCTCAAGGCGCTGCGCGAGGACTGGATTCAGGCCGTGCTCGAGCGCGACCAGCGCAAGGTGCAGGACGAGGCCGAGCGGCTGCGCACGGAGCTCTCCAGCCTCGAGCGCGAATACCGCAACGAGGAGAGCGAGCTCTCCGACCTGATGCGGCGCAAGAACATCTCCGCGACGCAGCCGATCCCCGGCGGGGAGGATCAGCGCACGGAGGATCCCGTCTACGACCGTCTGCTCAAGAACCAGACCCTGCTCGACGAGGGCGAGCGCACCCTGGCGCAACTGGAGGAGCGCAGGAAGTCGCTGGAAGAGCGTCTGCGGGAGGTGCCGGAGAAGCTCAGCGAGCAGGCGGTGATCGAGGGCGTATCGAACACCGAGGAGCTGCAGGCGCTCGACGCGCAGATTCTCGAGAAGGAGCGCGAACTTGCGCGCTACCTGCCGGCCAACACGCGTTACAAGAAGCTCCAGCAGGAGATCCGCGAGCTCGAGGACCAGCGCGAGCAGCTCAAGCGTCAGACCACCAAGAGCGCCCTGACCAGCGTGGCGCGCGCCAACCCGCTGCGCGGCCAGATTCAGGAGCGCATCGACCTCACGGCGATGGAAATCGCCCAAGTGGCGGCGACCAATCAGCAGCTGCGCACCGCGATCGAGCGCGACTCGGGCAACGTGGACGAGCTGTATCCCGTGTACCGTGAGATCCGCGAGCGCGGCGAGAAGATCAAGCGCCTGCAGGTGACGCTGGAGGGCGCCTCCAAGCGCTACCAGGAGAAGCTGGAGCAGGCCCGCATCCTCGCGAGCCCCAGCTCTGACCCCTTCGTGATCAACGAAGAGGTATTCCCGCCGCTCAAGCCCACCGAACCCAATCCCTGGCTGATCATGGCCTTCGCGCTGGTCGCCGGCCTCGCGCTGGGTCTGGTGAGCGCACTGACCGCCGAGTTCAGCCGCAACTGCTTCCGCAGCGTGCAAGACATCAGCCGCGTGCTGGTGGCTCCGGTGCTCGGCAACGTGCAGGCTATCGTCACCCGTTCCGAGGCGCGTCGCCGCGGTCTGCGGCGCTTCGCCGTGGCGCTGACGACCCTTGTGGTGGTCGGCTCGCTGTCGTGGGTCGCCTGGGCCTGGGCCGAGAGCCCCGAGGCGCTCTCGCCGGATCTGCGCCAGCGGATCGAGCAGTTCCGGGACCTGTTCCGCTGACAGGGGCGAACCGTGCGCGACCTACTCGTCGCAGGTTTCGTGATCCTGTCGCTGCCGGCCTGTTTTCGCCGGCCGTTCATCGGCCTGTTGCTGTTCACGCTGCTGGCCTACATGCGCGTGCAGGACCTGACCTGGGGCTGGGCGCGTTACGAACGCTGGTCGTTCTATGTGGCCATCGTGACGCTCGCGGGCTTCGTGTTCGCCAAGCAGGAGGACAAGCGCCTCTTTCTCCCGGACATGCGCTCCTGGATCATGGTGGGGCTGATGGCTGTGGTGGGTGTCAGCCTGTTGGCCTCGGACAACCTGCGCGCAGGTGACTTTGAGAACTACACGGAATACTGCAAGATCATCGGCGTGGCGCTGTTCACGACGGCCGTCGTGCGAACACGCGATCACCTGCGCCTTCTGATATGGGTGATCGCCCTGTCCTTCGGGTTCTTCGGCGCGAAGAACGGCGCGAACTTCATTGCGCACGCGGGCAACATGTTCATCAATCAGGGCCCCGGCGGCATGATGGCCGACAACAACGACTTCGCGCTGGCGCTCGCGATGGCAGTGCCGTTGCTCATGCATCTGGGCCTCTCCGACCGGCGCGATATCGTCCGGCGTGTGACGCTGGCGCTCGTTCCGCTGACGATCTTCACGATCATCGCGACTCACAGCCGCGGCGGCTTCCTGGCGCTGGGGGTCGGCCTGATGGTGCTGGCCTGGCGTTCGCGCAACCGCTTTGCGGGGTTCGCCGTGCTGATACTGATGGTGGTTGCAGGCTTCCTCGCCGCCCCGCAGTCCTACATCAAGCGCATCTCGACGATCCGCGACTACCAGACCGAGGGCTCGGCGAAGGGACGTCTCGACGCCTGGAAGGTCGCCGGCAACATGATCGCCGAGCGGCCGATGCTGGGCGTGGGCTTCGAGAAGTTCCAGCAGAACTACCGCCGCTTCGATCCCAATGCCACGGACGAGAGCGAAAGCGGTCCGGGCACGCGCGTGGCGCACAACAGCTACCTGCAGATCTGGGCCGAGTGCGGCACGGTGGCGTTCCTGCTCTACATGGTGCTGATCGCCTGGAGCTTCTTCGATCTGTGGCGGTTGAGGCGCGAAGCCGAACGCCGGTACCACTCCAGCTGGATCCTGTCCTATGCGACGATGTTCGAGGCCTCGATGGCGGTCTTCGTGGTGGGCAGCTTCTTCCTCAACCGCGCGCACTTCGACCTCTTCTACCACTTCGTGGCCGTGATCCTGGTCTTCACCACGCTGGCCCGGCGCGCGATGCGGGATGAGACGCTCTATCCGCTGCGCAGCACGGAGCGGGCGCGTCTGGCATTGGAGCGGCGGCGGGGCTTCGCTCCAAGCACGCGGACCGTGACGGTCGGTACCTGACGCATGTGCGGCTTCATCGGTCTGGCCCTGCGGGATCCCCGCCTCGTGCCCGCGCGCGAGTGGCTCTCGAGCATGGCGGCCACGCTGGAACATCGCGGGCCCGATGATGAGGGCATCGAGCTGCGCGCACCCTTCGCCGTGGCTTTCCGCCGGCTCTCGATCATCGATCTCGCGGGCGGGCATCAGCCGATCTGGAACGAGGATCGCAGTATCGCCGTGGTCTGCAACGGCGAGATCTACAATTACCGGGAGCTGCGCAGCGAGCTGGAACAGCGCGGACACCGCTTCGCGACGCACTCCGACGTCGAGGTGATCGCGCACCTTTATGAGGAGCTGGGGGAGCGCTTCCCCGAGCGGCTGGTGGGCATGTTCGCGGCGGCGGTCTTTGACTGGCGCGTGCCGTCCAGTCCCAGATTGGTGCTCGCGCGCGATCGCATCGGAATCAAGCCTCTGTACTGGGCGCTTTGCCGGCAGGGTCTGCTGTTCGGCAGCGAACCCAAGGCACTGCTGGCTTCCGGCTGGCTGCCCCGCGAGATGCGTGCGGAGGCGTTGCTCGAGTTCCTGATGCAGGGCTATGTCAGCGGCCCGCAGGCCGCATGGAACGGCATGCAGCGCCTCTTGCCCGGCACGACGCTCAGCTGGCGGCCGCTGGAAGCCGAGGGCCGCACACAGCCGAGCCTGCGGCGCTACTGGGACCTGCCGCTCGACGAGCTGCGCGAGCCCGCGCCGGCCGCGGAGATCCTCGAGTGGGTGGATCGCGTGGTGCGGGAGCATCTGGTGAGCGATGTGCCGCTGGGAGCGTTTCTTTCCGGCGGCATCGATTCCAGTTCGGTGGCAGACGCGATGGCGCGCGCGCGCAGTGCCAGTGCTGATGCCAGTGCTGATGCCAGCAACCGTTCCGGTGCGGCCGCGCCGCTGGTCCTGTGCTCCGTCGGCTTCGAGGAACAGGAGTTCGACGAGCTGGAGCGGGCGCGCGCCACGGCGCAGCGACTGGGGGCCACGCACCACACGCGCGTGCTGCGCGCCGATCCGACCTCCGCGCTGGAGGAACTGCCCTGGCTGTTCGATGAGCCGCTGGCCGATCCCTCGTGCGTGCCGACGCTGCTGGTTTCCAAGATGGCGCGCGAGCATGTCACCGTGGCGCTCACCGGCGATGGCGGCGACGAGGTCTTCGGCGGCTATCGGCGCTACGTGTTCGATGTCGCGGAACAGCGCATGCGGCGCTTGCTCGGCCGGAGCGGCAGCCGGCTGGCCGGCCGTATCGGCGCTCATTATCCCAAGCTCGACTGGGCGCCGCGTTTCCTGCGCGCCTCCAGCACCCTGAGCAATCTGGGGCTCGATCCGGCGCGCGCCTACTACCAGAGCCTGACGCAGCTGCCGCGCGAAGCCGCGCTGGGAGTGCTCGCGCCCGAGCTGGCGCGCTCACTCGCCGGCACGGATCCCTTCGAGCGCTTCGCGGAGCACTACCACCGTCCGGCGATCCAGGACAGCCTGTTCCGCGCCCAATACGCGGACTTCCACTCGTTCCTGCCGGATCAGATCCTTGTCAAGGGCGATCGGGCCTCGATGGGGGCGTCGCTGGAGGTGCGGCCTCCGTTCCTCGATCACCGCTTCGTGGAGCGCTTCCTGACGCTGCCGACGCGCGAGAAGGTGCGCGGTGGCCGCGGCAAGCACGCCCTGCGCGAGGCGCTTCGCACGCGCCTGCCGTCTGCGATTCTCGATGGCCCCAAGATGGGCTTCGAGATCCCGCTGCGGCGCTGGCTGGCCGAGGATCTGCAGGCCGTCGTGCGCGAGAGCATCGAAGATCTTCCCAAGGAGTGGTTTGACACCGCTCGCCTGCGTCAGGCGCTCGCGGAGCACGCCGCAGGCCGGCGGGATCACTCCGCGCTGCTGTGGAGTTGCTTCGTGCTCTCCCGCTGGAGACGCCGCCACGGCGTTTGCGATACGCTCCAGTGAGCATTCCCGCCATGCTGCACTCGATCTCCTTTGACGTCGAAGAATACTTTCAGGTCGCCAACCTGCAGGCTGCCTTTCCGCGGGAGAGCTGGTCTGCCGTGGACTCGCGCCTTGCGGTGGGCATGGACGCGATCCTCTCGGCGCTCGATCGGCATCGCGCGCGGGCGACGTTCTTCTGGCTCGGTTGGGTGGCCGAGCGTCATCCCGCGCTGGTGCGCCGCTGTCTCGCCGCCGGCCACGAGATCGCCAGTCACGGTTACGAGCACCGTTTCCTGACGGACATGGATCCGGCGAGCTTCGCGCGCGATCTGGAGCTGACCGAACAGGCGCTGATGGCCGCGGGTGCTCCGCGCCCGATCGGTTTCCGTGCCTCGACCTTCACGCTGGTCAAGCGGACCTGGTGGGCCTTTGACGTGCTTGCCGCGCGCGGCTACGTCTACGACAGCTCGGTGCACCCGGTGCGCCATCCGGTCTACGGCGTGCCCGGATTCGCGCCGGGAATTTCGAGCGTGAGCGTGCAGGACGGCGCGCGCGTCGTCGAGTTTCCGGTTTCAACCTACACGGTGCTGGGCCGCAACGTTCCCGTGGGCGGCGGCGGCTATTTCCGCCTGTTGCCGGGTGCGCTCTCGCGCGCAGCGCTGCGCAGCATCGCGCGCGAGCGGCCGCTGTGCTTTTACCTGCACCCCTGGGAATTCGATCCGGCGCAGCCGCGCGTCGACGCGCCTTGGAGCAAGCGCTGGCGGCACTACCTCAACCTCGACCGCACCCTGCCCCGTCTCGAAGCGCTGCTCGCGGCGCTGCCGTTCGGCACGCTGCGCGAGGTGCTCACCGAGCAGGGCTGGCTGGATGCGGCAGGCTCACTGCGCGCGCGCCCGTAGCATCCCGGCCACGATGCCCAGCACCGTCCGATCGCGCTCGCTGGTCAGCAGGCGCGACAGAGCGGTGAGCACCTCCGGCGCGGGCGCTTCGCTCGCGCACAGCCGAGTCCACAGCAACAGAGCGCGCTCCTCGTCGGAAAGTCCGCTGACGGAGAGCGCATCGATCTCGCCGTGCAGCGCGCGCAGCTGAGGCAGGGCGCTCGGGCCCATGCGCAGCAGCGCCTGCGCTTCGAGCACGACGACCTTTGCCCGCAGGGGGGCATCGGGGGCGGCCGCGATGCGCTGGGCCAGCAGTCGCACACCTTCGGGTGTCCAGTCACCCTGCGAACGCACGCGCAGGTACTCCATCAGGAGCGCAGCCGAAGGGCTCATGCGCTGCAGCGTGACCATGTCGCGCAAGGCAAGGGCGAGTTCGCCTCGCTCGGCGCGTACGTGCGCCAGCAGTGTCCAGGCCGCGATGTTGCCCGGCTCGGAATCCAGCTCATGATCGAGCAGTTCTTGGGCCCGCATGGGATCGAGGCGCAGCAGGAAGCGCGCCCATTGCTCGGTGCTGCCGGCAGCCATGGATTCGAGGCTGCCCGTGTGCGTGCTGCGGAAGCGCTGCAGTCGCTCGATCGCACGCGCCGTGGCGAAGGCGGGAGCGAGGCCCGGCTCGCGCAGGTCGAGCTCCGCGAGCGCCAGCACGATGCGCGGATCGGCGGATTGCACGCGCAGCAACTGCTCCAGCGCCGGGCGATCCGATGCCAGCGATTGCACAGCCCAGCCCAGCGTGCGACTGCCGGCCGGCGGAGTCTTCGCGCTGCATAGCGCCAGCCAGGCAGCCGCACTGGCCGCCGGATCGCCCAGCGCGCCCAGCGCGCGAGCTTCCCATTCCAGGCAGGCGGTTTCGCCCGGTTGCAGCGCCAGGCCCGCGCGCGCCGCCTCGAGCGCCGCGCCGGCATCGTTCCGTTCCCAGGCCTCTGCCGCGCGTGTGGCCGCCTGCTCCGTCGGCGTGAGCGCATCAGCACCCGCGAGTTTCAGGCGCCGCGCCCGCACGCTCGGCTGCTGCGAACCCGACAAGCGCTCCAACTGCTCCCAGGCGATCACGCAGGCGGGATCCCGTTGCAGCAGCGCTTCCAGTTCGCTGCGCGCAGCGGCCTCGAAGCCGCCTCGCAGCAACAACTGCGTGCGCAGCAGACCGGACCAGCGCAGATCGCCAGCCGCCTGCACGCGGGCCAGCAGCGCATCGGCCTGCGGCACCAGCAGTGGTTCTTCGAGGGCGCTGAGCACCAGCGCCAGTCCGCGGGCACCGGCCAGCGCGCGGAAGGACCCGACGGAATCCTCGGCCTGCGGCTCGAGCAGCTGTGCCAGCAAGGACTGTTGCGGCCCGGCTGCGGCAGATGACGGCTGCGATGCCGCCGCGGTCGGCTGGGTCGAGGCAAGTCCCGCCTGTGTCAGCGGACCGGGTTTCCAGCCGGCGTTGCGCGCCGCCTGCAGGCCCGCATTCCAGGCCTGTTGATCCAGGCTGGCGTGCCGCGAGAAGACCCGCAGCAACTCGGCCTGACCCTGCGTCTCCGCGGCCTCGAGACGCTCGAGCGTGGCGGTGAGCGCCTTCTCATCGCCCAGCGCAGCCTCGCAGGCGGCGCGTTGCAGCAACAGCTGCTTGCCGCGGAAAGGCTGGCCCGCACGCTCCAGCGCGATGGACAGGAGCAGCGCCGGTCGTGCCGCACCGCGTGCGACCCATTCGCGCAGCATGCTCTGTGCGCGCGCCGCTTCCGGCGCAATCTCGCGCACGAACTTCGGAAGCTGCGCTTCCAGCGCGGCCGGATTGCCGGCCGTCAGCGCCGCACGTGCATAGAGCTCAAAGGCGCCGGGCAACGGCAACCAATCGGCTGTCAGCGGTTCTAGGCGCTCCAGCGCGGCGGCTGCGGTGCCCACCTCCAATTCGAGGCCTGCGATTTCCAGCTGGCCCTGAATCTGCAGCCACTCGGCAGGCACGGAGCGAAGCGTCTGTAGCGCCTCAAGGCGGTCGCCGCGATGGCGCGCGGCCTGCGCCATCGCCAGTCGGCCGAAGCCCTCCGGGTCGGCGAGGCACAGCCGGCGACGAATCCGGCCGTCGAGCAGTTCCGGAGGCAGCGCCGCGATGCGTGCTCGCAGACCGGCATCGATGCCGCCCTGCTCGACGCGCGCCAGCAGCGCTGGCAGCAAGTCGGCGCGCCGATTGCGCTGCGTGGCGATGGCGATCGACAGATCCAGTGCGGGCGGGAAACGCGGCACGCGCTCCAGCAGCGCTCTCAGGAACTCCTCCGAGCGTGCGCTGGCGCCCTCCTCAAAGGCGATCTCCGCCAGCCGGAAGAGCTCGTAGGGCGAAGATTCGAAGCTGATCTCCGGGCGCTGGCCAGCCTTGAGGCGCGTGCGGACTTCTGTCTCGTCAAAGCCCGTGATCTTCAGCTGGGCTTCCCCTTGCCGCTTCCATTGCTCGATCAAAGCCTGTGCCTGCTGGGGGAGCAGCGTGATGGCGCGCGCGAGCCGCTCGTCGGGCAGGCGCAGTCCGCCGTGCGGATTGCTGCGCTCCAGTTCCGCCAGACGCAGCCAATCCGCTCCGTTACCCGTCGGGTCGAGCGCAACAGCGCCTTCCAGGGCCGTGCGTTCCTCGCCGCTGAGGCCCAGATCGCGGCAGCACTCGGCCCAGGCTCTGTACGCACTCGCATGCGCCAGCGGGAAGGGCTCGGGCTCGTCTTCGCTGAGGTAGCGCGAGAGCTGAAAGCGAGCAATCTCGCGGTTCTCGCGCGTGCCGAAGCGATGGAAGGCCGTGCCCGTGTACAAGAGCGGAAGGCGACTGATTCCTACGGGAAGGACCTCCGCAAGGCGATTGCCCGCGTTGAACAGGCGGATCGGCTCGGCATCCGGATTGTCGAGCGAGCCGTAGGCGATGCGCGCAGCCGTGGAATACAGCGCCAGCGTGCCGTTGCGCCCGGGCTCCATCCATTCTGCGGCCACCAGATTGCCAAGTCGCCAGCGCTCCGTCTCCGCCAGCTCGCGCAGCCACAGTTCGGCCAGTGCCGCCTGCTCGCGCACACCCGGTTGGGCCCAGCCCAGCGTGCACAGGTCGAGCGCGCGGTCGCGCTGTCCCGCTGCCGTCAGCAGCGCCACCACCGGGGCCAGCTGTTCGGAACGGAACTCTCGTGAGAGGCTCCAGCCGTAGGAAATCAGCGCGTTTGCATGGAGCCGGCTGGATCGTTCGCACAGATCGAGCACCTCCGCCGCGAGCGGCTCGGCACGCGGTCCCAGCAGCGTCCGCAGCTCGCCGATGCGTGCCACGCGGCGCGGATCGGTAAGCTCGCGACCGCACAGGTCGCGCACGTAGATTTGTGCCTTGGCGCTTTCGCTGTCGACCAGTTCGTCATCGACCAGCTGCAGGGCGCGCTGCTCCGCCGCATCGGCCAGCGCGCGCTCGCTCTGGCCGAGCAGAGCGCGACCGGCACCGTCCTGCGCATGCGCGCTCATGAACTCCGTCGCCAGCTGCTGCGCCGCCTCGAACTCGCCGGCCGCCAGTTCCAGCCGGATCCGTGCGCGCTGCTGCTCGATCGAAAGCTCGCCCAGCTCCTGAAGGCGCTGGAAATCCGACCGGGCACGCGCATAGGCACCCAGCTCCAGCAGCAGCGAGCTGCGCTCGGTGAGGATCGTGCGCTCGAGGGCCTGCTGGCCTTCATCCTTGGCGAGCTGCCCTGCCAGCTCGAGCGCGGACAGGCGCTCATCGCGCGGGAGGCTGCGGGTCTGTGCGCGGCGCTGGTAGGCGGCGTAGAAGCCGGCAGCGTCTTCATGTTCGCTCGTCGTCACCAGAGCCAGGGCGCCGAGCACGGCACCACCGGCGAGCATCAGCGGGAGGATTGTTTTCCACTTCATGACGGACAGTGTTGGGCGGCGAATGGGGACGGGGGAGTCTAGCGCGTCAGGAGCGAGTCTTCCTGTGCGGGAAGTCCAGCAGCGCGTATTTGCGCATCTTGTTAAACAGCGTGGCGCGGTTGACATCGAGCATGCGCGCGGTGCTCTGGCGGCAACCTTCGTTGAGTTCAAGCGTCCGGCGGATGATCTCGCGCTCCGGCTCCTCGAGCGCCTCGCGCAAGGGGATTCCTAGCTTAACGGGCAGCAGCGGGGCTTGCTGCTCCAAGAGCGGAGCTGTCTGCAGGCTTCCAAGACCCAGCTCTCCGGTCTCGATGACCGGTCCGCGCGCCAGCAGCACGGCGCGCTCGACGGCGTGCTCCAGCTCGCGCACAGTGCCCGGCCAGTGGTGCGCCAGCATGGCCTGCTCGGCCGCCGGCGTGAAGCCCTGCGACTCGCGGCGGTGCTCCGCGGCGTAGCGTGCGCGGAAGTGCTCGGCGAGCAGCAGCACATCGCGCGGGCGCTCGCGCAGCGGTGGCAGGCGCAATGTGACGATGTGCAGGCGCCAGTACAGATCCTCGCGGAAGCGACCGGCGCGCACTTCGGCCTCCAGATCGGCGTTGGTGGCCGCGATCACGCGCGCATCGGTCTCGCGCGTGCGTGATTCGCCCACGCGCTCGAAGCGACGCTCCTTAAAATAATGGTATTTTCAAAACAGCCCTTACGAAGGTGA
>SXGT01085972.1_pt1 | contig 11456 bp, 9 predicted proteins | sample 3176221 | NCBI WGS metagenome assembly SXGT01 (sample SAMN11356862, study PRJNA531348) | freshwater metagenome | isolation source: freshwater sample F1-120 | place: China: Fuxian Lake, Yuxi | collected 2017-12-25
CAGGTAAAGTGAGGCGAGCATCATGGCGATAAATAGCCAAAGCCAGATCGGCCAATTAATTCGCTCAGCGAACTCAGATTTAGAATTAAATCTTGCCATGAGATAAAGGATACGCTCTGCCAATGACTAGAGTTGCCAGCACCGTTGCCCCACCCGATGCGGTGATGCCAAAGCGGCATCTAAAGGCGCCAGCTGCTAAATCACAAATTCCATCTCACTTCGGTCACTGTTTTGGTTGTGGTGAATTGCATATAACAGGTTTGCATTTTAAAGCTATTGCTGGTGAAAATTTAGATTTAACTGGGAATTTCACGGTAACTGAAAATCATCAAGGTGCTCCTGGTCTTGCTCATGGTGGATTGTTATCGCTAGCTTTTGATGAAGCATTAGGAAAATTGATGTGGTTAATTAGAACTCCTGCAGTAACTGGCAGGTTAGAAACAGATTTCTTATTACCCGTACCAATGGGTCGAACACTTTATATTGATGCTAGAATTACTGGACAAGCAGGTCGAAAGATCTATACTCAAGCAGAAGGAAGGTTAGATTCACCTACCGGTGAAATAGCCGTAAAGGCAGCAGCGTTATTTATTTCAGTACCAATGGAGCACTTTATAAAAAATCTTACTGAGCAATATAAAGATCATCTAACGCAGCATCCAGAGTTAATGGCATTTGTTGACCCAGATTTTGATATAAACCCATGACTAAAATCTTAATTAAGCGCTTGGATCCATCTGTGCCACTGCCTTCATATGCAAAGGCGGGCGATGCTGGAGCAGATCTGGCCACTCGAATTGATTTCACAATTAATCCAGGGGAGCGGATGTTAGTTCCAACTGGCATAAGTATTGCACTACCAAATGGTTATGTTGCCTTAGTACACCCAAGATCTGGACTTGCAATAAAGCATGGAATTTCTATGGTTAATACACCAGGCACCATTGATGCTGGATACCGCGCTGAATTACAGGTTATTTTAATTAATCATGATTTAACACAATCTGTCTCATTTAAAAAGGGTGATCGAATCGCGCAATTAGTTATTCAAAAAGTTGAGCGAGCAGATTTTGTTGAAGTTAGTGATTTACCTGGCTCAGATAGATCAAGCGGCGGGTTTGGATCAACTGGTTCATGAGTTATCAGGGAAATAACGAGGATAAAGATAAGGTTGTTTCAGCACTCGGTGGCAAGCGCGGATTAATTGATTCAGGATTACCTGCTTTACTTTTTCTAATAGTTTTTAACGTATCTGGTAGAAATATAAATGCTGCAATTTGGGCAGCAGTCACGCTTTCAATTATCTTAACAATTCTTAGATTAGTGAAGCGAGAGACTATTCAGCACGCGTTTTCAGGTTTAGTTGGAGTAGCTATCTGCGCTCTATTTTCAAAGCGAAGTGGTAATGCTGCTGACTTTTATTTACCTGGTCTATATATAAATGCTGGCTATGGACTTTTATATGCATTAACAAATTTAATAAAGTGGCCAATCCTTGGTTTGATGCTGGGGCCAATCTTGGGCGAGAATTTAATGTGGCGTAAAGATCCAGCTCGGCTAAAAGCTTATATAAATGCTGGCTGGCTTTGGGTGGCAATGTTTACTGCAAGACTACTTATTCAGTATCCTCTTTATCAGAGTGGCAATGTAAATGCTCTTGGAACTGCTCGGCTGATTATGGGTTATCCATTATTTCTTGCCACCGCATGGGGTACTTGGCAGATACTAAGAAAGACACCAACTACTAAAGTAAGTTAAATAAAGCAGGACTTTAGTTTTTCCTCAGCAACTGCAGATGCTACAAACAAGAGTTCATCACCTGCTGTAAACACATCATGATCCTTTGGTGTAATTACGTGACCATCGCGAACTATGGCGGCGAGTGAAGCATTTTCAGGTAGTTCAACCTCACCAACAGTCTTGCCACAGCAAGAGGCGGTATCTGGCAAAGTAATTTCAACCAAATTCGCTTCACCCTTACGGAATGAAAACAATCTGACCACATCACCAATACTTACAGCTTCTTCAACTAAGGCTGAGATTATTCGAGGTGTTGATACGGAAACATCTACTCCCCAGGAAGAATCAAACATCCACTCATTTTTTGGGTGATTCACGCGAGCAACAACTCTTGGCACGCCATACTCAGTTTTTCCAAGCAGGGAAGCGACCAGATTTACTTTGTCATCACCAGTTGCAGCTACTAAGACTTGGCAGCCATCTAATTTTGCTTGATCAAGTGAAGCAATTTCACACGCATCGGCTAGTAGCCACTCGGCATTTGGGACTGAGTCCATTTTTAAGGCTTTAGGATCTTTATCAATTAGCAATACTTGATGACCATTTTCTAACAACTCTCGAGCAATAGCTCTACCAACATTTCCAGCCCCTGCGATTGCAACTCTCATTTATTTCACCCTCGGAGAGATTGCTAAGGTCTTTTCTACTGTGGAGATCATTTTCTCTGAAACAAATAAATGCAGCAGATCTCCTTCTTGCAAAACTGTATGTTCATCAGGCAAGAGAGCTTCACCTAATCTTGTTATAAAAGCGACTCTGGCAGAGGTAGTTTTTTCAATTACTGAAACGGCTTCACCATACCAATCTTTATGAAAACTGACCTCTACTAATTCGACAGTGCCAGTTGGATCGCGCCACTCTGATTTAGTTCCATCTGGGGTTAGGCGACGCATTATTTGATCGGTTGTCCAAAGAACTGTTGCTACAGTTGGAATTCCAAGGCGCTGATAAATTTCAGCTCTACCTGGGTCATATATACGAGCTACTACATTTTTTACGCCAAAATTTTCTCGAGCAACTCTTGCAGCTAATATATTTGAGTTATCACCATTTGAAACAGCAGCAAAAGCATCTGCCTTTTCAATACCGGCCTCAAGTAAAGTGTCTCGGTCAAATCCAACTCCAGCGATAGTGCGACCATTAAAGTCAGCACCTAACCTACGGAATGCCTCTCGATTTTGATCAATTACTGCAACGGTATGACCGGCTTTTTCAAGATCGACCGCTAGGGTGGATCCGACTCGGCCACAACCCATAATTACGACATGCACAAAGTACAACTTACACCCATAGGCTCACTCCTATGGAATTAAACGCTCAAGAGCGGTTAGAAGTGGGGCAGGTTATCGAGCTGGTTATTGGCCCCATCGCACATGGTGGACACTTTGTTGCGCGCCATAATGGGCAAGTTATTTTTGTTCGACATGGCATAACTAATGAGTTAGTTAGAATTAAAATAACCGCCGTTAGTTCAAAAATTGCTCATGCAGATGTTATTGAAGTGTTAACTGCTGCGCCCTCACGAGTTAATCCTCCTTGTCAGTATGCTGGAAAGTGTGGTGGTTGCGACTTCCAACATATTGATCTAGTAACACAGCGAAAATTAAAGGCTGAGATTATAAAAGAGCAGTTTATGCGAATTGGAAAAATAGATTTAGTTTTACTCGGATTTAATCTGGAGGTGATTGAAGTTGAACCTAGTGATGGATTGCACTGGCGAACTCGAATGGATTTTGCAGTTTCACCAGCTGGAAAAATTGGATTTTTTGGTGCTAGAAGTAATGAGGTAGTTGAAATTAACGAGTGTGTAATTGCAGATGAAAGAATGAATGTTAGTGATTTAGCTGCTCGAGGATGGAAATCAGATGCCAGAGTTGAAGTAGCAGTTTCTAGTACAAGTGAAGTTTCAGTTATGAGATCAGGCCGCAGCATCAGTGGGCCAACTCAAATGGTTGAGCAAGTTGATGGTAATTCATTTAAAATTTCACCTGAGGCATTTTGGCAAAGTCATAAATCAGCGCCGGTAACATTAGTGAAAATAGCCCTTGCACAACTTGGCGTTAAAAGTAATGATCATGTTTGCGATCTATATTCAGGTGTTGGCTTGTTTGCTGCTGCAATACTAAAAGAGCTTGGCGATGCGGGCTTTATGACATTAATTGAAAGCGATAAAACAGCCGTATCAGATGCCCGAAGAATTTTTCTAAATAAGAATAATGTTAGAATTTTACAAGGATTAGTTGCACAACAATTACCAATAGTTAAGCGAGCAGATTTGATTTTGCTAGATCCACCTAGAACTGGTGCTGGTGAAGTAGTAATCAAACAATTGGTTAAATTAAGACCAAGAAAAATTGTTTATATTGCATGTGATCCAGCTGCACTTGCTAGAGATACAAAAACTTTAATCGAAGCCGGCTATAAGTTGGATCACATATCCGCCTATGATCTTTTTCCAATGACTCAGCACATTGAGTGCGTGGCTGGATTTTCACCAGTAAAGAGATAGGATTAGCGTATTAGTAAGTAGGAAGAGGTGTGGGGCGTTGAGTAAGAACTCATTTAAGGCCAAAACCACACTTTTAGTTGCAGGTAAAATTTATGAAGTCTTTGATATCAATAGTTTTAAGGAAGTAAAAGATCTTCCATTTAGTTTAAAAATTTTATTAGAAAACTTACTTCGCACCGAAGATGGTGCAAATATAACTGCAGAGCAGATAAAGGAGTTAGCTGCTTGGGATCCAAAGTCTGAACCAGACACTGAAATCCAATTTACGCCAGCACGAGTTATTATGCAGGACTTTACTGGCGTACCATGCATTGTTGATCTTGCCACAATGCGGGAAGCGATCGCTGATCTAGGTGGGGATCCTGCAAAAGTTAATCCATTATCACCTGCTGAGTTAGTTATTGATCACTCAGTTATTGCAGATCTATTTGGAACTAAAGATTCGTTTGAAAAAAATGTTGATATTGAGTATCAGCGTAACAAAGAGCGATATCGCTTCCTTCGTTGGGGGCAAACTGCTTTTGATGAATTTAAAGTTGTCCCACCTGGAACTGGAATTGTTCATCAGGTAAATATTGAGTATTTGGCACGAGTTGTAATGAGTCGGGAAGTTGATGGAATTCTTCGTGCCTACCCAGACACGGTAGTAGGTACAGATTCTCACACCACAATGGTTAATGGTTTAGGTGTCCTTGGTTGGGGAGTTGGTGGCATAGAGGCTGAGGCAGCTCTGTTAGGCCAACCTGTTTCTATGTTAATTCCAAAAGTTGTTGGATTTAAATTAAATAATCAATTACCGGTAGGAACAACAGCAACTGATCTAGTTTTAACAATTACCCAAATGCTTCGAGCACATGGCGTAGTTGGAAATTTTGTAGAATTTTATGGACCAGGAGTTAGTGCGCTACCGATGGCTAATCGAGCGACGATTGGAAATATGTCACCAGAGTATGGATCTACTTGCGCCATTTTTCCAATAGATGAAGAAACAATTCGATATCTAAAATTTACTGGTCGCACTAATGAGCAGTTAGAACTTGTAGAAAAATATGCAAAATTTAATTGCCTTTGGCATGATCCAAAAGCTGAACCAAGATTTTCTGAAAAGCTTGAATTAGATCTTTCAAAAGTTGTGCCATCAATTGCAGGTCCTAAACGGCCACAGGATCGAATTTCATTAAGTGATGCTAAGGATTCATATGAGAAAATAGTTCCAACTTATTTTAGTGATAAAACCACAAGGAATAAGATTGATGTGAAGGTAAATGGCAAGCCAACTACTGTTACAAATGGTGATGTCGTAATAGCTTCAATTACCTCATGCACGAATACCTCTAACCCATCGGTAATGATTGGCGCTGCACTACTTGCAAAAAAAGCGGTTGAAAAAGGATTAACTAGTAAACCTTGGGTCAAAACTACATTAGCACCAGGCTCTAAAGTCGTTACTGATTATTACGACCGATCTGGACTTACTCCATATATGGAAAAGCTTGGATTTAACCTAGTTGGCTATGGCTGTGTTACCTGCATTGGCAACTCAGGTCCGCTTCCAATTGAGATTAGTAAAGCAATTAATGAGAATGATCTTGCAGTTTCTGCAGTTTTATCTGGAAACCGTAACTTTGAAGGAAGAATTTCACCTGATGTAAAGATGAACTATTTAGCATCACCACCAATTGTGGTTGCTTACGCATTAACTGGCACGATGGATCATGATTTTGAAAATGATTCAATTGGTGTGGGTAGCGATGGTAAACCAGTCTTTTTAAGGGATATTTGGCCAACAACTACTGAGATTGATTCGGTAATCACATCTTCAATCTCCTCTGATATGTTTACAAAAGATTATGCTTCAGTCTTTGATGGGGATAAACGATGGAAATCCCTTGATACGCCAACAGGTAATACCTTTGAATGGGACAGTGCTTCAACATATGTTAGAAAGCCGCCTTACTTTAATGACATGCCAAGGGATCCAAAACCAGTAATAAATATTTTAGGCGCACGTGTTCTTGCAGTGTTAGGTGATTCAGTAACAACTGATCACATATCCCCTGCTGGAAATATTAAAGTTGATTCCCCAGCTGGAAAGTATTTAGCCGAACATAATATTGAAAGAACTGATTTCAATTCCTATGGATCAAGGCGTGGAAATCATGAGGTGATGATTAGAGGAACTTTTGCCAATATTCGTCTTAGAAATCTCTTACTTAACGGGGTTGAAGGTGGTTTTACTAAAAACTTCTTAGCAAATGGACAACAGACAACAATTTATGAAGCCTCCCGTGAATATATTGCAGCAAATATTCCATTAGTAATTTTGGCAGGAAAAGAGTATGGCTCAGGTTCTTCTCGTGATTGGGCTGCAAAGGGAACAGCGCTATTAGGTGTTAGAGCAGTTATTGCCGAATCCTTTGAAAGAATTCACCGATCTAATTTAATTGGTATGGGCGTATTACCATTGCAGTATTTAACTGGACAAAATGCATCCAATCTTGGATTAGATGGCAGTGAGATTTTTTCAATCACTGGCGTAGAGGAATTAAATAAGGGGCAAACACCAAAAGAGGTGACGGTCATAGCAGGGGATAAGAGCTTTAAAGTTAGCCTTCGTATCGATACCCCAGGTGAGGCAGATTACTATCGACATGGTGGAATCATGCAGTACGTATTACGCTCACTTTTGAGCAAATAAATCGCTTAAATAAGTAGCAGGCTTTAAACTATCACCATGCTCTCAGAGATTAAATCACCTGCTGATCTAAAAGGTCTTTCAGATACGCAATTAGATGAGTTAGCTACTGAGATTAGATCTTTTTTAATTGAACAGGTTTCAAAATCTGGCGGGCACTTAGGTCCAAACCTTGGTGTTGTGGAGTTAACAATTGCTATTCATAGAATTTTTCAATCTCCAAAAGATGTAATTATCTTTGATACCGGGCATCAAAGTTATGTTCATAAATTACTAACGGGGCGAATAGCTGGATTTGAAAAGTTACGTCAGCGTGGTGGAGTGGCCGGATATCCAAATCGTAGTGAGAGTGAACATGATGTTGTTGAGAATTCACATGCTTCAACTGCACTTTCTTGGAGTGATGGAATCGCAAAAGGATTTGCACTAACAAATCAACAAGATAGAACTGTAATTTGTGTAGTTGGAGATGGCGCATTAACTGGCGGTATGAGTTGGGAAGCTCTTAATAACATAGCTGCAAATAAAAAAGAGAAATTAGTAATTGTTGTAAATGATAATGAAAGATCCTATTCGCCAACAATTGGTGGTCTTGCTACATATTTATCAACTCTTCGCACAACTCGTGGCTATGAGAAGTTTTTAGATTGGGGTAAAGGTGTTTTAGAGAAAACACCGGTAGTAGGTCAACCAATTTATGAAACCCTACACGGGATGAAAAAAGGTATTAAAGATATTGTTGCACCGCAAGGAATGTTTGAAGATTTAGGAATTAAGTATTTTGGACCAGTTGATGGCCATGATATCTCTGCGATCGAGCGGGCATTATTATCAGCTAAAGATTTTGGTGGGCCAGTGCTAGTTCATGTTATTACTGAAAAAGGTCGAGGACATGCTCCAGCAATTAATGATGAGGCTGAGAAATTTCATGCAGTTGGTGTAGTTGATGCTGAGACCGGACAACCACTTAGTAAAGCTGGCCAAAGTTGGACAAGTGTATTTTCAGATGAATTAGTAAAAATTGGTGAAAAACGTAGTGATGTTGTAGCTATTACCGCAGCCATGATGGGACCAACTGGCCTCGATAAATTTGAAAAAGCTTATCCAGATAGAACATTTGATGTTGGAATTGCTGAACAACATGCAACAACTGCTGCTGCAGGTATGGCATATGCAGGCCTTCATCCAGTAGTAGCTGTTTATTCAACATTTTTAAATAGAGCATTTGATCAACTTTTATTAGATGTGGCTCTTCATAAAGCAGGTGTGACATTTGTATTAGATCGAGCAGGTATTACCGGAGATGATGGACCTTCACATAACGGTATCTGGGACTTAGCACTCACTGGAATTGTGCCAACATTACATGTTGCTGCCCCCCGTGATGGTGAGCGAATTAGAGAAACACTTCGAGAAGCGTTAGATATAAGTGATGCACCAACTTTAATTCGATTTCCAAAGGGCGCCGTAAATCCAGATATTCCAGCATTTGAAAGAAGAGATGGCATTGATGTTTTATATCGAGGAGAGAGCGCTGATATTTTATTCGTAAGCATTGGAGCTTTTGCCCAAGTTGTAGTTGATGCTGCAGCACAGGCATACCGAGAAGGAGTAGGCGTTACTGTAATTGATCCAAGATGGGTTAAACCATTACCAAAATCTTTAGTAACAATGGCCCAGCGTTATAAGAAAGTAGTAGTAGTTGAAGATGGCATAAAGCATGGTGGTATTGCCAGCACAATTTCTGAGTTATTTAGAGAATCTGGACTTAATGTGCCAGTTCATTCAATTGGAGTGCCATTAGAATTTTTAGAACATGCTAAGAGAGCACAAATTTTAGAAGATTTAGGAATTACTGTTCAAAATATTACAAGATCACTTGTTACATGGAGCAGTGATGAGTTTTCAGTAGATACTAAGGAAGAGATGCCACTCCCTTTGGATGAAAACGAGCACCGCAAACCGCTTCGCTAATTCCTTCACGATCTAAATGAGGAAGTATTCCACCTAAATGCATTGGCCAACCTGAGCCAAGTAACATACAAATATCAATCTCCTGCGGGGTTGAAATAACACCTTCATCAAGCATCATCTTTGCTTCAGTTGCTATCGCCTCTAATGCTCGCCTTCTAACCTGTTCTGCCGTTGAAGCCTTTTCACCTTTTTCGAGTAGTGCAAGTGCTGCAGGGTTTACAGTATTAATACCTTGCTCATTTTTAACATAGAAAGTCTTAACACCTTCTTTAACAAAGCGTTGCATTGTTGGTGAAACTTTATAGCGAGCTCCTAAATTCTTATTTAGAGTTTGAGAAACATGCAGCGCTACTCCTGGTCCTACCAAGCCAAGTAATTCAAGAGAGGACATTGGAAAACCTAGGGGAGCCATCGCAGCATCTGCGACCTCATAGGCAGTTCCTTCATCCATTGCATCAGTAACTTCGCCCATAAATCTAGTTAGTAAGCGATTAACTACAAATGCAGGTGCATCTTTAACAATAACCATAGTTTTCTTTAGATCTTTACCAATGTTTATTGCAGTTGCAACAGTTGCATCATCTGTCTTAGATGTTCTAGCAACCTCAAGTAGCGGCATTACTGCTACTGGGTTAAAGAAGTGAAAACCAACAACTCTTTCCGGATTCTTAAGTCCCTCACTCATAGCTTCAACTGAAAGGGATGAGGTATTTGTGGCCAAAATACACTCTGGCGTAATAATCGCCTCTAGATCTTTAAAAAGCTTTTGCTTTAGAGAGAGTTCTTCAAATATCGCCTCAAGCACAAAATCTGCGTTAGCAAATACTCTTTGATCAACTGAACCAGAAATATTTCCCAGTAAGCGAGTTGCTGCCTCAGGATTTAATCTTTTCTTATCAACTAACTTTTGGATCTCATTTTTTATCCAGGCCAAGCCTTTATCAACTCGCTCTTGATCTAAATCTGTAATTACTACTGGAACTTTTAAATTACGCAGCATAAGTAGGGCAAGTTGGGAGGCCATAAGACCAGCACCAACCACACCAACTTTAGTAATTTTACGAGCAAGTGCAGGTTTAGGAGCACCCTCTACCTTTTTGCGCTTCTTTTGAATTAAATTAAATGCATAAAGTGAAGCTCGTAGGCCATCACTCATTACTAGATCTGATAACACCTTTGTTTCAGCTGCGTATCCATCTCTTACCGTATTTGTTTGCGCAGCTTTAATTAATTCAAGAGCGGCAAGGGGAGAAGGTATTTGTGCGCCACTATATTTTTTAGCAACTGCTGCTTTTCCAGTAGCAATAGCTTTCTCAAAACCTGCGCTATCTTTACTAAAATCCTTACGATCTATTTTCTTTTTTCCACTTAAAATATCTGCGGCAAACTTAACTGAGTGTTCAAGGAAATCAGCTGGTTCATAAACCGCATCGACCACACCAAGTGATAATGCATCTTTAGATTTAAGCATGGTGTTGTTATTTAAAGCATTTAAAATAATTACCTGAACCGCATTTTCTGGGCCAATAAGTTTAGGTAGCAATGTTGCACCACCCCACCCTGGAACTAATCCAAGAAAACACTCTGGTAGGCCAATAAATGCAGTTGATGCCAGAGTTCGGTAATGAGCGTTAAGACCAACTTCAAGGCCACCGCCAAGTGCTAAACCATTAATAAATGCAAAGGTTGGTTTCTTGCTCTCATATAGTTTTAGAAAAACTTCATGACCTAGGTCGCCAAAGGCGGTAGCAACTGATTTATCATTAACTGCACCAACACCGGATAGGTCAGCACCTGCTGCAAATATAAATGGCTTACCAGTTACTGCAATTGCAACTGCATCAGATTTTTGCGCCTCATCTATTGCAGATGAAAGTGAATTAAGGGAAGCAGGGCCAAATGTATTTGGACGATTATGATCGGCGCCATTATCTAAGGTGATTAAAGCTAATTCACCAGTATGACCAAATGGGGTGAGTGAAACCATTCGCAGTATTGCATTTGTTACTACTTCATCAGGTGCGCCAGCTAGTACCTCAGCCATTACTTAGCGCCTTTATAGTTTGGGTTTTCCCAGATGATTGTGCCACCCATACCAAGACCGATACACATTGTTGTAATGCCATATCGAACCTCAGGGTGCTCAGAGAAAGCATTTGCTAAGTTAAGAATTAATCTCACTCCAGAGGATGCAAGTGGATGGCCCACTGCAATTGCGCCTCCATAAATATTTACTCGCTTATCATCATCGGCAATTCCAAAATGATCTAGAAATGAAAGTACTTGAATTGCAAATGCTTCATTTACTTCAAATAATCCGATATCTAAAATATCTAGACCAGCTTTTTTAAGCGCTTTAATCGTGCTAGGCACTGGGCCATATCCCATAATTTCTGGCTCAACTCCAGCAAATGCAAATGAAACTAACTTTGCTTTAATTGGCAGGTTTAATTCTTTAGCTTTACTCTCTGATGCCAA
>SXGT01242791.1_pt1 | contig 11455 bp, 11 predicted proteins | sample 3176221 | NCBI WGS metagenome assembly SXGT01 (sample SAMN11356862, study PRJNA531348) | freshwater metagenome | isolation source: freshwater sample F1-120 | place: China: Fuxian Lake, Yuxi | collected 2017-12-25
CCTCGGCGAGCTCGGCATCATTCCGGGCTCGATGGGTGCGCGTTCGTTCATCGTGCGCGGCAAGGGCAACCCCGACAGCTTCCACTCGTGCAGCCACGGGGCCGGTCGCGCCATGTCGCGCGGCGAGGCCACGCGCCGCTACACGGTCGAGGACCACGTGAAGGCGACCGAGGGTGTCGAGTGCCGCAAGGACGCCGACGTCATCGACGAGACGCCGATGGCCTACAAGGACATCGACGCGGTGATGGCGGCGCAGCAGGATCTCGTCGAGATCGTGCACACGTTGAAGCAGGTCGTCTGCGTGAAGGGCTGAACGATGATCCGACTCGATGGTTCGATGGGCGAAGGCGGTGGCCAGGTGCTGCGCACGTCGCTGTCGTTGGCGATGGTGACGGGCCAGGGCTTCGTCATCGAGCGCATCCGCGCCGGCCGCGAGAAGCCCGGCCTGAAGCGCCAGCATCTCGCCGCGGTGCAAGCCGCGGCGCAGCTGTGTGGCGCCACGGTCGAAGGCGCCGAGCTCGGCAGCCTGCGGCTCGCGTTCCGTCCGGGCCCGGTGACGCCGGGCGACTACCGCTTCGCCATCAGCACGGCCGGCAGCGCCATGCTCGTGCTGCAGACGGTGCTGCCGGCCCTGTGGCAGGCGAACGCACCGTCGTCGGTCGAACTGGTCGGCGGCACGCACAACCCGCTGGCGCCGTCGTTCGACTTCCTCGAGCACGCGTTCGCGCCGGTCGTGCGCTCGATGGGTGCGCCGCTGCAGCTGACCATGCGCCTGGCCGGCTTCTTCCCGGCCGGCGGCGGCCAGGTCCGCGCCGAGGTCGCGCCGGCGAGCTGGCAGGCGCTCGATCGCCTGCAGGCCGACGCGCCGATCGTGCACGCGCGCATCCTGACGTCGCAGATCCCGTCGCACGTGGCCCAGCGCGAACGCACGGTGCTGTGCCAGCGCCTCCGCATCGCCGCCGACGCGGTGCGCATCCTCGATCGCTGCTCGCCCGGCCCCGGCAACGCGCTCGTCGTCGTGCTGGCCCGCCAGGGCGGTGGCGAAGTCGTCACCGCGCTCGGCGAACGCGGCGTGCTGGCCGAGGACGTCGCGCATCGTGCGGCCGACGAAGTCGAAGAGCTGCGCGCCGCCGACGTGCCGGTCGGTCCGCATCTCGCCGACCAACTGCTGCTGCCGATGGCGCTGGCCGGCGGCGGCGTGTTCCGCACGGTCGAGCCGACGCTGCACACGACGACCAACGCCGAGGTCATCGGCCGCTTCCTGCCGGTTCGCTTCGACGTGCGCGAGGACCAAGCCCGCGACCGCAAGTCCTGGGTGATCGAAGCGCGCCGCGCCTGAGGCCCGGCACGCGGACGCACGGTCAATCCGGGAAGCCCGGCAAGCCGTCGATGCTGCTCATGTTCTTCTCGCGTATGTAGCTGTCGATGCCGGCAGCACCCTTCTTGTCGCACCACTTCCCCATCAGGTCGCGTTCGCCTTCGTGGCGGTAGAGCGGCACGCCGAAGCCGCACGAATCGCCGATACGGGTGACGTCGACACGTACGATCGAACGGGTGCCGATCTCGCGGCCGGAGAGCCGCGCCCGCAGCTCGGCGAAGCGCGCGTGCTGCTTCGTCACCACCTCACCGCGGCCGTGCAGCCGCACGATGCGCGGCGCCCCTTCGAAGGCGCACAGCATGACGCAGATGCGGCCGTTCTGGCGCAGGTGGGCGATCGTCTCGATGCCGCTGCCGACGAGGTCGAGCCAGGCGACCTCGTGCGGTCCGAGTACGACCAGCGGGTCGCCGCCCTTCGGCGAACAGTTGACGTGCCCGCCGTCGCCGCTCGGCGCCGTCGCCACGAAGAACATGCGCTGCGCGCCGATCCAGGCGCGCAGGTCGTCGTCGATCGCTGCATGCAGCTTGCCCATGGTGGCGAACGGTAAGCCACCGGCCATGCCGTTCGCACGGGTCCATCTCCCCGGTCGGTAGCGGCGGCGACAGCCCGCACTAGTGCCACACGCGGCGCGGGCTAGCCTCTGGACGCCCCGTCCTCGTTGCCCCGGTTCCCCGCCGGTCCTCCCGATGCGCCATCTCCCGATCCGCTTCGCAGCTGCCGTCACGGCCATGCTGGCCACCGGCCTCGTCGGCGCCCAGACCCACGAACCGGCGCGCGATCCGCTGGCGCGCTACCAGGAGTGCATCGCGCGGCTGGCGTTCCGCTACCACACGATCGGGCGCCAACGCCTGGCGACCCTGCAGGACGACAAGGCGATGCAGCAGCTCGCCGCCGACTACCAGAAGCCGCAGGCCGAAGCCGAGTATGCGCGCTACACGATCGGTTCGATCCTCGGCCGCTCGTTCGACTCGCCGCTGTTCGTCGAACCGTTGACGACGCTGCGCCTCGGCCAGCAGAAGCCCGCCGACGCATGGCTGTGGCTGCAGGCGCTGCGCGTGGCCGCCAACCACGAAGGCGAGCTCGACGTGCAGGGTGTCGCCGCCGAGGCGAAGCAGACGTGGCAGCGCGCCGCGGCGATCGCGGCGATCGGCGGCAGCAAGCGCGGCAACGTCACCGCCGTGGTCGTGCCGGCGTGTGCCTCGTTCCCGAAGAAGGACGGCGAACGCATGCTGCTGCTCGGTGCGATGACGTTCGCGCTGTGGGAGACGCGCGCGCGCGTCAACGACGCCGAGTACCGCGAGGCGCTGACCGCCTACATCGGCCTGCTCGATCCGAAGGTCGGGCTGTCGAAGCTCGGCAAGGTGCAGATGGCGCGCACGCTGCAGGCGATCCTGAAGGCGCCGGCGGCGTTCGAGGACCCGGCCTCGTGGCTGCAGGTGCTGGCCCGCGGCGACGTCAAGAAGACCACGTCGCAGACCTCGGCAGCGCCGAGCTTCTTCGGCATCGGCGGCGACGGCGAGCGCTTCTGCTACGTGATCGACCTGTCCGACTCGATGGGCAAGAAGGTGCCGAAGGAGCACAAGGGCCCGATCACCGGCGAACGCAAGAAGCCGAAGAACGCGATCCTCGACGAGAGCGATCTGCCCTGGCACAAGATCGACACGCGCTGGGACCTGGCTCGCGAGCAGCTGCGCATCTCGCTGTCGCGCCTGCAACCCGACCAGTGGTTCTGCATCGTCTGGTTCGGCACCGAAGCCGGCACGCTGGCGGCGACCAAGGGCCTGGTGAAGGCGACGCGCGCCAACATCGACAAGGCGATGGGCGAGCTCGACAACATCAAGCTCGGCGAAGCCGACCCGGTGATCGCTCCGGACGGCCGGCTGCGCGGCCGCACCAACCTTCACGGCGGCCTGCGCCGGGCGTTCGCCGTGCACTCCGGCGGATTGTCGATGGACGCCGCCTACGTCGACGAGAAGGCGCTCGCCGACGGCTGCGACACGATCTTCCTGCTGTCCGACGGCGCCCCGTCGGCCGACGACTTCCAGATCAACGACCGCGACTACGGCGAAGAGCAGGTCGTCGTCGACGTCGAGTACGGCGCCGCCGCCGCCCGCTCGCCCCGCCTCGACTACTACGGTCCCTACATCATGGACGAGTGGCTGGTCGACGACGTGCGCCGGATGAACACGTTCCGCCGCATTCGCATCCACTGCATCGGGCTCGGCGAGGCCAACCTGAGCCTGCTGCGCAGCCTCGCTGGCGTCGGTGGCGGCGAGACCTTCGTCGTCGGCCAGCAGCGCGCCCCCGCCAACGGCGGTGGTGGCGGTGGCGGTCTGAAGAAATGACGGCCACTGCCTCCACCAGCACGCCGCGGCGAACCCGCTATCCTTCCGCGCCACCCCATCGCAGCGATCCCGACACTATCCCCATGACGAACTCGCCCTTCCTGGCCCTCTGTGGGCTCCTCCTCGCCACCGCCAGCGTCCTGACCGCGCAAACGACGGTCTCGGTGCCGTGCAACCTCGACAACACGCTCTACGAGAGCGCCACCGGCAATCTCAGCAACGGCAAGGGCCCGAGCATCTTCAGTGGCGTCACGGCCACCGGCAGCATCCGCCGCGCCCTGCTGCGCTTCGATGTCGCCGGCACGCTGCCGGCCAACGCCGTGGTGCTGTCGGCGGTCGTCAATCTGAACGTCGCGCAGTCGACGGTCTTCCTGCCGACGCCGGCGACCGGCCACCGCGTGCTGCAGGCTTGGGGCGAAGGCAACTCGACGGCCAGCGGCCCTGGTGGCGGCGGCACGTCGGCAACGACCGGCGATGCGACGTGGCTGCACACGTTCTTCGCGACGTCGTTCTGGACCAACGCCGGCGGTGACTTCGACGCGGCCCCGAGCTTCACGCTGGCGATGCCCGGCCTCGGTGCTGGCAGCTCGAACCCGTCCGAGCAGGCGGCCGCCGACGTGCAGTCGTGGCTGAACAACCCGGCCACCAACTTCGGCTGGCTGATCAAGATTGCCAACGAGTCGGTGCCCTCGACCGCGCGCCGCATCTCGTCGCGCGAGAGCGCTTCGAATCGGCCGACGCTGACCGTCACCTACCTGCTGCCGGGCCAGGTCGGCACCGTCGGCATCGGCTGCCCGGTCGGCTCGGGCACGTTCCAGGACGCCTACGTCGGCACGCCGACCGGCGGCACGACGATCCAGATCGTCCAGACGAACGGTCCGGTCGGCACGATCGGCCTCAACTACCTGAGCCTCGGCGCCAACCCGGCCGGCGTGCCGCTGCTGCCGGGCTGCTCGATCTGGCTGCCGCTGTCGCAGCCGCTGATCACGGGCAACCTGTTCCTGACGGACGCGGTCGGTGGGGCGACGTCGCCGTTCCCGCTGCCGACCGGCTTCCCGGGTTTCCTGATCGCCACGCAGGCGGTCGCGATCGATGCGTCGCCGCTCGGCTTCACGCTGAGCAACGCCGCGGTGCTCGTGCTGAACTGAGCCTGGTGGATCCGGCGGTCGCTAGAGCTTCGGCTCGCGACCGCCGAGCGGATGGGACTGCAGGCCCGAAGGGCCTCAAGGAAGCGATGCGAAGAAGTCGCTGAACTGCTGCCGGTGCCGTTGCCCGACGGCATAGTCCTCATCCTCAGCCAGGAAGAACTCGGGCTCTTCGTAGCGCGTGTACCAAGTCACGACCTTGCGGGAGATCCCATCGTGGCAATTGGAATAGGAGCCGAGCGCGTATCGCCAGTCGGCATCGGGCAATCCCACCCGAGCGCGGGCCAAATCCATGGCATTTCCCACGTTCGCCTGCCACGTCTTCTTGCGCGACACGTCGGAATCCCCTGTTGGAGCCACAACGTTCTCCGTCGCTACATAGCGCCCGGCTTGGACCGACCGAATGAGGGCTGACTTTCGGAGGGACTCCAGCCGTTCGTAGGCCTGCTTCTTCTCTGCCACAGCCGCCCGTACGATCTGTCCTAGCTGCCCACGCTGCTCGTCCGTCAGCTCCTTGCCCTTGGGATTGAAGTCGGGTCTGCGCTCCACGTCGCGAACGGTCAGGATCGCGCCCATCACGGACTCGTAGGGCACCACCTTCTTGTTCTGGAACTTCTGCTCCAGAAACCCGGACAGGGTAAGGACTGGTGCCGAGACAGTAGGAGGCGAATCCAAGACGACCCGACCCCCCTGACGCAGCTGGGCTGGCTCAGGGCCATCTTTTGGATCCTGTCTCTCCGTGGAGACACCGCCAAGTGCGGAGACAGGCCCCACATCGACTGGATCCTGCAGAGGCGGCGCCGAGGGCGGAGCAGCCAATCTGTTGATTGCCAGAAAAGCCACGGCAGCAGCACAGACCACGACAGCAGCCAGCTTCCTTGCCCTAGCACCCATTGTTCGTGCACTTCAATACGAGTTCCGCCACCGTGATGTATCCAAGCCCCGGATTCCACTCCAAGGACAATGCCAAGCTTCCACCACATGGGATAACGAAGTCGTTGGCAACCGAGCGGAACGTGTAAATGAACGGTGGCCAGCCAGGGGCCAGGGTGACCGAGCTTCCAGGATCGCCACATGAGAACGACCCACCTGGCCATGAGAATGCACAAAGAGAGAGGCTGCCAGGGATCATTGGGACCGGAGTGGTGATTTCAACTTCCACGTCCCAGTTGAAGGTGCACGGCCCGCACCCTACTCCGTTGCGGGCCAGGGAAGAGTGGAGCGTGACATCAACCGCATATCCGTTTATCAACGGAATATCGGGACCAGTGAAGTCGAGCACACCCACGCAGGGATTTTGCCCAACCAAGTTCGCGGCGGTGCAGAAGGTTGCGACTAAGAGACTAGTCCAAGGACGAGCGGACGAGCGGACGAGCGGACGGTTCTCCATGTCGGCAGCATAACCAGAGGTCGGGACGACGCAAGCGACACCGGCAGTGACACGCAGTTTCGTGTCGAAGGACGGATCCCGTGATCGATCTATGCGGAACGACTGCCTCAAGAGGCCACGGCCCCCTGTAACCCATGTCGAAGCTGACGCCTCCACCAAGGTGTCATCCTTGCTCTAGGAAGACGCCACCCGTCTACCTATCACCGCCGCGCAACCACCAACGTCGCCAACGCGGCATCGAAGCTGCGCACGCTCACCGGTGCGAACTCGACGGCCGTGCGCACTTCGAACGTGGTGGCATCGCCCACCACCGGCACCGCGACGAAGCCTTGCTCGTCGGTCTGGCCGATGCCGCGCCGCAGGCCGACGATCGTGCTGGCGACGTGCAGCGACGCACACGGCGCTCCCTGTTCGTCGAGCACGCGCAGCCGCACTTCGTCCATCGCCCGCAGCGCGACGTCGACGGCGACCACCGGTGCCTCGACCGTGACGTCCGTCACCATTCCGACCGCACCGAGGTGCGCGAACGGCTGGATCTCGTAGCGATCCGGCATCAGGCCGCCGAGCTGGAAGGTGCCGCCGACGCCGCTCAGGACCGTGCGCTGCAGGCGCGCACTGCGCACGACGATCGGCACGCCCTCCACCGGCAGGCCGCGCGGATCGCGCACCGTGCCGCGCAGCGCGTGGCCGGCGGCGAGGGCGAGTTCGGGCACCGGCACGACACCTTCGCTGCGTTCGCAGGCGAACGGATTGCCGACGCCGGCCATGCCGGCCAGGGCTTCGCCACTGCCCGGCGCGTGCACCAGCAGGCTCGCCGGCGACGTCGGCAACGCCACACGGAAGCGGCCAAACTCGTCGCTGCGCGCCCATTCGTCGCTGCCGAGCGCACGCACGAACGCGTTCGCCAGGGCCTTGCCGTCACTGCCGTGCAGCGTGCCTTCGCCGAAGCGGCGCGCGCGCGGCGGCAGCTCGGCCGGCGGCTCGTCCCACGGCGCCTTGGCGGCGAGCTGCAGCACCGCTGCATCGGGCGAACCTTCGCCGAGCCGCCACCACGTCGGCAGCAGGCCGTCGGCGCGGACCAGCAGGTCGCGCACACCGCCTGGCGGCACGTCGACTGCGAACGCGCCGTCGCTGTCGGTGCGGACGAGGCTGTCGGTGCGGACGACGTCGGCACCGTTGCCGAGCGTCGCCCCGACGACCAGGAAGCCGCGCGGATCGAACACGCGGCCGCGCACGACCACGGCCTTGGCGCGCGGCGGCGCCTTCTCGGCGCGCACGACCACCGGCGGTGCGTCGGCTGCGTTCGTCGACCGCGGCGCGGCGCCGACCTCGCGCAGGCGCAGGTCGCCGCGCAGCACCGCCACGGTCAGCACCCCGACGACGGTCAGGGCGACGACGAGCGAGGGGCGTTGCAGCAGCGCGCGGAACATCGGGGGCGACTATCGCACGCGGCCGCAATGGCACCCAGCCCTGGCGAGAAAGAAGTCGCCGACGAGCCGTTCAGCGGCACAGGCGCGGCGGCGCCACGTCGAGCACGGTGCGCAGGCCCGGCTGGGCGGCGACGACGCCGTGCAGGTTGTTGACCAGGATCGCCGCGGTCGCCTGGTCGCCGGCGATGCCACCGTGGAACTTCAGGTGGATCGGCGGCGTGCTCTCCAGCACGACCTCGTCGCGCGGATCCGGCGCGCCGACGTACATCGACAGGTCGAGGTGCAGCACGACGCGCTTGCCGACGTAGCCGTAGCCGTGGTTGCGGATGCCCGCGACCTGACCCGGGTGCACCGTCAGGAACTGCGTCTTGTGCTCGCTCGCCGCGATCACCGGCTCGACGCTCTGCTCGATCTTGTCGACCGGGAAGTCGAGCGCCTTGGCCAGCAGCGCCACCGACTCGCGCATGCCGATGTGGCCGAAGCGACCGGTCGCCATCTGCTGGTCGAACTCCTGCTTGCTGAGCCCGGCGCCGACCTTCTTCTGCAGCGGCAGTCGGCGCGTACCGGCGTCGACGACGCGCGTGCACTTCACCGCCTGCACGTCGAACGTCACCGCCGACGCGACCACGGCGACGAAGTCCATCGCGTAGCCCGGATTGACGCCGGTGCCGAGCAGCGACACGCCGCCGGCCTTCGCCGCCGCGTCCAGTTCCTTCGCCAGCGCCGCGTGCTGGAACTCCGGCACCAGCAGTTCCTCGGTCGACGACACCACGTCGACGCCGCAGCGCGCGGCCAGCAGCAGCTGGTCCTTCACCATCGGCATGAAGCTCGACGTGCAGTGCAGCATGACGTCGGGCTGCAGCCGCTTCAGCGCCGCCTCGGCGTTGCCCTCGACGACCACGCCGGTCTTGCGGCCGAGGTCGAGCAGGTCGCCGAGGTCCTTGCCGATCTTGGCAGGATCGATGTCGATCGCGCCGACCAGCTGGACGGTGCGCTTCTGCAGGGCGAGACGGGCGGCAGCCAGGCCGATCGGGCCGAGGCCGAACGAGACAGCACGGACGACGGAGGTCATTGCGGGTTTGGGGCAGCGCCGGTTTGGCGCCGCGAACGGGGGCGAGGATGGTAGCCATGGCCGCGGCGCCGACCAGTCGGGCGCCACGGGGCGCGCACGAGATTCCGACGACCTCGCGACAGACCTTCGACTTCGTCGGTATTCCGCTCGGACGCGGAGCACCGCTAGCGTGCGCCGATGCGGTTCGTGCTCTCGTTCGCTGTTCTCGCCACGGCATTGGCCACTGGCTGCGCCGTGACCTCCAACTCGCAGGCCGCGCCGACCGCGGTCGAAGGTGCGGTGCCGACGGACGACCTGCCGCTGCTGCGCTTCGCCTACTCGGGGCCACCCGCGAACTGGCCGCGCCCGACGCTCGATCCCGGGGTCGCGTTCGTCGAGTTCGGCAAGGTGCCGCGACCCGCGACCCCGAAGGATCCGCAGCACACGGCCCGCGTGGCGCTCGGGCAGATGCTGTTCTTCGACGCGCGGCTGTCGGGGCCCGGCCAGATGGCCTGCGCCTCGTGCCACGACGCCGAGCTCGGCTGGGGCGACGGCCGCGCCACCAGCTTCGGCCACGGCTTCCAGAAGCTCGCGCGCAACGCGCCGCCGATCCTGAACGCCGGCCTGCTCGCCCATCTGTTCTGGGACGGCCGCGCCAAGAGCCTCGAGGACCAGGCCCTCGCCGTGTTCGAGAACCCGAACGAGATGCACGCGAGTGCTTCGCACGTCGTCGCCACGTTGCGCGGCAGTGCGGGCTATCGCGAACGCTTCGCGCAGGCGTTCGGCGAGCCGGAGCCGACGCTGGCCAACACGCTGCGCGCGATCGCGGACTTCGAACGCACCATCGTCAGCGACGGCTCGAGTGCGTTCGATCGCTTCCTCGACGGCGACCCTGCGGCGCTGTCCGACGAGGCGCTGCGCGGCCTGCACCTGTTCCGCACCAAGGCGCGCTGCGCGAACTGCCACCACGGCCCGCTGCTGACCGACGGCGGCTTCCACGATCTGGGCCTGTCGTACTACGGGCGCAAGCTGCAGGACCTCGGCCGCTACGAGGTGACCAAGGACCCGGCCGACGTCGGTCGCTTCAAGACGCCGTCGCTGCGCAACGTGGCGCGCACCGGGCCCTACATGCACAACGGCCTGTTCGACCTCGACGGCGTGATCAACATGTACTCGGCCGGCATGGCGACGCTGAAGCCGAAGCCGGAGCAGGAAGGCGATCCGCTGTTCCCGCGCAAGTCGCCGCTGCTGCAGCGGCTCGACCTCGCGGAGAACGAGAAGCGCGACCTGCGCGCGTTCCTCGAGTCACTGAGCGAACGGCGCCGCCGCATGGTGCCGCCGACGCTGCCGGAGCTCGGCGCGGCCGGCGGCTGAGCGCGGCTGCGGGCGAGCGAACCGGTGCACGGGCCGCCGAGGCAGCCCGCGCAGCCGGTCCAAAGGCGATCACTTCGCCTTCGCTTCCTCGAGCAGCTTCGCCCACTCCTTCTTGGCGCGAGCGAGGTTCGGGTTCTTGTCGTTCGCGAACCGCTTCTCGATCGCGTCGAACGCCTTCTGCGCCAGCGCCGCGTCCTTCTCCTTGCTGGCGTACTCCAGCACCGCGGGCCAGAAGCTGCCGGCCATGGCGTCGCTCGGCGTCTTGCCGTCCTTCGCCATCGCCGCCAGTTGCTTGCGGACCTCGTCCTGGCCGAGTTCGCGCGCCTTCTGCATCAGCGCCATGACCTCGCCGTCGACGATCTTGCCGGCGACCATCGCCTTTTCGGCGTCCGACAGCGTCAGCTTGTCGGCGCGGGCCTGGATCTCGCCAGCGGGCACCAGGTCGAGCTTCAGCTCGGCGAGGAACAGTTCCTTCTGCTCGGCCGCCGTCGCCTTGTCACCCTTCGCCCGCAAGGCGACCAGGGTCTTGGTCGACTCGAGACCATCGCGGAACGCCTGCACACTGCGACCAGGCTTGGCCAACACGTTGCCGTCGGCATCCATGAAGCAGACCGACGGGAAACCGCGGAAGCCCTTGTCTTGGAGCAGGGTCGGGTACGGCTCGTCCGCGACACGCGACGTGTTGTGCAGGAACAGGACGACGTCCTGGGCGAACTTCGGGAACTCGTTGTCGGAGAGCGGACCGCTCTCCAGGGCGTCACACGGGCCTCAACCCGCGTAGCTGCGTGTGAAGTAGGCGAAGATGACCTTGCCTTCCTTCTTCGCCTGCTCGCGCGCCTTGTCGTAATCGAAGACCCAGGGGGCCTTCTGGAACACGGGCTTGGCGAGCTTCGCGGTGCGCAGCTCGACGAGCTTCGCCTGGTCTGGTTGGGGACGATTCTGCGCCGGCAGCAGCGATACCAGCATCGCTGCGATGGCGATCGATTGGATCTTCATGGCGACGGCATGGTCCCTGGGCTGGCGCCGCGCGGAAAGGACCGGAGGGCGGAGTTACAGAGTGTGGACAGCCGGCCGAGCGAGCGGAGCCGAGTGGCGAACGGAACATGCCAGCGCCACCAGCTCCATGCGGGCGGAACTACGGCGCCGCGGTCTGCGCGCCGACGGCGCGCCGCCTCTCAGTCCGAAGTCGACTTCGCCGCGTCCGACTTCGGCGCCGCGGCCTTCGGCGTGTAGGCCTTGTCCTCGTCGCCGAGCACCAGCGCGAGCCGCCAGCCGGCATAGCGCCGCGTGCCGTAGGTCGTCTCGACCAGGTCCTCGCGATGGTTGAACAGCAGGTGCCAAC
>SXGT01736413.1_pt1 | contig 11455 bp, 11 predicted proteins | sample 3176221 | NCBI WGS metagenome assembly SXGT01 (sample SAMN11356862, study PRJNA531348) | freshwater metagenome | isolation source: freshwater sample F1-120 | place: China: Fuxian Lake, Yuxi | collected 2017-12-25
CGAAGGCGACGTGGCCTGGGTGATGACGGAAGGGCGCACCACCGGACGGTTCAACGACCGCGCGGTTGATCGCCTGACCGCCGAGACCATGGTGCTGACGCGGGGCGCCGACGGGTGGCGCATCCGCCATATCCACTGGTCATCCCGGGCCCCGAACTGACCTCACATGGCGACGGGCGGCATCTGGACGCCCAGGGCCGCCACTAGGCCGAGCAGACCGACGCCCGCCCCCAACTCCCAGAGGACGCTGGACCGGAGCCGGCTCAACGCCGCCCCGGCGTCCCCCCCGGCGGAGACGGCCCGGGTCAGGGCGGGGGTGAGCACGAACCGGTTCCGGGCCGCCATGGCCAGCATGGCCAGAAAGACCGCCACCTTGGCTGAGAGAAGCAGGCCATAGGCGCTCGTCCCCAGGGCGGCCAGATTGGACGGTCCGATGAGAAAGACGGCGTTGATGATCCCCGTCACCGTGAGGATCACGACCGCACCGGTGCCTATAGACGCGAACCCGCCGAGCGCCCTGGCGAGGGCTCGCGGGTCGGCGCCGCTGGAACGCCTCAACAGCAGGCCGAAGGCGATCAGCGCGCCGAGCCACAGGGCCGCGCCCCAGGCGTGAACGATGTCCGCCGCCAGATGCAGGGCGCCCGCCCCGGCCCCGGTTGAAGCGCCGTGCCCGCTCCAGGCGAAACTGGCGACAGCGCCCATCAACAGGGCCACGGCGATCCACCGCGCGACCACGCCGCCCCGACCGGCGATGAGAACAATTCCCGCCGCAAGCGCCAGACCGGCCCTGGCGACGTGGGCCCGCCCCAGCTCTGTGGACTGGGCCACATAGGCGACGGCGGTCGGGTCGATCGCCGCTGCGGTGGAGCCCGCCATCATGGCTGTCTGCAGCAGGAGTCCCGCCCCGGCGGCCAGCGCCAGGACCAGGGTCGAGACCGGTACGATCCGCCTGATCGAGCCGGCTCCATCCCCGACCGCGGCCGAGGCGTACAGGATGAACAGCGGCAGGCCCAGCGCCGCCGTCGCCGACAGGAACTGAACCCAGCGCAGGACGACGACGCCGGCCTCGATCATCGGATCAGCGGGCCGTGAAGGTGTAGGAGCCGGTCATGCGGTGGCCGTCGGAGGCCGCGATCGCCCAGGTCACGCGATAGACTCCGGCCGACAGCGGTGTCTCGAGGCGGCCGGACAGGGTCTTGCCGTCGGAGGAAACGCTGATGCGAAGCGGCACGGCGCGCCCCTGGGCGTCTTCGAGTTCGATGCTGGAGAACGGCGCCGCGAACCGCTCGCTGAAGGTCAGGCTGACCGACCGCACGGCGGACGCGGTTTGCCCGTCTCCCGGCGTTGCGCTGACAAGGCGGGCGTGGGCCCAGACCGGTTGGGCCGAAACGACAACGGCAGCCGCGATGGCGACGGCGACGGGAACACGAAACATGATGGACAGACCCTGTGAAGAAAACGCGGTGCGCCCTCACCTTACGCATGTCGGGCCTCGATCCCTCGCTATGGGGCGCAGGCGCCCTGGCGGTGCGTGAATGCGTCGGTTGCGGCAGAAGATGGCGCGGATTGGCGACCACCCGAAGGAGCAGACCTTAAGGTCTGCTTGAGCCCAGATCAGACCTCCAGCTACAGGGCCAGTTCCGCGATTTTACACCTGCCCGAGCCCAAGTGATTGAGACTTCAGTGCTTATTCCAGATTGTGGCTCTGGAGGTCTCCCGTTCGATCCGGGAGGGCGGTACCATCTCGCACCCCTTGCCAGATAAGGGATTGCTTAGAGGCCGGCGCCCGGTGGGGTCGCCGGCCGTTGCACTTATGTTCCGGCGCTTCGGCCGCATCATGGGTGCGCAGGCGAGTGACCATGTCTGCGGCTTACATCCAGGATCGCCGCCTCTTTTCCTTTGCTTGATTCACACTCTCATCTGCATCATGGCCTAGGATGGGGCGGGCCGGTTGTGGAGTGATTGATGGCGCGCATCCTGATTGCTGACGATGATCCGCTGTTGCGGGCGCTGCTGCAGCACAAGCTGGCGACGGAGGGTCATCAGGTGCTTGTGGCCGAGCATGGCGGCGAGGTTGCGGCCCTGGTTGGCGATCATGGGCCGGACCTGATCGTGCTGGACGCCATGATGCCGGTGATGGACGGCTTCGAGGTGCTGCGCAGGCTCAAGACCGATGAGAACACCCGCCACATTCCCGTGGTCATGCTGACGGCTCTGAAACGAGAGCACGACGTGGTTGGCGCTCTTCAGCTGGGCGCCGCGGACTATCTGGCCAAGCCCTTCATTCCAGACGAGCTGGTGCAACGGATCCGGCGGATTTTGAGCGCCTGGGACATGGAGCAAGGTGATGATCGTTCAAGACGTCCCGGCTGAGGTCCGCACGGACCCGACGGCCTTGTACGAGGCGGCGGTGGCCGACCGGCGCGCGGGACGACACGAGGCGGCGCTTCTAAAGCTGAACACCGTCCTGCAATTCCGCCCCGGCGACGTGGACGCCCGGCTGAATCGCGGCTTTTCCCTGCTGGCCCTCAATCGGCTGGACGAGGCTGAAGCGGACTTCGAGGCGGTGCTGGTCGCCGCGCCGGATTATGTGGACGCCAGACTGGGCCTCGCGCGCGTCGCGCAACGTCGCGGAGACGTGGCCCGGGCGCGGATGGAGACGGACAGAGCCGCCCTGGCGGCCCCGGAGCGCGCCGATGTGGCGGCCCTCGGCCGGGCTCTGCGGCCGCCGCCCACCTGGCGGGTCAATCTGGACGTGTCGAAGAGCCGCCTCGGCGCCGACCTGCCCGATTGGACAGAGGTCCGGCTCGGCGCCGTCCGCGCGCTGGACGAACGCTGGACGGTCGGCGGCTCGGCGGAGTGGACCGAGCGCTTCGACAATGATGACCTGTTTCTGGAGGGGCGCGTGGATCGTCGTTTCGCCTGGGGCGGGGCGTATGCCGCGCTGGGCGGGGCCATGGAGGCGGAGTATCGACCGGAAGTCTCGCTTCGCGCCGGGACCGACGTGCGCCTTTCGCCCGTCATCAGTGGGACCCTCGACGCCTCCGCCGCCCGGTTCGCCAGTGGCGATGTGACCAGCCTGCAGCCGGGGCTGGCCGCCGACCTGGCGCAAGGTCGGATGCGGGTGGCGGCGCGCTGGATCAATGTCTGGGACGAAACCGATCAGCGCCGGACCGGCTACGCGCTGAGCGCCCAATGGACGGCTACGGACCGCCTGCGGCTGCGTCTGGACCACGCCGACGCGCCGGAAACCAGCGAGGGCGTCACCGTGGACGTGCGCGCCGTCAGCCTGGGCGCTGAAATCGGCCTGACCGACCAGGTCAGCCTGCGGCTGGGCGCCTTGCACGAAGACCGCGGCGCCTATGACCGGGAGGCGATCACGCTTGGTCTCGGCTGGCGGTTCTGGTGAGCATGCTGGCGCTCCTTTGGTGGAGCTCGCTGGTCTTCGGCGCGGCGGCGCTTGTCTGGATGGCCGGGCTGATCCTCGCCCGTCTCCGGCGCGAGCGGGCTGATCAGACGCGGGCTGCGGATCAGGCGCGCGTCCGCGCGTTGTTTCTGGAGACCATGGCCGGCGATGCAGAAGCGAAACATCGACTGACCCCGTACGCCGAACGTGCTCGATTGATGGCTGAGACGCTGGTCGAGGTGCTCGGCCTGGTGCGGGGCGCCGAGCGGGACCGGTTGATCGACGGCCTTGTAAAACTCGGATTGGCCGAACGCCTGCGACTTCGGCTCAATCGCGGCGGCAAGGCGGGGCGGATCGCCGCGGCCGAAGCGCTGGCGGCGTTTCCCGACGTGGCGACCGTGGAGGCGCTGCGCGCGTCGCTTGGGCGATCCCGTGACGGCGATTTTCGCGTGGCGGTTCTCACCGCCCTTCTGGCCATGGAGGCCGCGCCGCCACTGCAGGACATGCTCATCGACCTGGCGAACCGCGACCTGCAGGATTCGCTGTTGTACGAACCGGTCATCCGCCGGGCAGCGGCCGACTCGCCGATGGAAGCGCTGGACGTTTTCCTGCTGTCCGAAGCGCCGTCCGCCACCCGGGCGGTGCTGGCGGACGCTTTGGGCGCCTCCGGCGACTATCGGGCGGTGGAGCCGCTATGCCGAACCGCCGCCTCGCCTGAGCTGGAGCTGCGCATCGCCTCCGTCCGCGCTCTGGGGCTGCTTGGCCATCCCGCCGCCGAAGAGGCGGTTACGGGAGCGTTTTCAGACCCGGCATGGGAGGTGCGGTCCGCCGCGTGCGAGTCCGCTGGCCGGATCGGCTTGGTGCAGACCGCGCCCATGTTGATCCAGGCGCTGGGAGACCCCGCCTGGTGGGTGCGATTCCGCGCCGGCGAGGCCCTTGCCGCCCTGGGCGAAAAGGGTGTCGCCGGCCTGCGCATGGCGGTCGGTATCGATCAGGACGTGGTGCGACGCGCGGCTTCCCTTGCACTGGCCGAGCGCGGCCTAGCGGAGACGGCGTCATGACCCAGGGCCTGGCGGTCGTCATGGTGGGGTTCGCCCAGTCCATCGCCCTGTTCGTCATCGGCATGGGCCTGGCCCAGAACGTCATCTATCTGATCCAGCTGCTGCTGGCGGCCGGCGCCCTTTCGGCGCGCCCGTCGATCCCGCAGTCTGGCGTCCTGTGGCGCCGTTACGCCGAAGCGTCGCCGCCCATCGCCCTGCTGGCGCCCGCCTATAACGAGGCGCTGACCATCGTTCAGAGCGTCCGCTCCCTGCTGTCGCTGCGCTATCCCAGCTTCGAGGTGATCGTCATCAACGACGGCTCTAAGGATACGACCCTTCAGGTGCTCATTGACGCCTATGACCTGAAGCCGGTGGAACGCCATTACGATCAGGCGCTGGATCATCAGCCCATCCGCGGTGTGTACGCCGCCGCGCACCAGCCCCGTCTGATCGTCGTGGACAAGGAGAATGGCGGCAAGGCCGATGCGCTCAATGCGGGGATCAATGTGTCCCGTGCGCCGATCTTCTGCTCCATGGACGCGGACTCCCTGCTGGAGCCTGACGCCTTGCTGCGAGCGGTCAGGCCCTTCGTGGAGGACCCGGAGCGCACAGTCGCGGTCGGCGGCACCGTGCGCATCGCCAACGGCTGCCTCATCCGCGACGGCCAGGTTCTGGAAGTCCGGCCGCCGCGCAATCTGCTGGCATTACTGCAGACCGTTGAATATCTGCGCGCCTTCCTGATGGCGCGCCTCGCCTGGAGTCGCATCAACACCCTGACCATCATCTCCGGCGCATTCGGCCTGTTCCGGCGGGCCCGGGTGATCGAGGCCGGCGGTTACACGCGCGGTACGGTCGGCGAGGATATGGAGCTGGTGGTGAAGCTGCACCGGCTGATGCGTGATCAGCGCCGACCGTACCGTGTCGGCTTCGTTCCTGAACCGGTTTGCTGGACCGAGGCGCCAGAGGATCTGCGTGTTCTTGGTCGCCAGAGATCACGCTGGCATCGCGGCGCCCTGGAAACCTTCGAGCGCCACTGGGACGTGATGTTCCGTCCCCGCTACGGGCGCCTGGGCCCCATCGGCTTCGGCTACATCTTCTTGGTCGACGTGCTGGGGCCCATCGTGGAGTTGCTGGGCTATCTGCTGATCCCGGCCTTCTGGGCGCTGGGACTGCTCTCGCTGGACTATCTGCTGGCGTTCCTGGCTGTCAGCTTCACCTTTGGGGTGGTGATCTCCGTCGGAGCGCTGGCGCTGGAGGAGTCTGAGTTGCGGCGCTTTCCCCGCGCCCGTCACCTGCTGCTGCTGACCGCCGTCGCGGTGCTGGAGAACTTCGGTTATCGCCAGCTCAACAACCTGTGGCGTCTGCGCGGCCTGTGGCAATATCTGCGGCGCAGCCAGTCGTGGGGAACCATGACCCGCAAGGGCTTCAGTCCTCCCGCTTAGCCAGCGCGTCCCTGATCGCGGCAGTCAGCCGCTCGACACCCGCGCGATCCGGCGCTTCGCCTTTGGCGAAGGCGTCATCGCATTCCCCCGCTGCGGCGCTGATGTCGGGAAATCCGAAGGTGCCGGCGGCGCCTGCCAGGCTGTGGACCAGGTCCTGCATCTCGTCGACGTCCAGGGCGCCGCGCGCCAACAGATCTTCGAGTCGCTGGAGATCGCCGACGCAGCGATCCAGAAAGCGCACCCTCAGACCGGCCAGCACATCATTCATCGCCGGGCCGCCAGGATGGCTCGAACGTCCTGCGCCAACGTCATGGGATCGAACGGCTTGGTGATGACGTCGAGCGCCCCCAGAGCACAGTAATGGTCCACTTCGCCGGACTGCGCGCGGGCCGTCATGAAGATCACCGGCGTGGCCTGATGCGCCTGCCGTTCACGAATTCGGGCCAGAGTCCCGGGGCCGTCCAGATGCGGCATCATCACGTCCAGCAGGATTACGTCGGGGCCAAGCCCCGCATCCAGGGCCGCCAGCGCAGCCTCGCCCGAGGCGGCCGAGGTCAGGGTGATGTTCGGATCCAGTTCCAGCGCGAACGCCGCCACCTCGCGGATGTCATCCTCGTCGTCCACGTGCAGAATCTTCAATGCACTCACGAAGGTCCTCCGGTGCGGCGAGTCAGGCGGCGCACGGTGCGCGCCAGCTGGGTCAGGGACATGCGCGACTTGGTCAGCACCGCCCGTACGGCCGGTGCGGCTTCACGGTCCATGTCCTGGGCGGAGTAGATCACGACGGGAATGGTGCCGCCATCCTCGTCCGTCAGTTCCGGCAGCAAATCCAGCCCGTTTCCGTCCGGCAAGCCAAGGTCCAGAATCACCAGGTCCGGACGCCTGGCGGCCAGCTCAGCCCGCGCCTCGGCCAGGCTTTCGGCCCCGACAACCTCGACCGATCCCAGGGCTTGCCGCGTGACCTCCAGAATGTCCCGATCGTCGTCCACATGCAGCACCAGCGGCTTTTTATTACCGCTGAACAGAGACTGTACGGCCAGTTTCAGGCGGGCCTGATCGACCGGCTTCTCCATCCAGTCAGCCACCTCCAGCGAACGCCCGCGCACCCGTCCGCGCGCCACATCGCCCGAGACCACGATCACCGGCATGGCGCGGGTGTCGTCGCTCGCCTTCAGCGCCCGGATGAGGCTGACGCCATCCGCATCGGGCAATTGCAGATCGACCAGCGCCGCCGCGTAGGATCCCGCCCGCGCGCTGGACAGGGCTTCGCGCGCCGTTCCGACCACATCGGCCTGATAGCCTTCGTGCGACAGCATCTCGGCCAGAACCCGGGCCGCGTCGGGGTCATCCTCGCAGATGAGCAGCCGTCCCGTTACGTTCCCGGTCGTCTCTTCCGGCCGGTTCAGAGGCAGGTCGAGATGGAAGGTCGCCCCCTCGCCCTCGGCCGACTCGAACCACAGCCTGCCGCCATGGCGCTCGGCGATCTCGCGCGCGATAGCCAGGCCTAGGCCCGTCCCGCCCTTGGCCCGCGTGTCGGTGGAGTCCGCCTGGGCGAACTTGCCGAAGATGCGGGCGCGAAATTCCTCCGGGATGCCAGGCCCGTGGTCCGCGACGCTGAGCCGGGCGATCCGCGCTTCGGGATTGACCGTCACGGTCACCTCGCCGCCCGACGGCGAGAATTTGGCCGCATTGGACAGAAGATTGGTCACCACCTGGATCAGCCGGTCGGCATCGCCCCGCACCGGAGCAGGCTCGCCGTCGCCCAGGCTCAGGGTCACGCCCATCTGCTCCGCATAGCCACGCACACCGTCGATCGACCGGGCGGCGATGTCGCGCAGGTCCAGAGGCGACAAGGCCAGAACCAGTTTCCCGGATTCCAGTTTCTCCACATCGAGAATGTCGTTGATCAACCGCACCAGGCGCTGGCTGTTGGAGTGCGCAATGCCGATCAGCCGCGCCGCCTTGTCCGGAAGGTCCCCGCCCGCGCCGCCCGCCAGCAAACCCAGCGATCCCGCGATGGAGGTCAGCGGCGTGCGCAGTTCGTGGCTGACTGTTGAGACGAAGGCGTCCTTCATCTCGGCGACCCGACGGCGTTCGGTGATGTCGCGGATCACCGCCACCACATGACGGCCCGTGGGCAGATCCATGGCGCCCAGGGCCACGTCGGCCGGAAAGGTTTCGCCGTCCCGGCGCTTGCCGGTCAGTTCCCTCAGCAGCCCGTCGTCCAGCGCGCCCTGGCTGGCCCCCAATCGATCCAAAAATGTGCCTTCGCCATTGTCCGCCAGGTCGATCAGCACATTCACGTCCCGGCGCCCGATCTCTTCCGCCCGCCAGCCGAACATCCGCTCGGCGGCCGGGTTCATGGTTTCGATGCTGCCGCTGGGGTTCAGGGTGACGATGGCGTCGAAGGCGCTGTCCAGGGTGGCGCTGTGTCGAGCTGCCGCCGCCTCCAGTCGCTCCAGAAGCGCGCCACGCGTCGCCAGATAGCGCCACACCAGAAACGCTGTTCCCGCCGCGATGAGCACAAGCGCGGCGAACAGAACCATCACCATGATTTCCGTTCGCGCGGTGCGCACCGTAGCGCCCTCGGAAAGGGCCGACAGTTGTTGCGCCTCTCGTGTCGTCATCTGGTCCACGAGGCGCCGGATTTCGTCCATGGCCGCCTTACCCTCGCCGCTGGACACGGCGGCGAAAGCGGCGTCCGTGCGCCCCGCTTCGCGAAGGTCGATGCTCCGTTCCATCGTCAGACGTTTGCGGGTGATGCGCTCGGAAAGGCGCAGATGGTCCACGGCCTGCGCATCATCCCCTCCGAACAGGGCGCCGAGGGCGGCCATCTGGGCGTCCAGCTGGGTCAGCGCCTCGTCGTAGGGCTCCAGGAACCGCTCATCCCCCGTGATGATGTAGCCCCGCTGCCCAGTCTCCGCGTCCTGCAGCAACGAGAACACGGACTGGATCTGCAGCCGGGTGTCGTACGACCGCTCGACAGCAGCCCGCAGCGCGCTGGCGCTGGCGAACTCCCGGCGGAGCTCCAAGCCCGTGACCACCAGAAGTACGGCCAGGATCGCGGACGCCAGCCCCACGACCACGCGGAAACGACGCCTGCCGGGTTGACGGACTTCGGGGTTCATCGGCTAGACCTGCATGATTGATGCATCCGGAGGTTGGGCATGAAGGTCTGTGTCATCGAGGACGATCCTCTGATGCTGAGTCATCTGGACGACATGCTGAAGCGCATGGATTACCAGGTCATGACCGCCGAAACGGTGGATGAGGGCCTCCGCATCGTCCGGGACTGGTCCCCTGATGCGGTCGTGGTGGACATCCTGATGCCGGAACGCGACGGCCTGAACTTCATCATGGAGACCCGACATCTCAGGGAAACCATGCATGTGATCGCCATAACCGGCGGCGGCAGGCTCGGCCCCGGGCCGATCCTGAAAATGGCCTCGGGCCTCGGCGCTCACGCCACCCTGACCAAACCGATCACCGAAGAGGCGTTGAAGGCGGCTCTGTCAGGAGTTTGAGACGAGCCTTCAAGCCACTCTGTGCCGAACCCCGCACGCTAACCGCGAGGGCCGGCACCCTGAACTCGCATTGGACCTCCCGCTACAGGGCCAATTGCGCGTTTTTACAATGCCCCCCGCGCAAGTAATTGAGGTTTCAGCACTTGTTCCAGATTGTGGCTCTGGAGGTCTCCCGTTCGATCCGGGAGGGCGGTACCATCGCGAACTTCCTTTCCCCCGACTCAATCTAGCCCGCTAAGGTGGGTGCATGTTGCGCCGCATTATGCGGGCCCTCGGGCCACGCCGCAGACGATCCCTGCCCCACGGAGGGCGCCCCGCCACGGTGCAGAGCGGCGCGATTCCCTATGCCTGGGCGGGCGACGAACCGACCTATCTGCTGATCACCTCGCGCCGCACTGGCCGCTGGATCTTTCCCAAGGGCGCGGTGGAGCCGGACATGACCCCGGCGCGCTCGGCCGCCAAGGAAGCCTGGGAGGAAGCGGGCGTACGGGGCGAGATCGGCAAGATCGCCGTGGGCGCCTATCGCACCGAAAAGGTGGAGCGCCACGCCAGCCGCATGATCGCGGTGGATCTGTATCCCCTCAAGGTCGAGGATCAGGCGTCCGACTGGCCGGAGCGCCGCAGCCGGCGCCGCCACTGGGCCACCCATCGGCAGGCGCGAAAGCTGATCGATAATCCGGAGCTGATGGCGGTGCTGGACCGGCTGCACGCCGACCTCACTCAGCCCACAGGGAATGCTGAACCGGTCAAGCCGCCCAAACGGCGGCGTCAGCCGAGGAAGCGGGTCAGGACCAGATAGATCACCGCCGACAGGGCGGCGACCACAGGCACGGTGATGACCCAGGCGGCGGCGATGCCCCAGAGGTGCTGGCGGCGCACAAGCATGCGCTTCTGGCGCTTGGTCTCAGCCTTCACGGCCTCTTCAGGGGTGACGGCGATGACGTCGGGCGTGGGCTGACCGTTCCTGCGGCGCATACCGCGGTTGGTCATGACCTCGCGGAGCAGGCCGACGCCGAAGATCCCGCCGATGGCGATGTGGGTGGAGGACACCGGCAGGCCCATGACCGAGGCCACCAGCACCGTGGCCCCGGCCGCGAGGGCGACGCAGAAGGCGCGCATGGGGTCCATCTTGGTGATCTTCTCGCCCACGGTGCGGATCAGGCGCGGGCCGAACAGGGCCAGACCCAGCGAGATGCCCAGGCCGCCCACCATCAGCACCCAAAACGGCAAGGTCACCGCCCCTGTCTCGGCCGAGCCCGACTGGGCCGCCGCCACGATGGCGGCCAGCGGCCCCACCGCATTGGCCACGTCGTTGGCGCCGTGGGCGAAGGACAGCAGGGCGGCGGCCAGGATCAGGGGCGGGATGAAAAGGGTCGCCACCTGTTTCTTGGCGTTCTCCATCCCCTCGGACTTGCGCAGCACCCACGGGCGTGAGGCCGCCCAGCCGATGAAGGCCATGGCGGCGCCGCCGATCAGCACCACCGGCGCCGAGGGCGACCAGATACGGCTGAGCCCCTTGGAGAACATGTAAAGGGTGAACACCCCGGCCATGAGGCCAACCAGCACGGGCACCCAGCGGCGGGCGGCGGCGACGCGGTCCTGCTTGAACAGGATGCGCCATTTGATGAAGGCCAGCAGGGCGGCGGCGATGATCCCGCCCATGACTGGCGAAATGACCCAGCTGGCCGCGATGCCGCCCATGACCGGCCACGCCACCGCCGACATGCCAAAGGCCGCCAGGCCGGCGCCTAGCACCGCGCCGACGATGGAATGGGTGGTGGAGACCGGCGCGCCCAGGATGGTGGCGAGGTTCAGCCACAGGGCCCCCGCCAGCAGGGCCGAGGTCATGAGCAGGATCAGGCTCTGGGCGTCCAGCTCGGGCGACGGGGTGATGATGCCCTTGGAGATGGTGTTGACCACCTCGCCCCCGGCCAGCAGGGCGCCGGCGACCTCGCACACCGCGGCGATGATCAGGGCGGCGGTCAGGCTGAGAGCCTTGGACCCGACGGCAGGCGCCATGTTGTTGGCCACGTCATTGGCGCC
>SXGT01838484.1_pt1 | contig 11454 bp, 7 predicted proteins | sample 3176221 | NCBI WGS metagenome assembly SXGT01 (sample SAMN11356862, study PRJNA531348) | freshwater metagenome | isolation source: freshwater sample F1-120 | place: China: Fuxian Lake, Yuxi | collected 2017-12-25
GATCCAAAGCAAGTAGGTTCGGGGCTGTGCCTTTGATTCGTTGACCTTCTTTTCGTTTTTGTCGGGCTTATTTTCTTCAGACATCTAAATTAATAATTAGTGAACACGCTACCATCAATAGGCTGGAACCGCAACCGTTGGTTCGGGGTTCGTGACCCTAATCAGTCTCTAAACCAAAAGAAAGTCGATGCCATTCCAAGCGTAGGAACTCGGTAGTTTGAGGTGAAACTTTGTAGGGATCACTGACTCCAATCGATTCTACCCAGACGATTGATCCATTGGTTTGAGCGACCACGACTAGTTTTCTTCGGAGGGCAAGGGGAGTTTTTGAATTTACAAATATATCCTGCAGTTTCGTTGGTTTTTCCATGCCGATGCGATGAAACCTGTCGCCGGGTCGCCAGTGGCGTAGAACGAGGTCTTTAGGAACCATCTGTGCATCAAACCAAGCTGGATGGCTGGTAAACCCGTGTGGTGGAGTAGTGGAACGGTTGACGGTTAGTTCCCAATCGTCAAAAAAGGCTCGGGTGCGATCGCCGTGGAGGTCGAGAGATTGTGTAGTTGGGTTGTATGCTAGCTCTTCCTCCAAAGTTTCAGCACAAACTAGCTCTCCATCCGCTGTCCGTCGGATGGATAATTGACCTGTCGCGAGGGTAGGAATATCGGAATGACTCAGGAGGTGCTCGATCAAATTATGCGTCGGCTTCAAGCCCTTTTGGATCAAGGCGTTATGGATCACTTCTCGCTGTAATGCTGGGTGAAGTGAGACAAACTTTGGATTCCGCGTTGTCAGCCATGATTCCGCTTGTTGAGTGATCAAATCTTGTTGTTCAGCAAGGAGTTGCGTGAATCTGATCGTTAGCTCAGCCAATGGTCTACGTGAGGCCGTTTGCAAGAGCGGGAGCACCCTGTGCCGAATCATGTTGCGCTCGATGCCAATAGCTTGGTTCGAGGAATCTTCTCTGTAAGCGATGTGTTCTTCTTGAGCGAAAACAACCAATTCCTGCCGAGAAACTTGGAGGAGTGGCCGGATGAGTTGGATCGATTTGTCCGATGGGGATGGGCTGCGGGGACGCATTCCGTTTAACCCGGATCCCCAAACCCCTCGCAAAACCCTCATCCAGAATAGTTCCACTTGATCATTAGAATGGTGTGCCAGAACGATCCTATCGCACTCCTGAATCCTAGCGATCCTTGCCAAGAATTGATGCCGAAGTTCGCGCCCCGCCATTTCTAAGGAGAGGTTGTTCGCTTTGGCGAAGCCTTGGACATCCCCCGCTTCTCCACGAAACTCGAGACCCAGTGAATTGGATTTCTCTTCGACGAACATTGCGTCGAGATCGCTTTCCGAACCCCTGAGGCTGTGGTTGTAATGCGCGACCACTAGTCGCCATGAATACTCAACTTTTAGGCGGTTTAAAAGATTGAGTAGCACCATCGAATCCAACCCTCCTGACACGGCAAGAATCAAGGTGGATTTTGGTGGCAAAAGCTCCTCGATCTGGCAAACGGTCCTTAGCTTATTAAGCAGATCCGACACTTCACTGACTCTAAGCGCGTGGACCTCGCATGCCGACCAAAATCGAACAGTCTTGGATCGGGTGGAACGAACCGTGGGAAACTAGGTGATGCGTGCTGCTGGACCGGACCATTTGAGGATCGACTTGCTCTCGGCACCAAGCCATTGCTCGATGACTCCCGCATAGAGGGATCGAAAATCAGTGGTAAACTTCAAATCGCCGTTCTTCAGGTTGTCGGGCGCTAGGTCGGGTGCCATTCCATGCACGCCTTGACGCAATTTCGAACCAACCATGAACAGGGGTGCTGCAGCGCCGTGATCGGTTCCGCCGTTGGCATTTTGTTTCACGCGTCTGCCGAATTCGCTAAACGTCATCAACATTACTCGGTCGAGATTTCCTTGAGCTTTAATATCTTCGTTGAAAGCCTTGATCGCCGAGCCAAGTTCCCCAAGCAAGCGGTCGTGACTCCCACTCTGGTTGGTATGCGTATCATAGCCACCTTGTGAAACGTAAAAAACTCGGGTCGGTAACCCTCCTCCGATTAGTCGAGCAACCAGCTTGAGTTGATTTGATAAAGCGGATACGGGGTAAGGAACGCGGTTCAGGGAACTTTTGTTCAGGGCACGAATGCGGTCGCTACTCACTTGGGCATCAAGTGCAGTTCGTTCAAGAAAATCCAACGGGCTTTGTTGGGTGGCAAATGCACCGGCAACGGCTCCAACGGTTCCGCCGGTATTCTGTTCTCCTCCGCTATCCAACATGTCGGGTCGGTTCAGGTGTCGATAGAAGGATTCTCCGCTTGCCATGTTGCCTTGAGCAGGGTCGGTATCCGCAAACCGGTAAGTTTCGGGTTGTTCAAGACTGACTCCGAGTGGTTTTGGACCTGCGAAGGATTGGGGAGACTGACGTCCGACGCTGACTCCGACAGTGGGTTCTGCTCCCGCGCAGGCATGATCAAAATACCGACCTAACCAGCCGTGTTTTTCATTAATCTCTGACGCGCTGGCGGTTTGCCAAATCTCGGTCGAGCGGAAATGTGAACGGTTGGGATTGGGGTATCCTACGCCTTGCCACACGGCTAATTGGCCCGAGGCGTGCAAGTCTTTCAACCCGGTCAAGGCAGGGTGCAAACCGACCTCATCATTGAGTTTCAACACTTGAGGTGCTCGGATGCCAAGATTTGGACGCGCCTTGTAATAGTGGTCGTTTGTGAACGGGACCACGGTGTTGAGACCGTCGTTGCCACCTGCCAATTGAACGAGAACCAAGATATTGCGACCCATTGTTGCGGCTGCTGGATCAGCATGCAGTGTGGTAATGGTGCGGGATAAAAAAGCTGGGATTGTCCAACTGAGGGATCCTGCGAGGAGTGAACCTTGCAAAAACTCGCGACGAGTTTTTAGGCTGAGAGAATTGTTCATGGAGTGAAAGGGTTCAGAATGGTTTACGGCGTGAGCAAGGATTTGGATTAGGTCAGTTGAAAATCAGGAGTGGACATCAGGAGTCGGATGGCGTGGAGGATATCGGTTGTATCGAGCGGGGTGCGGCTAGCCAAATACTCTCGAACATTGGCCCGTTGCTTTTCCCGTAGCGGCGTTTGGAATAAGCGAATTTCAAGAGTGCGGAGCAGGTGCTCTGGATCGACCCAGTCCTCTTCCTCTAGCCAAGAATCAAGTCGAACGGCCCCGGCGAGGGGAAGGCGCCTAGGTTGATTTGGGCCTTTTTTTGAGCGGTTGGCAGCGTAATTTAGGGGGTTTTCTCCAGAAACTAAATACTCGGCTGAATTGTAACGGGTGAGCAAATTGTTTGTTGTGATCCAAGCAAGTCCTCCATCCCAACCTTTCACATTTGGGGGTGCGAAAAGCTCCTGTCCCATCAGACGAAGCAGGTTGTTGGTGGCCTCGGCGGGTGGAAGTTCTCGCTGCAGGACACGGGCGGAGTTAACTACCCAAAAGACAGGACTTTTTACCTGCTGTCTCATTACTGTCGTCGAATAAAACTCCTCGGATAGGAACACGGTTCGTAACCAAGGTCTGATTTCCTGTTTGTGGCGGATGAATTCCGTGGCAAGGGCTTTACCTAATTCGTCCGAAGGAGAGTTTCCCACAAAAAAATGCCACAACCGATTTGTGATGAATGCTGGCGCGGTAGGTTGGGAGACAACCAGTTTTAAAACGTCATCGCCTGCCCAATTGCCACTCTGCCCTAGAATCGTTTTTGTCCCGGAATCATGCCACCGTGGCCGAACGACAAAACTTTGGTCGTTACGTTCGTAAGCCCATCCTGTGAAAGCTCTCGCAGCTTCTGTTACATCTCTTTCAGTGTAATGTCCCTCCCCGAGTGTGAACAACTCCATGACCTCCCGGGCGAAGTTTTCATTGGGATTCTCCTTGCGGCTCTGACCTTGGTCGAGCCAAACCAACATTGCTGGATCCTTGGCAACCTCTGTCAATAACGCCAACCATTCCCCAGCTCCTTGGCGACGAAAAAGATCGTTCTGCTTCCACATGAGGTATGCATCTTTTACTTTCTGCACACTCGTCGCAAAATGCCCGTGCCAAAATAAAGTGAGTTTTTCTTGCAACGGGTGCGGAGAGCTTACCATCCGGTTCAACCACCAGTGGCGTAACTCTGTCATTTGCTCTCGCTCGGTGCGGCGTCTGACTTTTTGCAATTCTTTGCGTTCCTCAGGCGTTGCGTCTCGAAATTGGCGTAATTCCTTGGCTCGATCAGAATCAGGTTTTGTCCATTCAGGGGCAGGAGTCAAATCTGGGTGTCTATCATAGTGCACGAGTTGATCGACCGCGCTCTCCAAACCCAAAGCTGCCAATCGGTGAATTTCCTTGGGATGCCCACCAAAACCAGCACGATTCAACAAATGAGCCGCCGAAGCGAATCCCCATTGAGAATTTGGGAGAGGTCGTAACATATTCGATTAAGACGGAGACAGGCCACGAAAGGTTTCGCATGCGTGTCGGCTTATTTTTCGAAAACCGTATTAGGGAACCAGAGGATTGGCGAGGTTTTCGTGTTTTTGTCCGACCTTGCCTTCAGAGACGCTTTCATTTATTCCAAACCTATGTCACGCCCATTTTTCCTACGGCTTTTGATGGTTTTGACGTTTGGGGTGATGTTGCGATCAATCGCAGATCCCGTTGCCCTGATTCGCGTCGGAGAACCTTGGAAGTTCATTCCGGCAGCGGAAGAATCACTGTCCGGAGTGGTTGAAGGTTCTATCCCTCCATGGATCAAAAGTTTCGACTACGACACGACCCGATGGGCGACCGGCATCTCGGGGTTCTCAACCTCCGCATCACAGTTCACTCCAATTCCGATGGTTGGAGGAACCAATGGCATGGTCCAATTCCGTAAGCTGTTCTTGGTTGATAACCCTGAGCAAATAAAATTGCTGAGCTTGCGTGTGGAGTATCTCAACGGTTTCGTGGCGTGGCTTAACGGGGTCGAGGTAGCACGAGTAAACGTGTCTCCGGTGGCGGGATTGGTTCCAGCGTTTTCCCAACCGTTAACCAATTATTATTATCATCCCGTTGAGGAAATTGACCTTTCAACAAACGCAACCTTGATGAGACCCGGAACGAATCTTCTGACGATTCAATATCATGCCGGCACCCCATCCTATCCTTCGGTGAGGTTGGTTCCAGAGTTGTTCGCGAACTTTACCCGAGCTCCGGTGCTGCTCAACATGTCCAGCAATCAAGTGCTTTTGCACTGGAAAACAAGCTTGGCAACAACCGGGATGGTCGAGGTGCTCAAAGCGGGAAACCTCCAAGCCCGGTTTCCTACTCCTGAATCAGGAACTAATCATTACGTGTTGCTGACAAACTTGGCTCCGGGAATTTCTTACGACTACCGGGTCCTCAATAAGGTTGGAAGCACTGAGGTAATTTCGCCTTTTTATTCGTTTCGAACGTTTACGAGTTCAAACTCACCCGTGCGGTTCACGGTTTTCGGCGATACTGGTTATGGTTATTTGCCACAGTTCATGGTCGCGAAACAGGTGCAAAATCTGAAGGCGGACCTTGTGCTTCATTTAGGGGATCTCATTTACCCCTACCTAGTGGACGAATTATTGGATCTTCGGATTTTTAGTGTCTATGGGGCTTTCAATAACTCAATTCCCTTTATGCATGCGCCAGGGAATCATGATTCATACAATTCGGGGCGGGGTGTGTATCGCAATCTTTTCCGACCTGAAACTCGTGCAACCGATGGAAAAGGCCTGTTCAGTTCCTTCGATCATGGGTGTGTGCATTTCGTCCAGCTTGATGCGGACACTGATGCGGGTGCGCGCTATGAATTTGGATCAGAACAATATCGTTGGTTGGAAAACGACCTAGCGAATACGCAGAAACCTTGGAAGATTCTGTTCTTCCATCACGTTATGCGATCTTCGAGTGCGCATCAATATGACGATTATAATCGTGATGGTATTTCTGATTTGAAGGCATTGCAGCAGAGCATTGGTTTTCTTGCATCAAAATACGGTGCTCAACTTGTGATGACATCTCACGACCATAATTACGAACGGTTTTCCCCAGTAGATGGTGTTATCTCGATTGTGAGTGGTGGTGGGGGTGCAGGACTTTATTCAATGCAGCCCCGCACTCCAGCTAGCAGTCAATTCTGGTCTCGATACCACTGTCTCGATGTTCAGGTCGATGAAAACAAGCTTATCGGGCGAGCATTGGATTTCAGTGGGAATGTATTCGACGAGTTCACCGTTCATCGGACTCCGCCCCTTCCGCGAGAATACAATTCGGTCTGGGCAACACCTGGGTTCCCAGGACAAACCGCGAACGATTCAGATGGAAATGTTGTTGGCCAACGTTTCACCTTGTCTGGGGCACCTGTGCCGACCGCAATGGGTCGGTTCTCCGGACTGGGCGAGGCTTATTTCAACAATGATGCACAATTCCTTTATGTCGGCTTCGCCAGAACAATGCTCCAAAACGAACAGTCGGTTTTTGTGTTCCTACAGAATCCTTCCCGAACCGGTGTGACGTCGCTCAGGAGTCTCGGCAACGGTCTTGTAGATCCGCAGTTGGAGGGGGTCGATGGCTTAGATTTTTTGGAGAATCTTGGTTTTACAAATTTTTCACCAACCGTGGGGTGTATCTTCGGAAACGAATTTGCTGATGGTCAGGCGCGCAATTTAACACGTTCCCCAACCCTTTTCCAACCGGGGCAAGGTGTTTTCCTCTTAGATGCTGGCTTTACAGATGTCCCCGGCATCAAGCTTCAACAGTTTAATCGATCGCCTCAGTTGAATACGGAACGTGAAGACGAAAACGCGGATTTTATTCAGGTGGCAATCCCATTGAATTCTTTGGGGTTGCATCCTGGCCAAAGGATTAAGGTCGGGGCGGTTGTGGGTTTGCCCACCGTGAGGACCAGTTCTGAACAACAAACGCGTGACATCGATACTGCATATCTCGGATCAGGTTTATGGGGTTCTGAATCGGAAAAGGCGTTGCTTGCACCACTCTCCATCCGGTTGGCAACTGATCCTCAATCGTCCGATGGTTTAACACTTCGGATCGAACGGGTTGGAGATGCAGGGATCGAGGTCTTCTGGTTGACAGAACCAAGCCGCGTTTACACCCTCCAGTTTACGGATTCGCTCACTAAGCCATTCCTAGATCACCCGGGTGCGACTGGGTTACTGCCTAACGATTCAGGATCGATGACCTTTGTGGAGATGCCGGGATCTGGCACTCGGTATTATCGGCTTCTCATGCGCTGAGAGTGTTCGAGGTCGGAGGAGGTTTTAGTGGAGCATTGCCAGACGATTTGGCAGACGAATCAGCTCAGCTTCGAGATCGAGATAAAAACTCAACCTAGTCTGAGTTTCAATCGGGTCGAGGTCTTTCGCCATGAGATAGTAGGTTGCGTAGTGGTTGCCCTCGGATTCCACCAAACTCGCATAAAAAGTTGAAAGCTCAGGATCAATGGTTTCTAAGGCTTGGGCAAGGAGTTGAAACTTTTCACAACTTCTACCTTCAATCAGCGAGCAACAGATCAAATGGTCGATTACTTGATGTCGGACGCCGTTGCGAATGCTCCTCATGAGCCCCGTGATCCACGGACTTTTCTGGGGCTGAGCGAACGGAATCCCTCGCTTTTTAAGGATTCTTAGAACGAGTTGGAAATGTTGCAATTCTTCGATCGCGATCGCATTGAGTTCGTCCACGCGCGGGAACAAATCGTGGTATTTCTCAAGGTTAATCGAAGTAGTGGCGGCTTTCCGCTCGAGATGAGCGTGATCTATCAGGACGCTGGGAAGGTCACCCAAAACTTTGGGTAACCAATCCGGAGGGATTTTTTCGCGGAACAGCAGCATTTTTTCTACTTCGGGTTACATGCACCGGCATGACAGATTTTGGTGAGAAGATATGTTTCTCCAGAGTTGACAGCAACATCGGTTTATCCAAGCCTTGATCCCTCGATGGTTGATAGTGACGAGGCAGGCCTTAATGATTAGGCCCGATCGCACCCTGTTCGAAATAGTCTCTTTTATGCCAATACAAGTACGTAATGCTGCGGAATGCAAATTTGATGTGATGTCTTTAGGCGAATGCATGGTTCGCCTTTCGCCTCCGGGTCATGGTCGGATTGAGTTTGCAAAAACTCTGGATGTCGATGTTGGCGGTGGAGAATTCAACGTTGCCTATGCATGTGCGAGGTTGGGTTTGCGCACTGGGTTCGTGAGTAAGCTGCCGGACAACTACGTCGCTAAGATTGTGATTAATCATGCCCGTGCAATGGGGATGGACGTTTCCAACGTGGTCATCGAAAGATTCGACGGGGTAGGGCGCAAAAACAGGGTGGGGTTGAATTTTACCGAGGTTGGTACTGGCGTCAGGGCCAGTGTGACGATGTATGACCGAGGCAACTCTTCGGCGAGTAACATGAAACCCTCGGACATCGACTGGAAGAACCTTTTTTCCAACGAAGGGGTTCGCTGGTTGCACACGGGTGGGATTTTTACATCCCTCTCAGATAATTGCGCTTCAACAGTCACCACCGCACTGAAAGCAGCAAATGAGGCCGGAACGATCACGAGTTACGACCTTAATTTTCGTTCGAAACTTTGGAGCAGTGAGAAAGCCATCGCAACGACGAAGAACATCATTAACAACGTTCAAGTGTTGATCGGGAACGAAGAAGATTTTCAAAAGGTGCTGGGATTTGAGGTCGAAGGCACCGACGCCAACCTTAAGGAATTGCCTGTCGAGAATTATAAACGAATGGTCGAGAGAGTTGTGGAAGCTTATCCGCACATCAAAGCAGTCTGCACAACGCTAAGGGAAGTTAAGAGTGGTTTGATTAACAATTGGGGCGGGATTCTTTATTATGACGGCCAGTTTTACGAAGCTCGTCAGTTTAAAGATCTCGAGATCGAGGATCGCGTTGGCGGCGGCGACGGTTTTTCGAGCGGGATTGCCTATGGTTTCACCACGGGAATGACTCCGCAAGAAGTCGTAGATTTTGGCGCGGCGCATGGTGCGATGTTACAAACCACACGAGGTGACACTTCGATGGTGACCTTGGAGGAAGTTACCCACGTGATGAAGGGCGGGAGCGCACGGATTCAGCGTTGAGTTGCTGTTAATCTTTCAACAAAAAGCACCGGTTCCTTGCGGAGCGGTGCTTTTCGTTTTTTAAGATGGAAGGATCGGTGCTGTGCTGGTTTTAAGATCCGGCATAAAAGGCGTCGACTTTTGCCGACACGTCCTTGTAGCCGATGTCCACTTCGTAAATCTGTTTGAATTGGTCCATGGCTTCCTCTTTACGACTCATCTTTTCGAGCACACAACCCAGCATGTAGATCAGGTGTTTTTTTTCCTCGTCGAACACCGCTTTTTCTTTCAGCGCGTTCTGAAATGTGCGGGCAGCTAAGTCGTTCATGTTGCGTTTGGAGAACGCTTGCCCAAGGTAATTCATCGCTTGAAGGCGACGGTTCGGATTCGATTGGGCTTTTTGTAGTTCCTGAATCGCCTCGCCGATTTTGCCATTTTCAAAATATAAGACACCCAACTCAAAGCGAAGTTGAAGGTCGGTGGGATATCGTTCCACTCGTTTTTTAGCGACATCTAACACCATGTTTCCACGCTGCTCTTGAAGGGCTTTTGACTGGCTTTCATGATCCTCCGCTTGAGGGTCCAACGATGCGATTGTTTCATCTAGTTGGCGGATGCGGAGATCCGAAAGAGCCCGTTCGATGGCTGGATCCACTCCTTCGTCTAGGGTTTGAATCCTTTCGTAATAATTGATCGCGTTGCTCCAATCTTTCCGCTGTTTGTAAAGTTCAGCGACGGTTCGCAGACGCTTTAAATCATTGGGTTCTTCGATGAGTTTTTGTTCGTGTTCTCGGATGAGGCGAAGCGCGGTATCCTCATCTTTAACCTCACGATTAGATTGCTCCAACGACACCGCCTCCTCCTTATCCTTTAGCAGGTCTCGGTAGGAGGTCGCCGTTGTGCCGATCTGATCGTAACGGCCTTCCACCATGGTTCGTTGCGCGGCGAGATTCTTGATGAGTTGAGATATTTCTGGATCGTACGGGGTGATCTTGAGCAATTCTTCGTAGATGGTTTCAGCGCGCTTGATGTTTCCCAGACGAGTCAGAGCGTCTGCTAAGCGCAAGGCGAGTTCCCGATCCTTCGGTGAAGATTTCATCGCAATTTCTAGCGAAAGAACCGCGGTCTTTGGGAAATCTAACGCTAGGGCAGCTTCGGCGATTATTTTGTGAGCTGCGGTGCTATTGGGATTCTCATTGAGGACTTGTTCGCAAATCGTTAATGCCTCAGTCGGGTTGTTCCGGAGCACAACGTGGGCTTTTGCAATTTGCGGCGAACTGCCCGCCGTGCCGATCATTTTTTTAAAGAAACCTGAACCTGCCCCATGTTTTTTGAACTGAACGGCTCGCAAGGCTTCTCTGCACTCATAAAAAGCGGGTTCATCAATGAGAACCTGACCGTAAATCGCGATGGCGTAGTCCCAGTTGGCCTTGTTCATGGCTACATTCCCCTTCTCGTAGAGGTCGCGTTGTGGACGATTCACTTGGGTGAATGTTTTTTCTGGCATAGGACAATACGGTCGTTTCGCTCAATAACACACAAGGGTCACTATTGCTCTGCCTTTTCTCAGGCCGGTCGGCAGTTTAGTGACCTTCCTTCTTGGACTCATTAAACCGGCGTGACACTCAAACAATCTACGTCTGCAGCGTTTTCGTAAACAAAAACCGCTTCCGGGTTGAATCGAAGATCGACCACACATTCCACATGTTGTGTTTGAGGGAACATGTCATAAGGAGTTAGTCTGGAAACCTCATATAAACCGCCGGCACAGAGCAGTTTTAAATCCCGTGCCAACGTCGCAGGGTGGCAGGAGACATAGATGATCTGAGCTGGACGCACACTTCGAAGAAGTTCAATGGATTCCGGCGGGCAACCAACTCGGGGTGGGTCGATGATTACTGCGGATTGCTCAGGAGGAAATGTATTCAGTAATTTGGGAAGTAATACCTGAGCATCTCCATCTACGAATTCGCCGTTTGTTGCCCCTCGATTCAATGCATTTTGGCGGGCAGCGTTGATCGCTAATCGATCTAATTCAACACCAACGTAACGTTCCACAATGTCAGCCAGTTCCAGTGCAAAAAAACCAACTCCACAATACACATCGATCAAATAACGAACCCCACCGGATTGGACAGATTGTCGCACTCCTTCCACGAGTTTCGGCAGCAGATGAAAATTGTTTTGAAAAAACGAATCCTTAGGGACCACCCAGCCGATTGGAGGCACTCTCAGCACAACCTTTAGGCCCCCTTTATGAGGAGGATGCGCCCGGACGTGAGTGATTTCCTGATTGAGAGTGGGTTCCGCTATTCTACATTCTTCTACATCCA
>SXGT01085120.1_pt1 | contig 11453 bp, 10 predicted proteins | sample 3176221 | NCBI WGS metagenome assembly SXGT01 (sample SAMN11356862, study PRJNA531348) | freshwater metagenome | isolation source: freshwater sample F1-120 | place: China: Fuxian Lake, Yuxi | collected 2017-12-25
AACCACTTCTTCCGAACAATTAAGCGTTTACTCGGTGAGTACCTGGCCACTAACCGACTAGCACAAAAACTTTATCCTAAAGATTAAAGTTATCTGCCAGATTAACATATAGGAAAAACAATGAAATTACCAGAAAAACAAAATAGATATTGCCCGCATTGCAAGAAACAGACAGAACAAAAAGTTAGCGTAGCGAAGCAAAAATCTCGTTCGGCAGCTCATCCTCTTTCAAGAGGTTCAACAAAAAGATTGAAATCAAGAGGATTACGTTCAGGTTTTGGAAACAAAGGTAAATATTCCAAGCCAGCAATAAAATCTTGGAAAAGAAAAACAAAACAAACCAAACGTCTATCAATACTTTACACTTGCACAGTCTGTAAAAAATCTAAGGGTTTAAAAAAAGGAATAAGAGTATCTAAAATCCAAATAGGAGAAAAAATAGCAAAGTAAAATGGCAGAAACACAAAAAAAAGGCGTAAAGAAAAAATTCTTTGAAGTACAAATTCCCCTTACAGCTACAAAAGTAAAACTCTATGCTACAAATGAAGAAGCGCTACACAACAGCGTCGTCAAAATAGACATGACTAAAAATCTCCGTGGAAAAAACGTCGAATTGAGAGCAAGAGTCATGTTAAAAGAAGGAAAACTCGACGGCGAACTAATTAGCCTAATCATTGTGCCGAGTTATATCAGACGAATAATGCGCAGAGGCATTGACTATGTTGAAGACTCTTTTGAGATGTCCTGTAAAGACGCAAAATTCAGGATAAAACCATTCATGATAACCCGAAGCCACGTTTCGCGCACAGTGAGAAACGAAATCCGAACTACTGCAAGAAAATTCCTTGAATCTCAATTAAGCATAAGAAGCGTAAAAGAAATATTCTCGGAAATAATGACAAACAAACTCCAGAAAAATCTCTCACTAAAAGTCAAGAAAATCTATCCTTTGGCATTGTGTGAAATTCGCTGGATTGAAGTCATCGGCGAACCTGAAAGAAAGAAAGAAGAAACTCAAGAAGTTTCTCAATAATATTCTATAATATATCAAATATATTTTTGCAAATTATCAATTAAATAACATTATAGACAAAGAAATTTGCAAACAAATTTCTTGTGTTCAAATCTTCAGAGTTGAATAGACTGAAACATCACAATGTTTCTGGATGCAAGCAAATTGTATTTAGAAACAATTTGTGGCACAGAAATTTGCAAACAAATTTCTTGTGTTCAAATTCCTAAAAGCCTCCAGAGGGAATTGAACCCCCGACCCTTAGTTTACAAAACTAATGCTCTACCCCTGAGCTATGGAGGCATATCCTCAAAACAAAAACAAGCATTAAAAAGCTTGCGTTAGCACACCATTATCTTCACGTTCGAAGTAGAATCTGTATCTCTAATCACCCATTTATCTACCCAATCAGGAGGAAGAGCGAGTGAACCAGAATAAACAGAACTACTATATGTATCATAAATCGCAAGCTCATTAGCCGAAGAAGTTCCAGCCACGCGAACAATTAAGTTTCCAGTAGAACTCGCACCAGGCGCAGATAAAGGATAGATTCCCGTCGATCTCTGCGGACTAGATGAAGTCGAAGTGTGATCCGCGAGAGCCGACCAACGAGTAGGCAATTCAGGAATAGAGGGCATACCTATCTGACTATACAAAATATTATACAAATCCGACGCTGGGCCTCCTGCTGTCGGGTGCACGCTAATAACCAATTGACATCCACCATAATGAGAACTAACTGAAGTAACTGGGACTGGAGAGTTCGGAGGTTCGTTACTAAATCCAAAAGCGTTACCGGAATAAGGATTCCAATTTCCCGTAGCAATGCGCCCACACTGATCTGGCTTTTGAATAGCAACAGTCTGTGTTGTATCGCTGGCGCCATTATAAATCACTCTACAAGAATATTGTCCGCCATTACATCCTTGTCCATGAAGACATACTTGTTGACCATTTACCTTCGCTGCGGAATCAGCATTATCAATAATCTGATTATTATCAACATCGACACTCACAAGATTCGCAGAAGATTTCATAATACTTTGAAGAGTATGCCAAACCGTCGGAGTAGTAGATTGAGCCCCGACATAAACCGAAACTCCGAGAATTAAAAACACGACACTCAAAAAAACAAAATCAATACGACGAATCATCAAAGCACTCATGAATTTAAAAAGTGATTTGAATATAAAAACCTTGCTAAGAAATCATAACAGCTTTCTGTCCGCCGACCAAAATCTCGGCGATATTCTTATCTAACGTAACAGAATCTCCTTTCTTAAAAGGCCCACGCGCCTTGCCAGCCATATCCACGAAAGAATCAACATCGTCAGTAATCAAAAGCATAACTTCTTTCAATGCAAGTGAGCCGTCAATCAACAAATTAGCAACGAGCTTGTCCGTCTGTTCAACATAAAGTAAAAATTTCTCAAACAAATCTTTCTCAAACGGCAACATGTCCTCAAAATCCTTCTTCATCACGCCCGTCTCATTTGCGACAAAAACTAAATTCAAAATTTTCTTTTTTCGTCGAAGCATCAACTCTTTAAAAAGAATCATTGAATTTTCATATTGTTTTTTCTCTCTCACTATACTATCAGAAAAAAAATCCCCATTCTGAGTTATCGTGCGTTTATGCTCGTGTATCAATTCGGAAAAACCTTTGACAAAATCAAGAGGCAATTTCTGAAGCATCACGCTATTTTTCTCCTTTCTCAAAAACTCATACAAATCCTCATATTTAATCATGCGAAACAACCACCTATTACAAACGTCTGAAAAAACATGTTTACCATCATAGAAAAAATTATAACAATATTTTATAAACATAATGGCGTTCAAAAAAATCTTCACCAGATATAAAAAATAAAAATCTCCGAATATTAAAAAACTTAACTCACGAAAAATTTCAAGCAAATAGCGTTTTTTTAAGTAATGCTCTCCCTTCAAATCGCTTTCCCTTCAATCCATCTCGTTCAATAAACCTCTTCACACTCTTTTTCTGTTTCAAAGAATCAAAAAACAAGACGGGCACTGGATGCGAAGTATGTGTCTTGGCTCTACAAGAAGTCGTGTGGTCCGCGGTTACCAAAAGTCGTGCAGAATGTTCAACAAGAAAAGCCCGCAGAAAACCAAAAAACTCCTTGTCGATAAATTCAATCATCTTGACTTTCTCTCGCGGTTTGTTATCGTGTCCAGGAATGTCCGTCTCCTTGAAATGAATGTAAAAATAATCATATCTTGAAAAGTTAATTTTTAACATCTCAATAGATTTTCTAACAGCCAGTTCAATTCCTTTTTTCAGATGTTCATAAGAATCTATAGACTTCATTTCTGGATAATCAAAAGAATAAACGTCCATTCCTAAAATCCGTGCGACTCCGACCTCTAAAGGCATATATCCGAACCCGAGCCAGTTTCCAGGCAGTTTATCGTAAGAGGAAATTTTATTTCCGGCATCCCTACATAAAATAAAATTAGCAGGAAACAATCCTGTCTTTTCGCGTTTTAAATTAAGGGCATGATTTGCGAGCACAACGTGACTTTTTTGAACAAAGGTATTCACCAAATTTGCGGCCAACTTCGCGGAAGCGCCGTCGTCATATGGTTCCGAAAGTGGCACTTTGTCAGAAGCCCTTTCAACGCTCAATCCAAAGTCATAACTCGGATCAACATTGGAAATATTTGCCGAAAAATTTCCTCTAAAAACCAAAACTGCTCTATGCCCTATAGTTGGAATCAACTCAAAAGGAAAAGGCATTTTCACTTTTTCATTAATGACGCGAGCAAGCTCGCGAGCCTCATCCGTAGTCAAAGTTCGACCAACTCTTCTATCGACAAGTTTCCGATTTTGTAAATTATCAATCGTGGCAAAATTACATCTTAAAACCAAGTCTCCTTCCTTCAAAGAAACTCCAGCACCAGTAGCTTCTAAAACTCCACGCGGAAAATCGCGGAAGTCCGCTCCAAAAAGTGAAACAATTCCGCTTGAAGATTGCGGCGCAACACCTTCAGCAATTGGAAAACAATAATCCACTTCGCCGTTAGACGAAAAATAATCTAAATTTGGCGTGGAAGCAAAATCAAGTGGAGTCTTATCACTCAAAGCCGAACAAGGTTCATCAGCAACGCCATCCAAAATCACAACAATTCCTTTCATGAAAACAAAATAAACTCAGACCTTAAATATATACCTAAAAAATCAACAGACAAAACAATATTTTATCTAACCTAAATAAGTATAACTAAAGAATAGTAACATTTAAATATCTCGCCGACTATTATAAAATATGGACATAAAAAAAAGAATTCTCGGCGGAGCGATACTCACAGCGTTAGCTGGAACAAGCGCATATTTTTGTAGCAACAACGACACAACACAAATAAATTACGAAAGAAATCTTATTGAAAAACAAAACACTAACGAAGAATCAGAACTAAATTTATCAAGAATAATCCCGTCGCCATATTTAGGCGAAAAAACTTTGGAAACAGAAATAAAAAAAGAAGAAACTGCTAAACCTGTAAAATCAGAAACGCTTGACGAAAGAATCAGCAGATTATCTAATTTATTTGAAGACAACTATAAACGTAGCACGACAATATATAGAGATTTTGAGTCTGACAAATCTGAAGGAAAAATAAACACTTATGACGGAAAGAGCTGGTATTATAAATTAAGTGACGGTAATCTTCTCATCATTTTTGATTCGGAAAACTTAGGGGCCGAATTTAAATATATTGATAGGAATGGAAACGTTGATTTACGTCGGGTAAATATATTCGAAAGGGGACGAGATTTATTAATAATCAAAACAGAAAAAGACTCGAATTTTACAAAAGCGTATACTCGTGGGGGCACATCATCGGAGGTAACTAATTCCAAGGAAATGGAAAACGCCAAAGATATTCACGGGATTATGATTTGGAAAGGCCTAATTCCCGACATCCTCCGAATGCATAGATAATCCTAAACATTAGTTGATATATAGGCTATAAATCAATTTTCTTATAAATCTAAGAAAAATCTGTTAAAAAAATTTCGCCACCATTACCAATCAATTTTACTACCTTCACGTTTCTCAGAATGTATGAGCTTGCCCTTTGCAAGAACATTAGTGTTTAACCATTCTTCCAAAAAATGACCATTTTCGAACTTGACACCTGCACTCATACCTCCCGGAGTTTTCCCATTCGCTAAATCTTTAATAGGATTAGAATACTCACTTACTTCCGATCCCTTGGGCTCACCCATTATAGAGTCTATTTTTTTAAGAGCTCCAATAATGCGTGCTAAATCTTGCTCAGGAATGGAACCACCTCCTCGTGGAGTAAACTGATGGCAAAGTATTCCACCACCTCCAACTGAAAAACCCCAACTAGTTTGTGGCGGACCAGCATTCATACCAAAACAAACGAGAGTAGAACCTGCAAGAAATGTCTGATTTATTGTCGAATTTCCAATAGTTACATTTTGCGTCAATTCAATAATCCAAGAATAAACCCACTCATTTTTATCCTCCTCAATAGCTTTATCAATTTTGCTAAGTGCTTCTGTAAAATCATTAGTAAGAACAGTAATTATCCCATCAACAGAATTTGGATTTTTCGAGACATAAGCGCCCCCCAACCCACCAAGTGAAGCCGGTTGCAACCTAACAGAAAATTCATTTGCGAAAAATCCAACGCCTAAAACTAAAACACTCAAAACAATCAACGGAATCAAAATCCTCTTATTCATCTCAACAATTAAATTTCAAGAGTATATATAGATATACCTAAATTTAAAACCCTAAACCTCCTCAAAATACGATGTTCAATATTCTAAAAGACAAGCTAAAGACATGGCTCGGAAAAAGCCAACCAGAAAAAAAAGCGAAGCCGGCAAAAAAACCAAAGATAGCAAAAGCCTCGGAAAAGAAAAATAAGAAAAAAGAGAAGTCTTTAAAAAAAGAGCTAAAAATCCAGCAATCAGATATAAATGAAGTTCAAGAAAAAGAAATCAAAGAACAAATACTAGAAAAATCAGAAGTAGAAACCGAACAAAAGTCAGAAGAAAAAAAATCGTTCTTCCAAAAAATGTTCGGCAAAAAACATGAGGAAGAAAGTAAGGAAGAAATCAAAGAACAAATACTAGAAAAACTTCCCGAAGAAGAGTCAAAAGGATTCTTCTCAAAACTCTCGACAAAATTCACAACATCAACAATAACTCAAGAACAAGTTGAAGAAATATTTCAAGAATTAGAAATAATATTATTGGAAAATAATGTCGCTTTGGAAGTCGTAGACAAAATAAAAGAAAATTTGATAAAAGACTTAGTCGGAATAGACGTGAAAAAAGCAAAAATAGAAGAAACGATAATTAGTTCTTTAAAATCATCAATTGAAGAAGTTTTAATTGAACCCCCAAATTTAATAGAACAAATAAAAAAATCTTTAGAACCATATACAATAATTTTCTTTGGTATCAACGGCACTGGCAAAACAACTTCAATAGCAAAATTAGCCAGTTTGTTACAAAAGAATAATATTTCCGTTGTGCTGGCTGCAGCGGACACATTTAGAGCAGCAGCAATAGAACAATTAGAAATTCACGCGCAAAAACTCAAAGTGCCGATAATAAAATCCCATTACGAATCAGACCCAACCTCTGTTGCATTTGACGCCAAAAAATATGCACAAGCGCATAAAATACAAGCCGTGCTAATAGACACTGCAGGAAGAATGCACACAAAGGACAACTTAATCAATCAAATGGAAAAAATCATCAGAGTCATAAAACCAAATTTGAAAATATTTGTCGGCGAATCTACAACAGGCAACGATGCGATAGAACAAGTAAAAACATTCAACGAAGCAGTTGGCATCGACGGAATCATCTTGAGCAAAGCAGACGTTGACGAAAAAGGCGGCACAGCGTTGTCAGTTTCTTATGTCACAAAAAAACCAATTTACTTTCTCGGCACCGGCCAGTCATACACAGATTTAACACCTTTCAAAAAAGAAATTATATTGAAAAATTTAGGGTTAAATTAAAAATATCAAAACGTATTTTCGCAAAGTTCAAGTAAAATAAAGTTATCAACAATCACAACGCGAAAATAAACAATTAAATATGCGATGTCCTTGAAAATTTAATGAACAAAAAAAGAGGAATAAGTTCCGTAGTTTCAAACGCACTTTTAATTTTAATAGTTACTATTTCAGTCGGAACGGTTTGGGTTTTAGTAACTAAAACTACTGAGAAACCCACAAATCAGATGGGAAATGATTGTCTTACATTAAATCTCGCACCATTGAGTTGCACAATAGACTCAACAAATCCAAACGCGCCACAAATAAATTTTATCGTACAGAGAAAATCTGGACAAGGAACATTATCAGGAGTAAAATTATTATTAGAAAATCTGCAAGAAACGACAATTTTCGCTCAACGTCCAATAGGAGAACTAATCAATGAATTAACCACGCAAAATTATATCTTAACAAATTTAGATTTCAACGCAACTGGAAAAAACATAAATCAATTCATTTCATCAGGACCAATTAAATTTAATGTCGCGGCAGAATCTCAAAATAATGTTTGCGCTCCGTATCCGCAACAAATAATCTGCACAACAATCACTGCGAGTTGTCTCGGAACTGGAAATTGTTTGAATCAAGGCGTTTGTGCTCAAATCCCTCCAACATGTAATCCTCAAAATCCGCAATGGCTTTGCAATTATCCTTCAACTTACGGAAATGAAATTTGCGACAATCTTGACAACGACTGCGACGGATTAGTTGATGAATCAAATGTCTGCCAACAGCTATCTTTAATTTCAGGAACAACATCACTCACGATAGCAAATTTAAGTGGAGAGAGCTATCTAAAAAACATAAGCAGTAATTTAGGCACAATAAATTTTGAACAAACACCATTATGGGAATTAAAAGTGCGAGATTCATCTGGAACAATCACGACACTAAAACCATCAGATTTTCAAACGCCAATAGTAACTACCTTACCAAATGCAGAAGGATTTAACATAAAATGGAATTTAATCAATTCAACAGGAAACCTCTCAACAATTGTCAAATTAAAAATCATCAATGACGTAGCAGATTTTCAAATTCAAGTAGAAAACAATCTCCCAACGAAAGCCTTATTTTCAGTAGATTTTCCAAAAATGACAATCAAACCAATAAATGACAAAACCAAAAATATTTTAGCGATGCCACTTTTCACAGGAACATTAGTAAATCCTTTCTCGAGTGTGTCAACGACGCTTAATGCAAAAAATCCAGGAGATTTTTCAATGCAATGGTTTTCATTATACAACACTCAAGATAACATTCAAGCTTACATGCAAACAAATGACGGGCAAGGTTATCTTAAAGAATATACTCTTCAAACATTCGAAACAGAAGACAAATTACCATTCAAACTCACCAACTATCCAGAAAATAATATTTTATCTGGAAATGATTACAACATGCCTTACTCTTTTCAATTCACAATCATAAACGGAAATTGGTATGATGGTGCTAAAAAATATAGAACTTGGGCTTTACAACAACCATGGATGTCGCGAGGAAAATTAGAAAGTTCTCCAGCAGTTTCACCAGTTCTAAAAAATGCTAAATTATTCACATTACAAAAACCAGAAGGAGTTCAAAATTATAATTTCATACGAGATAGATTACTACGTCTCAAAAATTATTTCCAATTAGGTAACAACGAACTTATTTCATTATGGTATAATTGGCACTCAAACACATTTGATAGAAATTTGCCAGACCATCTTCCGCCTATTCAAGGAGTTTTGCAATCTCTCGCAGATGTTCACGCAGAAAAAATTATCGCAATTCCATATATCAACGTGGGTCTTTGGGCAATCGGCAGTCAAAGTTATAATCAAAACAATATCGCCCAATTAGCTTGGCGCGACATAAACAACAATGTAGGCGTATCATTTTCTTCCACATTAATTCAACCAGTTCAAGACCACACCGAAATAGATTTTTATGTTGATACAGCAAGAAATATTGCATTATCAAATATCCTCAATATTGTTCGACTTCAAAATCAAGGAACTGAAACATTCGACGGAATTTATTGGGACTTTTGGAGCGGACGCACTCCGCAATTAGATTATGCGGACAATCACGGCCATGATAGAGGCGGAGGAAATTACTGGACTCAAGGCAAACGCACAATGGCTAACGATGTAAAAACAAACTTAAAACAAATAAATAATAATTTATTTTTCACATCAGAAAGTTTAGATGAAACGCTTATTGACAATATTGAAATGATGTATACTCAAGCAATCACAATATTTTACAAAGGAGTCATTTTACTTCCATTCTGGCAAACAGTTTATGGAGATTATATTTTCTCTTCAGATCTTAGCACAGGAAATCCAGAATTAAACAATCCACAAATTAACGAATTGACAAAATTATTTTACAGCCATTTATTCCATTCAGGAGAAATAGTCGCCATAAACAACTGGGACGCATTGAATAGATTTGTCATCGGCACTCAAACAAGTTCTCAACCAACACCAGAACAAGAAGCACTATTAGTTTATTTAAAAAGAATTGTTGATTCAACACCGCACACTAAAAAATATCAGCGATTTGGAGAACGCCTAAGACCTTTACCCCAATCAGTTGATTATACTCTCGAACATGGAACTATAGATTATGTTAATGACCCATTGGAAATCCTCGCGTCAGTATGGAAATCAAACAATAATGATATTGGAATTATTGTCACAAACAGCGGCACAGCCGAAGCGCAAACAACAATTCAAATAAGTTATCTGAATTACGAATTATCTGGACAATATATATTATACGAAAATGTCGCAGGAACAAGAACAATCATAAATCCTTCAATAAATAACAACTTCCAAATTCCAGTTTCAATAAACGCAGAATCTTTGAAATTATATGAATTAGTTAAAATTCCTTAACACTATATTTATGCAAAAATAAACATTCAAACAACTTTTTCAAAAGAGGTATAAGGGACATTTATAAATAGTATCTTTTCTCGCAATATAATATGTTAGACAAGCTCTCAAATGCCTTGAAAAAAGCAACAGACAAAATAGCGAATGCTATATTTCTTGACAAAAATCTCGTAGATTCGATAATTAAAGATTTGCAAAGAGCGCTAATAGAAGCGGACGTAAACGTCGCGCTCGTTTTAGAAATAACTAAAAAAATCAAACAAGAAGCCTTTGACGAAAGAATAAAGGGTGCTGAAAAAAAAGAACACATTATAAAACTCTTACATGACGAACTAAAAAAAATTCTTGGCGAAGTCAGAACAATTTCATTGAATGAAAAAAGAAATGTATTCATGATGCTCGGTCTTTACGGCGCAGGAAAAACGACAACAATTTCAAAACTCGCATTGTATTACGGCAAGCGCGGAAGCAAAGTCTGTGCAATCGGACTAGACGTCCATCGCCCCGCTGCAACAACGCAACTCAAACAACTATGCGACAAACTCAATATCGCGTGTTTCATCAAACCAGAAGAAAAATCTCCAGAAAAAATCTGGAAACATTTTGAAAAAGAACTGGAAAAATATTCTCTGGTGCTGGTTGACACTGCGGGCCGAGACGCATTAGACGAAGAATTAGTAAAAGAAATAAAATCAATCTCCAAAATATCAAAGCCAACTGAAACATTTTTAGTTATGCCTGCGGATATCGGCCAGACAGCAAAAAAACAAGCTCAAACATTCAAAGAAGCAGTAAATATAACTGGAGTCATAATAACCAGAATGGACTCTACTGCCAAAGCTGGCGGTGCGCTGACAGCATGTCACGAAGTAAAAGTCCCAGTAATTTTTATCGGCACCGGCGAAAAACCTCACGACTTGGAACAATTCAATCCAGAATCTTTCTTATCAAGACTTTTAGGAATGGGAGATCTCCAAACATTAATTGAGAAAATCCACACACTTTCGGACGAAAAAAAACTGAAACAAACTCAAAAAAATATAGAAGAAGGCAAACTCACTCTCCGCGACGTGCAAGCTCAATTAGAGTCAATGGAGTCTCTAGGAAGTATGGATAAAATTTTGGGAATGATTCCAGGACTAAGCAAAGCAAAAGACAAAATTCCGGAAGGTGCTCTCGAAAGTCAGCAGAAAAAAATGAAAAATTACAAGAACGCAGTAAATTCTATGACTCAATACGAAATAGAAAATCCAGAAATTATTGAAAAAGAAACTTCGAGAATGCAGAGAATAAGTAAAGGTTCAGGCGTCCCTACAACAGATATTCGTATGCTAATAAAACAATACAAAATGCTGAAAGAGCTGCTTCAGTCCGGAAAATCTATGGAAGGTGGAATGGATAATAAGATGTTAATGAAAATGGCGAAAAAACTCGGCAAACGGAAATTTCGTTTATAATTGAAATTTACGGACTATAAA
>SXGT01264781.1_pt1 | contig 11453 bp, 5 predicted proteins | sample 3176221 | NCBI WGS metagenome assembly SXGT01 (sample SAMN11356862, study PRJNA531348) | freshwater metagenome | isolation source: freshwater sample F1-120 | place: China: Fuxian Lake, Yuxi | collected 2017-12-25
CCGCGAACGACGATCCGAAGAACGCGCGCAAGATCGCGCATCTCGCGCGGCTCTTGATCTCCGAGAAGCGCGATCCGCGGAGCGCGCTCGAACGCTTGGACCAACTCCTCGTCCATCAGCCCCGCGTCGCCGATCTTTGGATCGTAAAAGCCGAAGCGTTGGAGGCGGTCGATCGCGCGGACGACGCGCTCGAGGCGGCCCGCAAAGCACGCCAATTTTCGGACCCGAAGGACGCGAAACCTTCGTGGCCTGAGGCGAGGCTCCTGTTGAGGCGCGGCCGTTCGCGCGAAGCTCTCGAAGCCGCGGTACGCGGACTTGCGCTTGGTCCGGAGCACGCACCGCTCGGCCTGATCGCCGCCGAGGCCGAGCTCGAGCTCGGACTTGCCGCCGAAGCCGGGCAGCGTTTGGAGGCTCTGACCGCGGGACTTGCAGCGACGGGCGGCGACGTCGCCGACCCCAAGTTGGAGACGCTCCGAGGCCGGGCGTTCCTCGGCCAAGGCAAACTCGAACTCGCGACGACCGCGCTCCGCGCCGCCGAATCCAAGCGACCGAAAGACGCCGCGATCCGACGCTTTCTCGGCGAAGCTCTCCTCCGTGCGGAGCGAGTCACCGAGGGCGCGGCCAAACTCGCGGGCGTAGCCGCCGACACGGAAGCACCGTGGTCCGTCCGTCGCGGCGCCGCCGAGGTCCTCTTCAAAAACGGGAGGCCGGACGAGGCTGCGGACGCTTTCGCCGCCCTGCTGAAAGACGCCCCCGGCGATCAAAGACAAGCGACGGCCGAGAGGATCTTTTCGGCTTACGCGGCCTCAAGCAAGCCTTGGACGGCGCTCGACGCGGTTACGGACCTCGTCAAGGCCGGCAAATCCGAAGGTGCCACGGCTTTCGCGGCGCTGACGACGACGTTGTTGAAGGCCGGTTTCGCATCAGAAGCGGCGGAAGCGGCCGCTTATGCGCAACGGCAAGGACTCGGCGGAACGGAGCTCAAGGCCGCCGCAGTGCGCGCCTTCCTCGCCGCAGGCTCCTTCGCCGCCGCACTCGAGGCCGCGGACGAACTTCGGCTGGCTCCGTCGAGACCCGCAGGCGAAGTCGAAGCGCTACGCGGCCACGCATTGTTCGGCCTCGGGCGCTTCGTCGAAGCCGCGGAGGCGGCCACGAACTCGTTGAAGACCGCCAAGGGCTTCGAGCGCGCCGAGGCGCTGCTCGTGCAGTTGAAGTCCGCGACCACGCCGCCGGATCCGGACCGCATGATCGCGGCTCTGGCCCGACTCGTCGAGGCCGCACCGACCAGCCCTGCCGCATTCGAGGGCCGGCGACTGACCGCCGACGCGCTGATCTCGGCGGACCGTCTCGCCGAGGCGGAGCGCGTCGTCATCGCCTTCGGACCGGCGGCGAACGCACGCCCGGAGAACGCGCTGCGGCTCGCCGGAATTCGTGCGGCGCTCGGAGATCTCGTCGGCGCCGGCGCCGCGCTCGAAGCCCCGACGGGAAACACCGCGATCCTCACGGCGCGTGCGCTCATTGCGGCCGAAGGCGGCCCCGGAGCAGCCGCACCGCGGACGTTCGGCGAGTACTGCCGACGGCTTGCCGAGAAGGATTTCAAAGGCGCGCAGGCGACGGCGGAGGAACTCTCGGCCGAACCGACGACGCTCCGCTTGCTCTATGTAAGGATCGCCGAACAAGCCGCACGGAAGCCGGAAGACGCTCCGATCGTCGGCCGCGCGCTGGCGCGGTGGCGCCTTCTGACGGATGCGAAGCTGCCGCTCGGACGGCGGGATGCCGCCCTCCGTCCGGCCCGCGAACGATTGAGCGAGGCCGCGGTCGAATTCGATCTCCTCCGCGCCGCGTGGCTCCTTCGGGCCGTCGAATCGAAGGCGGCGGCCGACGTCGCGGTTCCGCTGCTCGAGAAGCGCTCGCGCGACGCGGTCGTGCTCTATCTCGCAGGCGGGGCTTCGGCCGCCGTCGGCGGCGGCGCATCGGTCAAGCGGTTCTTGGAGACCTTGTCCGCGCCGGCGCCGCAGTCCGTCGTGCGCGATCTCGCCGCTTTACTCGCTTCGAACGGCGATGTGTCGGGCGCGGACGACGTCCTCTCCACCGTCACAATTCCGGACGAAGCGACGAACGGGCTCCGGCTGCAAACGGCCGCCGCACGCCGCGACGTCGGCTTGGTCGCCAAGCTCGCGGACGCCGCGACGACGGGCCGCGCCCCGCCGCCGCACGTAAGGCTCGCCAAAGCTTGGGCCGGACTCGCCCAAGAGAGCACGCGCGACGCCGCTTCGGCCGAGGTCTCGGCGATCGCCGCCGACGCACGCCTCTACGACCGGATCGACCTGCTCTTGCTGCTCGACGCCGCCGCACAAGCGCCGAACGACGCCGATTTCATGCGCGTGTCGGAGGAATGCCTCCGCCGAGCCCGTTTCTCCGCCGTCGAAAACGAAGCGGTGGCGGAGGTCTTCCGAAGGAGGCCGCGCGATCTCGAAGCCGGCGGTCGGATGGAGCAACGACTCAAGCTGCTCGATGCGGAGCAGAACATCCGCCGACGCTTGAAGAAGCCGATGACGCTGCGCTGAACGGCCCCGACGCGCGGCGCGGTTCAGGCCGTCGGGAATCCCCGTTCGGCGAGGACCGCGACCGCCGTGCCGAAACGGAACTCCGCCAGCAATCTGCGGAGTTTCGACTCCATCCCCTTCAACCCGGTGTAGTGCCGGAATCCCCCGAGTCGCGACGTGCGCGCGCGGAGATCGGGTTGCCCCGGGTCGATCTCCCACGGATGCAGATAAAACATCCCGGCGCGCCCTGCGGCGTTCACGCGGCGGAACCCCCAAGCCGTGACGGCGTAGGGCAGGAGTCGGAAGTAGCCGCCGCCGGCGACCGGTACCGGCTTGCCGCACCACGGCGCGACGGTCAGCGGGAATTCCGTGATGCGGCGGCCGGCCGGCGTCGTCGCGACGTAGGGATCGCGCGGTGCATCCGCGATGCCGTAGTCCGGTCGACCGATCGGGAATATGCTCGAGTCGTACGCATAGCCCGCTTCCACCAAATCGTCGAGCGCCCATAGGGACGAACGAACGATCGAAAAGGACGGCGCACGGAAACCTCTCACTGCCCGGCCCGTGATGTCCTCGAGCAGCGCCTTCGAGGTACGGATCTCGTCCCTCGCCGCGGCGCGGGACAATTCCGTCAGCTTCTCATGCGTCATGCCGTGGCTTGCGATCTCATGCCCGGCGCCCGCGACGCCACGGACGAGCGCGGGGAATCGTCGCGCAACGTCGCCCAGAACGAAGAACGTGGCTTTGACGTCGTGATCGGCGCAAAGCCCGAGCAAGACGTCGACGTTCCTTTCGACGCGGGATTCGAAGCCGCCCCACTCCGCGGCGGCGACCCCGCGGCGGAATACCGAAACGTGATAGTAGTCCTCGACGTCGATGCTGAACGCGTTGAGTACGGCCGGCCCTCGGTCAGTGCGGTCCGCGGACGAGGTCGAGCCGGATGCGGCGGCCGCCGGAATCTCGGATTCGGCGTCTGATCGCGGCGGGGCGGTGGATTCAGCGGGAGGGATCATGTCGCTGGGCTTCAGACCCTAACGATGATCGACGTCGGACGCCTTCCGACGCGAGCGCGTCCGGGAATTAGTGCGCGCCCTTGCCCGTCAAACGCCGCACTGTAAGAAACACGATGGCCACGTCGACCATCAAACACATGCGCTGGATGTAGAGCAGATCGTACGCCACCTTGCGGCGGACGTCCTTCACGGTCTCGTCGTACTTGTGGCAGACCTGTGCCAGGCCGGTGATGCCGGGTTTCACCCGAAGGCGCTCGGCATAGGACGGGATCTGGCTCTTGAAATTCTCGACGAACAGCGGGCGCTCAGGACGGGGTCCGACGATGCTCATCTCGCCTTTGATGACGTTGATGAGCTGCGGCACTTCGTCCAAATGCGACATCCGCAGGAACCGCCCGAACGGCGTGATGCGCGGGTCGTTCGCGCTCGCCCAAACCGGTCCGGTCGCGGCTTCGGCGTCGCTCACCATGGTCCGAAGCTTGATGATGCCGAAGGTCTTGCCGTCCTTGCCGACCCGCTCCTGCATATAGAAGACGGGCCCCTTGCTGCCGAGCTTGATGATCAACCCGATGATCGCGAGGACGGGCAAGAAAATCAGGAGCCCCGCCATGGCGACAAGCCGATCCACGACCTCTTTGACGAGGATGAACCGTTTGCGGATGACAAGCGAGGCCAAGGTCATTTGAGCAGGGGTGGTGGGGTGGGTGTGCGGCGACGACCGCGGGGCGACGCGGCCTTACTTCACTATCGACCAGATTGACTTGGAGCGAACCCGACGGCCGGGGTAGGCGTCGGCGGCAAACCGTTTCCCCGCTTGGGGAAATCAGAGCCGGCTCGTCGCCGACTCTCGTGTGCCGCAGAGTCTATCGGCAGTTTTTTCCTTGGTCAATCGGGTGCACGGAAACTTCGTTGAGATCGCTTTTGAGCTTCATCGACGCGGCTTCCGGGTACCTGCTCCTTACATAGAAAGAGCAGTTCCAAGGTGTCAGGCGTCGCACCATCGAAAGACTTCTTCGACGGGGCGTCATAGCGGAAGCCCATTCCCCGCAAGACCTTAAAGATCTACGACTTGTGTCGATCCAGTTTCGCGACGGGTCCTCAGATCGTAGACCCGCATGACCGGCCCGGTTCGGCCCGGCGTCGGTCGCCACTCGACGGCGTCATAGTGCGCCTTTAGGTCGTCAAAGAAGTCTGCGAAGTCGGGAAAGCGCAGGCGCTTCTCAGGCCGCCGATAGTTGTCGTAGCTCGTGTCGGCGACGATCAGCCAATCGGCCTTCGTTCCCGAAACGAGGTATCTGGCGGCGGGCCAAGACGCAGTCAAGGCGCGATCGGCGTCCGCAGCTCCGCTCCAAGGCATGCGCCGATAACGCTCGATCGGCGGTACGTCGGCAGGCGCGGAGGCGGCGGAGATCGGCCAGTAGTTCTGAAAGCCTTCCGCCGATCGTTTGCGGCCCTCTTCGGTGCCGTCCTCCCCTTGCCAGGGAACGATGATCGAAAGGACGTCGAACACCGGCCGCCCCGGGCGTTCGGCTGCGCGTTCGATCATCGCCCACTTTCGGGCATAACCCCGCTGGTGATTGCGCGCATCGCCGGGAGCGATTCCGCGTTGGCGCTCGGCCATGAATCTCGCCCGCCGCGGATCGATTCGGAGCGGCACGACCTCATGGAAGTTGATCACCGTCGACCCCGGAGACGCGTTCCGCTCCAGAAACGTCATGGCCAAGGTCCGCGTGTCCGCGGCGAACGCGCCGGAGTGGGCCGCAAGGTGCGCGGCGGCTAGGGAACCTCCGCGCGGACAAGGATCGCTCGTCGGCAAGACGGCGAGCAACGCCAAAGCGCCCGTCGCTACGGCGAACACGGAAGATTCCGTTCCGTTCCGCCGCAGGAACCTCGCGACTACGACCAGCATGACGGCCGCGAAATAGGCGGCGTAAGGATAAACGCCCGCCAGATGCCGAGGCTCCGGAAGCTGACGGCCGGCGGCGGCGACGAACAGGAGATTCCCCGCCGCCGCTACGACGAGAAGAAGCTCGGCGGGCGAGCGACGCATGAGGACGCGGACGAACCCGAAGCCTGCGACGATCGTCAATGCGAAACCGAGTCCGCCGTAGCGCGCTCCGGCCGGATCGAAATTGCCGACCGTCAGCGAACGCAGCCCGTACCAAAGTCGTTCCGCAAGCGAGAACGTCCCCGCCGTGTCCGTCATCCGTCCGTAGGCTTCGAATTGGATGCCGGAGAAAGCTCCGGTCGCCGCGGACGGACCGTCCTGCGTACCTGGCGACCGCCGACCGGCGCGGAGGGCGAAGCAGAGCCCGACGAAAAGGACCAGCAGCACCGAAGCGGCGGCGGCCAATGGATGCTCCGCCAAAGGACGAATCGCACGCTCGAACGCCGGACGGAAATGTCCGAAGCCGAGCGGATTGAGGAAGCAGTAAGGGGCGCCTGCGAAAAAGCCGGCGACGAACGTCGCGCCGCCGAGAACCGGCAGCCCGAATCCGGCCGCGGTCCCTTGCGCCGTGCGCGCCTCCCTGCTCCGGAACGCATGCGCGAACACGGCCGGGATCATTAACGCAGCCGCGTTGTACTTCGCCGCCATGGCGAGCCCGGCCAGGAGTCCGGCGCGCAAGTAATCCTTGGTGCGGCCCTTCTCGACGACGTCGATCAGGAACAGCATCGACGCCGTCATGAAGAACGAGGTGATCGCGTCTTCCTTCAGCACGCGCGCCGCGAGGAAGTCGCCGGGCAAGACCGCGAAGACGAGCGCCGCGACGAGCCCCGTGACACGGTCTTTCAGCCTGCGTCCGATGAGATAGACGAGCCACGCCGTACCCGCGCCGAACAGAGCGTTCATGAGCCTGCCGGCGACGAGGAACGGCCCGATGTTTCCGACCGCGAAGGCGCCGAAATCCAGCGTGTCGGTCCAAAGACCGAGGACGCGTCCGCCGACGAAGATCGCCCCGGAAGCCGCGAAGAGCAGGTAGTACGTCAACGCGGGCTTGTTGAACCAGCCGGGATCGGCGGTGCCCATCGCTCCGAAGTAGAGCGCACGTTCGACGGAACTCGTCTCGTCGCCGTAGTAGCCGTACGGCGCTCCTTGCCCGAACGCGCCGACGCCGCGGACGACGAACGCGAGGACCAAGATCCAAAGGAGCTTCCGTCGCGCGGACGCGCGCTCGGATGCAAGGGGCGGTTCGGCCGGCACGATAGACGATCCTACCAGCCGGAGACCTGCGGAGCGCAGAGCGGCGGACCGCTCAACTCGCGTAACCGCGGGCCCAGGTCTCGAGCGCGAGCAGAGTCCACAGCTCCCGCGCATGATCGCGGACGCCGGCGCGATGACGCTCGACCAACCCCCGCACGGCGGAAGGGTCGAACATTCGGCCGATCAGCGTCGGGCCGTCCAAGAGGCGTGCGCGGACGACCTCCGCCAAAGGCCCGTTCAACCAAGCGCCGACCGGCGGCGCGAACCCGGTCTTCTTGGCGCGCGCGACCGCGGGCGGCAAATGCTTGTCCGCCAATCGGCGGAGAAGCCGTTTACCGACGCCGCCCGAGAACTTCTCATCGTCCGCGACGCGGAGCGACAGGGAGACCAGTTCCTGATCAAGCAAAGGCGACCGCACTTCGAGCGAGTGGGCCATGCTCATGCGGTCGACCTTCGCGATCACGCCTTCCGCGAGGTACGTGCGGCGATCGAGATAAAGCAGGCGGTCGAGCGGCGTCGCGAAAGCCGGCAACCGGTCGGAGATCTCCCTCGGCCAAGCGTACGGGTCGAAACCCTTGAGCCGGTCCCGCCATTCGGGACTGAGCGCCGCGCGCCAACGATCGGGACGCCAGATCGACCGATCGACGGCCCAAGCGTCGAACGATTCGCGGGCCGCGGATTCAAGGACGTTTTTTAGACGGAGCGGCCGCGGCAGACGCGCATCGCCGGGCCACGCGCGGGCGAGCCCGCCGAAAACGAGCCGACGGAACGCGCGCGGAAGGACGCGGCGAAAACGCTCGAGAAAAAGATTGTGTCCGTACAGCGCGGGGTAGCCCGCGAACGTCTCGTCGCCGCCGTCGCCGGAGATCGCGACCGTGACCTCTTCGCGCGCCGCCTTGCAGACGAGCCAAGTCGGCACGCAGGAGGAGTCGCCGTGGGGCTCGTCGAGATGCGTGAGGACGGACTCGACCGTCTTCGCGACGTCGACCGAAAGAACACGCTCGGTAAGCCTGACTCCCGCCGCGGCGGCCGAAGCCCGGGCCAGTTCGGTCTCGTCCCCCGGACCGCCGAACGCGACATTGACGGCGCGAAGCGGTTCGTCGAGATGCCCTGCGGTGAGCTTGGTGACGAGCCCCGAATCGATGCCGCCGGAAAGAAAGGCGCCGACGGGCACGTCCGCCCGCAGTCGAAGCGCGCAAGAACGGTCGAGTTCCTCTTCGACGCGCTCCAATGCCTCGACGCCGCAAAGCCGCGGACCGTCGACGGGCAAGTCGTTCCAATACTCTTCGATGCGCGCGCCGCTCGAGTCGAGGATCATCCGGTGCGCGGCCGGAAGCTTCCGGATTCCGCGGTAGATCGACCATGGGGCCGGGATGTACTGCCACGTGAGCAAATGCCCGACCGCTTCGGCGTCGATCTCGCGGTCGATCTCGGGAATCTCGAGCAAGGCCCGCGGCTCGCTCGCGAACGCATAGCCGTACGGGAGCCGCGCGTAATAGAGCGGCTTCTTGCCCATCCGGTCGCGCGCCAAGAGCAAGCGGCCGCGCTTTGCGTCGTACACGCCGAGCGCGAACATCCCGCGGAGGCCGAGGACGACGTCGTCGCCGCGGTCTTCATAGAGGTGCGAGATGGTCTCGGTGTCCGATTGCGTGCGGAAGCGATGGCCGCGCGATTCGAGCTCCCGCCGAAGCTCGCGGAAGTTGTAGATCTCGCCGTTTTGGATCGACTGGATCGAGCCGTCTTCATTGCCGACGGGCTGGTCGCCGCCGGCGAGATCGATGATCGCGAGGCGCGCATGACCGAGCACCGCCCGGCCCGAGACGTAGACGGAGAACCCGTCCGGTCCTCGGAGACGCAACGTCCGCAGCATGCGCGAAACAAGATCGGCATGCTCCGGTCCGGCGCCTTCCGTGACGAAAAGACCCGCGACGCCGCACATCAATGCGCTCCGACGGGGGCCGGGGAGGTCCGCGAAGAGGCGTCGCTCGCCTGCGCCGCGAGCCGCGACTCTCGAGCCGCGATCGCCGCCGTTCGGGCCGCTTCGAGCCTACGCGAAGCGTCGGCCTGGACGATCCTCCGCCCCATCAGCGATATGGATCCGATCGCGCCCATGTACCACCAATAGAAGTCGATCTTGATGTGGCTGCCGAACGTCGAGGCGACGCAGAAGGCGATCAAGATGCCGGTCGCCTGAGTCGCTTGGGATTTGAGCAGCGCGATCCGCGGATCGGCGGACTTGATGCGTCGGACGGCGGCGAGCTTTCCGAAAGCGAGGAAGATCATGGCGAAGAACGGGATCGCCATAAGCAGACCGCCTTCGGCCAAGGTCTGAAACCACGTCGAGTGGGCGACGAAGCCGCGCCCCTTCACGCCGGGAACGTAAGGCGCGTAGTTCTTGGACGCGTAGAAGCCGACGTACCGCGGCGAGGCGAGTTGGTAGTTGTCCATGCCGACCCCGGAGATGGGGCGGTGCAGAAACATCGGGATCGCGCCGTTGACCCAGAGGTCGATGCGACTCTGGGCGGAATTGTCGCGGGTCGCGGCGGACGACCCGATATCCAAACCGCTCCCCGAGGACGCGTTCGACTGCGACTGCGTGATGCCTCGAAATCGGGCGAGATGCTCCGCCGGGATGACCGCGAAAAAAAGCAGGCCGAGGACGCCCAAAGTGACGACGCCGCCGACCGCCTTCTTCGATCCGCCGAGAATGCTCCGACCGAGAAAATAGGCCCCGACCGCCGCGATCGAAAGGATGCCCGCGCGCGACCCGGTCAGCACGAGCGCCAAGAGATAGGCGCCGATCATGGCCGCCGCCCACAGGCGCTCCTTCCGGCTCCCCTCTTGGAAGCGGACGAAGCAGATCGCGAACGCGATCGCGCAAATCATGGCGATGTAGTTGGCGCCGCCGCCCTGACCGACGCCGACGTCGACGCGCACGTTGACGTCGTTGCCGGTGAGCCCCGTCACGTACACCGACTTCAAGTTGTAGACGAACCCGAGAACGTTGGCCCAAAGGAAGACGTTCATCCGCGCCGGCGTGTCGACCAGGTTGAGCGTGAAGAGCATGACGATCGCGAGCTTCGTCAAAATGACGGCGCCGTCGAAGGCCACGCCGGCGTCGTCCTCGGCGAGAAACGACGTGCTCATGAATCCGACGATCACGAACGCGGCAAGGCTCATGAGCGCGTCCCAGCGGAACGCCTTCAGATTGACGAGCCAGCCGATGCCGACCGCGAGCGTCAGAAAGAGCTGGGGCCGGAACCACCCCGGCGCGTCCCAAACGTCCGGTCGGAAGTAGTACATCGCGACGAGCGCGATCAGTCCGTAGAAAGGACGGCGGACCGAAATCGGGCAGGCGACCGCCACGAACAGCGCCATGGCGATGAGACGAAGGGAAGGCATGACTTACGGGCCTAGAGGGCCGGCTCCCCGACCGTCGCCGGCATGCGGCGGACCGACGGCTGACGCGGATCACGCCCGACGGCGGAGGCGACCATGGCGCGCACGGAGTCGCCGAACGTGTCCCAACGGTAATGCTCGGCCACGAAGGCGCGGCCTCGGGCTCCGAGTTCGGCGGCCCTGTCGGGCGCGGAAAGAAGACGCACGCACTCGGCGGCGAGCGCGATCGGATCGCCGCCGACGGCCAGCACCCCGCCGCCGTCCGCTTCGCGACCGAGAGAGGCCGCGACGTCGGGCGTCGCCACGACGGGGGTTCCCCCCGCCATGGCTTCGAGCACTTTGTTCTGTACGCCGCGCGCGACGCGGAGCGGCACCAAGGAAAGCGCCGCGGCCGCGACATGCGGTCGGACGTCGGGAACGGCGCCGGTGACCTCGACGCCCGGAAGTCCGGCGAGCGCTTCGACCGCCGGGGCGGGCTTGCGGCCGACGATGCGGAATCGCGCGTGCGGGATGCTCCGCCGGACGAGCGGCAGGACTTCGCGCGCACCGATGACGGCCGCCTCGACGTTCGCTGCGTAATCCATGGCCCCGACGAAGATCATGAGACCGGATTCCGGGGCGCGCGGCATGGCGTCGTCCGCGGCCGAGATCACGCCGTTCGGCAGCACCTCTACGTCGACGTCCGCGACCGCGCGGCGAAAGAGCGCTGCTTCGCGGGCGGTCGTCAACACGATGCGCTTCGCCCGACGCGCCAACGCGGCCTCGAACGAGCGCAATCGTTGCGAGTCCGTGCGATAGATCCATCCCTTGGGGAACGCGGCCTCCGCACCGTATTGAGCGAATTTTTCGGAGTCGACGTCGACCAGATCGGCGAGGATCGGCAGGTCGAGATCGGCCGGCAGCCAAGCCGCGGTTTGTCCGGAATAGAGGACCACGGCCTCCGGACGTCGTTCGCGCAAGACCAGCCGCACGGCGGCCTTTGCAGCGGGCTCGGCGAAATGCGCGACCGACAACGAGCCGCCGAAAAGCAAGGCCGCCGCCGTTCGCAGGCGGGCGCTGAACGGGCGGAGCGGAAAGAGCTGGGCGGAAGAACAGCGCGACAAGAGGACGCCCAAGTGAGCGAAGTCGAGCGGATCGTCGACCAACGTGACGAGATCGACTTCGTGGGCTTCCGTCAGCGCCTCCAAGAGGCGCCAAGAACGGATCTTGTCGCCCTTATCCGGCGGATACGGCGTCCGGTGGACGAGCAGGAGGAGACGCACCGGCGCGGAGATTCTCGGCGAAGGGGCCTTA
>SXGT01358346.1_pt1 | contig 11453 bp, 11 predicted proteins | sample 3176221 | NCBI WGS metagenome assembly SXGT01 (sample SAMN11356862, study PRJNA531348) | freshwater metagenome | isolation source: freshwater sample F1-120 | place: China: Fuxian Lake, Yuxi | collected 2017-12-25
GCAACTCCGGCGGCCCCCTGCTCGATTCGGCCGGGCGCCTGATCGGCATCAACACCGCGATCTACAGCCCGAGCGGGGCCAGCGCCGGGATCGGCTTTGCCGTGCCGGTGGATACCGTGAACCGCGTGGTGCCGCAGCTGATCCGCCACGGCCGCTACCTGCGGCCGACGCTGGGCATCGAGACCGACGATCGGCTCAACGAGCGCATCCTCGCCGTGCTGGGGCTGCGCGGCGTCGCCGTGCTCGCCGTCGCCCCGGGGTCCGCCGCCGAGGCCGCCGGCCTGCGCGGCGTGACCATTTCGCGCGGCGACGTAACGCCGGGCGACGTGATCATTACCGTGGATGGCAGAAAAATCGACGGCACGGACAGGCTCGGCGCGATACTTGATGAAATGAAGGTGGGCGATACGGTGCGACTCGGCGTCGTGCGCCAGGGCCGCCAACGCGATTTCGCAGTGAAACTGCAGGCTGGGGACGATCGATGAGACAACATCTGGACGAACTGCTGGAACGCATACAGACGCTGCAGGAGGACGTCGAGGAGGAATACCGCCAGCGACGCGAGGAACTCCTGCGCCGGCGCGCGGCCCTGGCCGAGGAATTCCTCCGCACGCAACGCCGCTACAAGATCGGCCTGCTGCGCTTCCTGGTGCGGACGCGCTTTCTCGTCGCCCTGACGGCACCGGTCATCTACCTGGGCTGGATCCCCTTCCTGCTGATGGACCTCTTCGTGACGATCTACCAGACGATCTGCTTTCCGATCTACCGCATCCCCCGAGTCAAGCGTTCCGAATACATCGTCTTCGACCGCGAGGACCTGCCCTACCTCAACCTGATCGAGAAGTTCAACTGCTTCTACTGCTCCTACGGCAACGGCGTCGCCGCCTACACCCGCGAGGTCGCGGCGCGCACCGAGCAGTACTGGTGTCCGATCAAGTACGCGCGGCGCATCAAGGGCGCCCACGAGCGCTACCCGCGCTTCTTCGACTACGGCGATGCCGAGGCCTTCCGCCAGGGCCTCAATCGCCTGCGCCGGGATTACGAAAACTAGCTCAGCTGCAGACGCGCCGAGAGCTGGGCCTGGTCCAGCCGGTACAGCGCATCGAGGAAGCCGGTCTGGAAGCTGCCCGGCCCGGCCGCCCCGGCGCCGGCGATCTCGCCGGTGACGCCCATCACGCCCATGGCGTGGGTCGCCGCCGCAAAACGGTCGGGATTGACGGCGAGGAAGGCGCCGGTGATCGCGCTCGCCGTACAGCCCATGCCGGTGACGCGCGGCATCAGCGCATGGCCGTTGGCGACGCGCGCCACGCGCGTGCCGTCGGTGATCAGGTCCACCGACCCGCTGACCGAAACCACGCACCCGGCCGAACGGGCCAGTTCCCCGGCATCGGCGGCCACGTCATCCGGGGCGTCCAGCGAATCGACCCCCTTGGTGTTGCCGCCCGACCGCAGCAGGGCCCGGATCTCCGAGGCATTGCCGCGGATCACCGCGGGCCGGACTTCGCGCACAAGGCGCTGCGCCGTCTCCGTGCGGTAGGCGGTCGCGCCGCAACCGACCGGATCGAGCACGATGCCAATCCCCCGGTCCCGGGCAACCCGCCCCGCCTTGAACATGGACTCTACCCAGTGCGTGCTGAGCGTGCCGATGTTGATCACCAGGGCCTGGGCGATGCGGGACATGTCCTCGGCCTCATCCAATGCATGGGCCATCACCGGCGAGGCGCCGATCGCCAGCAGAGCATTGGCGGTCGTGTTCATGACCACGTAATTGGTGATGTTCAGCACCAGCGGTGCCTGCGTACGGATTTTCTGCACATCTTCCCAGACCATGAAGCGTTTCCTCCCCGATTCCCGTGACGGCGGCCGGCAAGACTACACGGACCCCGGCCGGATTTCCAGGTGACGGGAGCCCCGGTCCGCAGGGTACTATCCGCCTTCGCCCCCACCATCAGAGCCATTACCGCATGCCCAAGGAAGACAAGGAGACCCCCCGCTACGCCGTCGTCGCCGCCGTGCAACTGCCCAGCGTCAGCGACACCGAGTTCGAGTCCTCGCTCGCCGAGCTGCGCGACCTGGCCAAGACCCTCGGCTACACCATCACCGCCACCTTTACCCAGAAGCGCGCCAGTTTCGATGCCGGCGCCTATCTCGGCAGCGGCAAGCGCGAGGAGATCCGCGCCTTCGTCGACAGCGAACCCCTCCCCGGCAGCTTCGAGACCGGAAGCCACAATGCCGCCGATCCGACCGCGGGACGTATCGAAGCCATTCTGGTCGACCATGAAATCTCGCCTTCCCAGGCCCGCAACCTGGAAAAGGAAGTCGGTGCCGAGGTGATGGACCGCACCATGGTCATCCTCGAGATTTTCCATCGCCATGCCAGCTCGCGTGCGGCGCGCGCCCAGGTCGAGATCGCACGCCTCGGCTACATGGCACCTCGCCTGCGCGAAATGGCGAAGCTGGCCGGCCCGCAGGGGCGCCAGCGCAGTGGAACCGGCGGCCGCGGCGCCGGCGAATCCCATACCGAGATGGACCGGCGCAAGATCCGCGACCGCATCGCCGAGCTGCAACAGGAAATCGACGCCATGGACGTCGAGCGCAAGACCCAGCGCGCGCGCCGCCAGGAACGCCAGGGCCTGGCCACGGTGGCCCTGGTCGGCTACACCAATGCCGGAAAATCGACGCTGATGAGGGCACTCACCGGCAGCGACGTGCTGGTCGAGAACAAGCTCTTCGCCACCCTCGACACCACCGTACGTGCGCTGCAGCCGGAAAGCCGGCCGCGGGTGCTGATCAGCGACACGGTCGGCTTCATCAAGAACCTGCCCCATGGCCTGGTCGCGTCGTTCAAGACCACGCTCGAGGAAGCCCTTGATGCCGCCCTGCTGCTGCACGTCATCGACGCCAGCGATCCCGGTTGCGAGCGCCAGCGCGAGGTCACCGATGCCGTGCTGGCCGAGATCGGCGCCCAGGACGTGCCGCGGCTGCGGGTCTTCAACAAGATCGACAACCTGGAACCACGCGGCGATCATGCCGCGCAAGAGGCGCGCGCGGCAGAGCTGCGCACCGCGCATCCCGGTTGCATCGTCATGAGCGCACGCCGTGCCGACGACGTGGCCGCGCTGCGCGAGGCCATCATCGACTTCTTTCGCAAGGACCTGGTCGAGACCGAAATCTTCCTGCCCTGGTCCGCCCAGCAGCAGCGGAGCCGGATCTTCGCCAGCTGCGAAGTCCTCGACGAACGGGCCGACGAGGCCGGTGCCTACCTGCGGGTGCGCGGCCAACGCGAGCTGCTCGACGGCTTCGCGGCGCCCGCCGTGGAGTGAGCAACGTGCCGGACAGCAGCGTTCCCCTCAAGCATGCGCTGGGCTGGCGGGAACTCTGGCCGGCATTGCGCAACGGCGCGTGGGTGCTGCTCCTGTTCGCCGCCGGGTTGTTCGTGGCACGGCATTTTGCGGCTCAGATCCAGGGCCTGCTGGCCGAACACGCCATCGCAGGCATCGGGCTGTTCGTCGCCAGCGCCGCCATCGCCGTATTGCTGCCCCTCCTCAGCAACCTGCCCCTGGTGCCGGCCGCGGTCGTCGCCTGGGGTCCCGGGTGGACCGCCACACTGCTCCTGCTGGGCTGGCTGGCGGGCGCGGCGATCGCCTTTTCACTCGGCCGCCATGCCCGGCCCCTGACGCTGCGACACTTCCCGTCGGTGCGTCGCCACGCCGATATCGACCGCCTGATCCACCCCCGCCACCGCCTGTGGTCGCTGGTGCTGCTGCGCATGACCTTTCCCGTCGATGTGCTGTCTTACTCGCTCGGCCTCTTCAGCAAGAGCACCACCGCCAGCGAGAACCTGCTGTCCACGGCACTGGGGGCGGCGCCTTTCGCCGTCCTCTTCGCCCTGTTTCCGGCCCTCGATCCGGGTGTCCAGGCGCTCGTACTCGCCGCCTCGACCCTGGGCTTTCTTGTCTATGCGCGCTGGGTATGGAGCGGGCAACGGCCGCCCGCGGACTGAGCCGTCCTCAGGTGGACAGCTTGCGCCCCAGCTTGCTCTGGACCGAGTCGACCTTGGCCTTGATGCGACCGCCCGGACCGGCGCGGTAGTCGATCTTGATGTGGGTGCCGATGCGATCGCAATCGGCGCTCATCGCCTCGAAGCAGGCCGTCACGACGCCCATCACCTCCGCCCACTCGCCCTCGATGATGGTGCCCATGGGCGTCAGCTGGTAAGGCAGGCCGCTCCTGTCGATGATGTCGAGCGAGCGTGCGACATAGGGGCTGAGGCTTTCGCCCTTGGTCGAGGGCGACATGGAAAATTCGAGCAGTACCATGGAGCCTCCCTAACGTGCCAGAGCGTGCTGCGCCCAGATGCTGACATCGTCGGCGCCGTGGCCGGCGGCGATCAGCTGGTCCATTCGTGCCGCGACCCCCGGCAGCACGGCCAGCGGCCGCTCGCCGGCGGTCGCCAGCATCAGGCCGAGATCCTTGCGCGCCATGGCGAGTTCGAAGCTCGGCGCGAAATTGCCCTGCACCATGTTGCCGCCGCGCGTGGCCACCAGGGCGTCGAGGTCGAACAGCCCCGCCACGTCGATCGCCGACTGCGCATCGACACCGGTCGCCTGCGCCAGCGTCAGCATGTCGGCCAGGGTCGCCGAAAGGCTGAGGATCAGCGCATTGCCGAACAACTTCTTGGCCGCCGCAAGGTCGGTGCGCTCGCCCTGATATTCGAGCCGACCGGTCATTGCGGCGAGCTCGCTGGCGACCGAATCGAATACCGCGCGCGGCCCCGAGACGAGCATCGACCCCTTGGCCGTGCGCGCCGCCAGCGGCGTCATGAACACCGGCGCATGCAGGAACTTGATCCCGGCCGCCGCCAGCCGCAAGGCTCGTTCCGCCGTCAGGGTCGGCAGCGTCGTGCTGTGATCGACCAGCACCGCGTCCGGCGCCAATTCATCGCGCGCCGCCGCGATGACCGCATCCACCACGGCATCATCCTTCAACACCAGATGCACCCTTGCCGCACCGCGAACCGCCTCGGCTGCCGTGGCCGCCACGGCGATGCCGAACCCGGCCAGCGCCTGCGCCTTCGCGGCCGAACGATTCCACGCCGCGACGCTGTCGCCGCGTCTGGCCGCGGCCTCCGCAAACGCACTGCCGAGCAAACCGGTACCGAGAAATGCAATTTTCGCCATGAACTAGTTCCTTTGAGGATGGTGGAGTCCGTGCGGGAATCTTAACCCGCGATGCTTCATCGGCAACTACAATCGACGGCACCCGGCCAAGGCCGCGTTGCATCCACTCACTGAAAAGGAAATTCCATGCGTGCCCTGATATCCCTGCTGCTCTTCGTCGTCGCCACCGCCGCCGGCGCCGCCTCAAAGGCCGAAATCAATGCCGAAGTGCGCGAAGCCCTGCAGAACTTCCAGAAGCAGACCAGCGCCGGCCACGAGCTTTCCAGGAAGGCCTCCGGTATCCTGGTCTTCCCCAATGTGATCAAGGCCGGCGTCGGCATCGGCGGCGAATACGGCGAAGGTGCGCTCCTGGTCAAGGGCAAGACCGTCGGTTACTACAACATCGCCGCCGCCTCGATCGGCTTCCAGCTCGGCGCCCAGGCACGCAGCCAGATCGTGCTCTTCATGACCGAGAAGGCACTGGCGGACTTCCGCAAGAGCGAAGGCTGGAAAGCCGGCGTCGATGGCAGCGTGGCACTGGCCACCCTGGGTGCCGGCGGCGCACTCGACACCGAGACCGCGAAACAGCCCATCATCGGCTTCATCTTTTCGAACAAGGGCCTGATGTACAACCTGACCTTCGAGGGCTCGAAGATCACCAAGATCGACAAGTAGGTCCGCAGCCGGCCGCCCTCTGGCGGTCGGGCCGCGCTGCCGGCGCGCACCGAGAAAGCGCCGCAGCGCCGCAATCGCGAAGTACAGCACCCAGGCCGACAGCAGCAGTGCCACCGTGGCCGCGAGGCCCGCAATTGCCAGCTGGCGGTGCCCGCGGGTGACGACCCAGCTCTCGAGCGGCTTTACGGCGCCGTCGGTGACTTCATAGAGAAAAAGGGCCTCGTCGATGTCCGGCCGGCGATCGCTGAACCTGACCTCGACCACCTGCGCGGCTCCGCTGTCGCGAATCACCCTGAATGCGAGGTCGAAGCGAAAGCCGGGATCCCCTTCATCGTAGGCCGCGCCATAGCCTCCTGCAGACTGTCCAAGGCGGAAACCGCGGACGCCGATGCAGGAATGTGCCGCAGCCTGCTCGCTGCTCCAGCCCCGTCGCTGCTCCGCCTGGAGCGCGGCCATTTCCTGCATGCTCTGCAGATGGACCCGCTTGTCGGCATCGCAAACCACCACGAACAACTTTTCGGGACAGAGACGGCAATCGCCGGGCTGCCCTGCCTGCCAGTGTGAGGCGAAGGCACCGTACAGGCCATCGGGCAGGCGACTCCCGGCAAGATTGAAAGGGCCGAGCAGTGTCAGCGCACCAGCGATGGCGACGACCATCGCGGATGCAATCGCTGCGCCTTTCCTTGCCGCAGGCTTCACCTTTTCCCGCCTCCCTCAGTCCCTTGCCAGGCCGGAAGTATGGCCGATCGGTTCCTTCGTGGGTCATGGAGGATGCCGCCCCCACCTCAGGGACATGTCCGGAAACGGCTATAGCCGACCCCCATCCTGCGTAACATGCGGCGATGACCCTGCCCCAGGACAGCCTCGATCCCACCGCGTGCTATCAGGCGGTGCTTGCTCGTGATACGCGTTTCGACGGCCACTTCTTTGTCGCCGTTCGAACCACGGGCATCTACTGCCGGCCGGTATGCAAGGTGCGCACACCATTGGCCAGGAACTGCCTCTTCTTTCCCAGTGCCGCACGCGCCGAGGCGGCGGGCTTTCGCCCCTGCCTACGCTGCCGCCCCGAGATGGCCCCGGCCGCCCTGCCGCACTGGTCCACGCAGGATGCCAGCCAGATACTGGCGCTGCAGGCCATGCAGTTGCTTGACAGCGCCGAAGCCCTGGCCGACACGCCATTGCGCATCGCCGACCTTGCTGCGCGCCTGGGTGTCAGCGAGCGGCACATGCGCCGCATCCTGGCGCAACACCTGGGCGTGACGCCTTCGCAATACCGCCAGACACGCCGACTGCTGCTGGCCAAGCAGTTGCTTTGCGACACCACGCTGCCGATAGCCCGCGTCGCCCGGCTCAGCGGCTTTGCCAGCCAGCGCCGCTTCAATGCCGCCTTCGCCGGTCATTACCGGCTGACGCCCTCGGCCTGCCGGCGCGAAGGCCCGGCCGGCAGCGACCTGTGCCTGAAGCTGGCCTACCGCCCACCCTATGCTGCAGCGGCGATGGTGAAGTTCTTCGCCCAGCGCGCCGTGCCGGGCCTGGAACTGTGCCCCCCGGGCGACCACGGCACCGGTGAGTTCCTGCGCATCCTGCGCCTGGGGGCCGGCAGCCAAAGTCAACTCGGCTGGTTGCGCCTGCGGTTCGCGCCCGAGGCCCAGGTGGTGCTGGTGCAGATCGCCGACAGCCTGCTGCCCGTGTTGCCGGCGGTGCTGCAGCAAGTGCGCTGGGCGCTCGACCTCGACGCCGACCCCCAAGCCATCGAGGCGGCATTGGCGAAAGACTTCGCGCACTGCGCCGGCTGGCGCGTACCCGGAACCTGGGACGGTTTCGAGCTCGCGGTACGCGCGGTGCTGGGCCAGCAGGTCAGCGTCGCCGCCGCGCGCACGCTTACGGCACGACTGGTGCGCGCCCTGGGCCAGCCGCTAGCCACGCCCTGGCCGCAATTGAGCCACGCCTTCCCGACACCCTTGGCGCTGCTGCAGGCCACGCCCGACGAGCTGGGGCAGCTGGGCATCGTCCGGCAACGCCAGACAGCCCTGCGGGCCCTGGCCGATGCCGTGCTGAATGGCGGGTTGCAACTCAGGCCCGGCCCGGGCGTGCAGGCCACGGTAGCGGCCCTGATGGCCCTGCCCGGCATCGGCGAATGGACCGCGCAATACATTGCCATGCGCGCCCTGCGCTGGCCCGACGCCTTCCCGGCCGGCGACATCGTGCTGCAGCAGCGCCTGGGCGTACGCGAGGGGCCGCAGCCGGCGCGCGCCGCCACGGCGCTGGCCACAGGCTGGCAACCCTGGCGCAGCTACGCCGTCATCCGACTCTGGCACGGAGGTACCCCATGAATCTCGTCTGCAAGTCCATCAGCACCCCCCTGGGGCCCATGCTGCTGGCCGCCGGTGAAGCCGGCCTGGCCGGGGCCTGGTTCGAAGCACAGAGCCACCACCCCGATCCGAGCCTGTGGCAGGTGGTGAAGTCCCAGCGCTGGCTCGACCAGGCGACCGCGGAGCTGCAGGCCTATTTCCGCGGCGAATGCCGGGAATTCACCACGCCACGCGCCGCCGCCTGGGGCACAGCCTTCCAGCGCAGCGTGTGGGAAGCGCTGGCGGCCATCCCCTGGGGTGCCACCACGCGTTATGGAGCCATCGCGGCACAACTGCACAAGCCGCTGGCAGTGCGCGCCGTCGGCGCGGCGGTGGGACGCAACCCTTGGAGCATCGTGGTGCCCTGCCACCGTGTGCTGGGCGCCGACGGAGGCCTGACCGGCTATGCCGGCGGCCTCGCCCGCAAGCGGGAGTTGCTGACGCGGGAAGGAGCCTGGCCGCCATCATCGGCTTAGGCAGGCGTCACGAGCCGCCGTCGCAGTGGCGCATGCAGCTCATTGCCGCCGATGTCAATTCGGCCCGTCAATCCGGCGCTTCGTCGCAATTCGCTCGCCAGCCGCATTCAAGTTGCGGAAACTGCCTCCACCCCAAACCCACAGGAGGCCACCATGCAACAGGAATTCACCCCCATGATCCTGATCCACCTCAGCGCCGCCCTCGCCGCGCTGCTTCTCGGCATCGCCCTCTTCCTGCGCCGCAAGGGCAATTTCTCCCACCGCATGCTGGGCCGTGGCTGGGTCGGCCTGATGCTGGTCACGGCGATCTCGACTTACTGGATTCGGGGCAGCGGCAGCTTCTCCTGGATCCACGGCCTGTCCGTGATTTCCCTGGTCGCTCTCTCCTTCGCCGTGTACTTCGCCCTGAGCGGCAACATCCGGCGCCACCAGAGGATCATGAAGGGCGTGTTCTTCGGCGGCCTGGTCGTGGCCGGTGGCTTCACCTTGCTCCCCGCGCGACTGCTGGGCCAAGCGCTGTGGTCTACGCTGGGAGTGATCTGATAGGCAACACTTTGGCCGACGTCTGGTCATCGGCCTTTGCAGACGGTGAACATATCCGGATAAATTTCCGCTTCCGGCCATGACCTGCCGCTCGGACTTCTTTTCCATAGCCGACATTGGGCCTGCGCCCGAACCCGTAAGCAGCCATTGAATTAGCAACTCCTCGTTTTCTCGCTGATCGGCTCCATTGCAGCGGTTGGAGCCATTCACGCCGCTGTAGGGGCGAGGCTTTGAACGGCGGCTTACCGACTAACTGCCGCTTCTCTGCTTATTGCACCCACTTACTGGGCTACAGGTGGGGCCGGGGGAGCATACGAATACGAGCTTTATGGCGGCGCCGAGGACTTCCTGATGCAAGAACAGCGATTGACTCAGGCCACCAGAGTTGAAGACGCTCCCGAATATCGCGTTGGATTCCCTATACTTCCCCTTCTATACATCCTTCAATTCCCGTGCTTGAACCGGTGCCCGCGTGGTGCTGAAACCGTTCAGTGCATTTCCAGCCGATGCGTGCCGGAGTGACCTTCGGTGAGTTCCTCTTCCGCGCGAGTGCTGCGATTGACCAGCGCCTGCACATCGAGGATCAGCGCCACTTCGCCGCTGCCGAGGATGGTCGAGCCGCCGATGCCGCGCATGTGGCGGAACAGCGTGCCCAGCGGCTTGATCACCGTCTGGAACTCACCCAGCAGTTGGTCGACCACGATGCCGGCCTTCTGTCCGGCGTACTGCACCACCACCACGTTTTCACGCGCCGGCTTGTCGCCGGGCACGTCGAACAGTTCGCGCAAACGCACATAGGGCAGAACTTCGCCACGCAGGTTGATGTAGTCGCGATCGGCGCTGACGTTGGTCAGTTCCAGGCATTCGACCACGGTATCGAGTGGAATCACATAACTGGCCTTGCCCACGCCAGTCAGAAAGCCGTCGATGATGGCGAGCGTCAGGGGCAGCCGGATGCTGAAGCGTGCGCCTTCCCCCGCCGTGCTGCTGACGCCGACAGTGCCGCGCAGGGCGGTGATGCGGGCCTTGACGCTGTCCAGACCGATGCCCTGCCCGGTGCAACCGGGCTCGAACACCAGATCCAGGATTTCCTGGTCGGAGGGTGTTTGTTCGCCTTGAAAGGCTCCCCGGGCCTGGGCCTGGGCGAGAAGTGTTTCGCGGTCCAGACCGGCGCCGTCATCGACGACCTCGATGACGATGCTGGCAGAGTCGTGATAGGCATTGAGTGCGATCTTTCCGGTGGCGGGCTTGCCCTGGGCAAGCCGGACATCCGCCGCTTCAATGCCATGTTCGAGCGCGTTTCTGACGATTTGCATGAGCGGGTCGCCGATCTTCTCGACCACGGACTTGTCGAGTTCTGTCTCGGCTCCGCTCGCGCTCAGTTCGATGTCGCGGGCAAGCTCTCCAGCGCTTTCGCGGGCGGTAGCCTGGATGCGCTCAAAGGTCTCGCCGATCTTGACCATGCGCATTTGCAGGGCAGCATCGCGAATGCTTTCGACCAGTTGGGAGACGACCGAATTGGCTTCGGCGAGCAGAGCCTGCCCGCTGCGGTGCGCCAGCAGATTGGCCGAAGCGCTGGCAATCACCAGCTCACCAACCAGGTCGATGAGGGTGTTCAGCTTTTCAGCCTGTTGATCGAGCTCCGGGGAAAGGGCCGGGGCCGGATGTCCCGGAGGTGTGTCGGCAATTGTGTTTCCGATGTTGGCGGATTCGTCCATGATCCTTGTCCTTCCTGTTCAAGCCGCTGCCAACTGCGGCGGGGTGTCGCTGACAGTGGCCAAAACCGCCATTTCATCCACAGACAGCACGCGCTGGATGTCGAGCAGGATGACGAACTTGCCCGCCACCTTGCCCATGCCGGCGATGAAGTCGGCGCGGATCTTGGCGCCAAAGCTGGGCGGCGGTTCGATCTCGTTGCCGGGGATCTCCAGCACCTCGGAGACCGCATCGACCATGATCCCGAGGTCGTGACGGCTGTCACCCTGGCGTACCTCGACGATCACGATGCAGGTACGCTTGCCGATCTCGCTTTGCGTATGGCCGAAGCGGGCGGCCAGATCGACCACCGGCACCACGGCGCCGCGCAGGTTGATCACGCCGCGAATGAAGGCCGGCATCATCGGGATCTCGGTGAGCTGGCCGTATTCGATGATCTCCTTGACGTTGAGGATGCCCACGGCGTACATCTCGCCGGAGAGCTGGAAGGTCAGGTACTGGTGCGCCTCTCCCGCGGCCGCCAGATGGCGGGC
>SXGT01388850.1_pt1 | contig 11453 bp, 12 predicted proteins | sample 3176221 | NCBI WGS metagenome assembly SXGT01 (sample SAMN11356862, study PRJNA531348) | freshwater metagenome | isolation source: freshwater sample F1-120 | place: China: Fuxian Lake, Yuxi | collected 2017-12-25
ACCGGTCATCACCGTCTCTCGGGGTGCCTACCGATCCGACGCAGAACTGGCATGATAGCAAGAACCCCAGACCGCGAAAAGCCGGCTCGTGACTGCTAGCACCGCGTTGCCGCACCGCCAGCGATGATTGCTCTTGAAGCTATCGTAAATCTTGAGTATACCTCGGGGCGCTGGACGCGATGTTGGTCCAAGATTCGGGATCCAAAGTATCATCATTGCCTGTTTCAATGTGGCGCCGTCAGGAGGACGATCGTGGCAATTCTTGACCTGTATGTGGAACAATTCGGTCTGTGGTCCGACTTGCGTTTGGCTGGATTCTGTGGATCTTTGAATGTGATCCATGGCCATAGCGGTCCCGATAAACTGGCTATGATGCAGTTTGTACGCTGGCTCCTTTACGGCACTCGGCCCGGTGCCGATCGGCGCTACACGTCGGCGATGTCGACGCCGGCCAGTGGTTCCATGACCGTGTTGCAGGATGGGCGCAAATGGACGATCACGCGCCGCGACGACGGTATCTCACCGTCGCGACTGAGCGTCGAGCCCGCCGATACTGGCGTGTCAACTCAGGATCAGGTGCGGCGACTGTCATGTGGCGTGGACGAAGCAACATTCGACCGCATTTTCGCCTTGAGTCTGGGTGAGCCGGTTGACATGTCGGGGCTGGTCCGCCACGCACAGTCGCAGGGCTTTGACTTTACGGGACGGACGCAGTCGCATCCGCAACGCGCAATGCTGATCGCACGCCTGGAAGAGGCCCAACGCGAGCGCGAGCGACTTGGTTTGACATTGGAGCGACGAGAACACCTGCGAGCCCGCGCGGAGCAGTTGCGAGATGAGTTGCGCCGACTGCACGATGTCAGTCGCCGCGAGGCCGATCATGAGTTGTTGGCACGCCGAGACCTCGACCGAGAAATCAGCCTGCTAGAAGAGGACATTGAACGAGATCGCCAAGACCTGCAGGAGATCGAAGCCAAGATTGCGCGGCGGCGTACCCGACTGGCCGATGTCCGCCAGGCGCTGCGTCAAGCCGAGAGCTGGGAAGTGGAACGCCGTGCAACGCGATTGCGACAATTCGAGATCTATCAGCAGCGTTGGCGTGTGGCGCTCGAAGAGATCCGTGCCTGCATCCATCAATGGGAAACGGATCCAACCTGGAATCAAGACTCGCGACCATCCCTTCGGTATTGGTCGGAAATCGGCTACGGATTCGATTCGCTGAACTCCGCTTGGCAAGCACCGCGAAACTGGCGGGAAGCGGGGCGTCTGGAGACGGATGGTCACGCGGAAGAGTGGCGGCAATTGAGGCATTGCGAAGCGGCGCTCCAGCAATTGGTCGAGGGGGCCGCCCGACGCGTGAATGAGTACCGGCAGGATCTTGAGGCCGCGCGACGTGGCGAACTTCACTTCTATCCGGAGGGTGAGCGAGGCCCGCTCTCACTGAATGCGCTGGTTGAACGCTACCTGGACCACCATGACGCCATTCCTCGCCTGATCGGTGTGAACCGCACGCACCTGAACCTTGTATCGGGCAGTGTCCGGTATGACGACATGCAGCGCGCTGACGATCTAACGGATGAGCGGTGGTTGGGGCAACTAATCCGACAGCGTCAATCCATCCTGGATGAGCTGGACGACATGGAGAGAAGTCTGCGAGTACTGTTGGATCGCCGCGGGGAATGGATGGGTTCCCGAGGTCGCTTGGATGTTTCGCGCGTCGACGTGGTCAATCGTGAGTTGCACGAAGTGGAACGGCTGTTGGCACACACCGACGACCTGGACCGGCTGTCGCGCGAGATTGAATCCCTGCAGCGTGAATTGTCGGCACTACAACCGGAGTCGAATCAAAGTACCGTCATGCAGGAAGCCTCGCACTGGCTCAGCCGCATGACCCGAGGCCGCTTCAATGCCATGACGATCGATCGTGATACGGTGGCCTGGGTTCAAGAGGCCCACGGTCAATCGCTGATGCTTGACAATGCGGGGCTTGGCACTCGGCAGCGTGCGTATCTGGCCCTCTGCATGGCGCTCGTCCGAGCCTATCGCCAGCGTGGCGTGGACCTGCCCATGATTGTCAGCGATGCGTTCATCAACGGGGACTCTGAGAGCGCCCGCCACATGGCCGAAGCGCTCAATGACTTCGCCGTGCAGAATAACCCCTTGATTCTGCTCACCGGCTACGAAGATGCGTTGCAGTTATTTCCCGGCCAGGACGTGCGGTATTTCGACCTTGAGCAGTACAATCGTCAACTGCAATATCGGGAACGTCGACCGACCGGTGAAGTGGCTGCGACAAGTCGAAGCAAGGAATTTCAGCCCATGTCGCGGACACATTCCCACCCCGTTTGGGATGACGCGGTAGCCCGCCGAGCTGAGCGGCCGCGTGCCGTCGAGCCGACCAACACGCATGATAGGGAGCCCTTAACGTCCGAGCGTACGCCGCGACGACGTTCCCAGGCATCAGCCCGCGAGGTGTCTCCCGGCGGGCCTGTCTACTACGTGCATCCGAATGACCCCGTGGCCGATGCGCCTTCCATCGGTCCGCGCTCGGCGGAACGTCTGGCCGAGGTGGCGATCTACACAGTTGGCGATTTCCTGGCCGCCGACGCCGACCAATTGGCCAGCCGTCTTAAGTATCGTCGCATCACCGGCGAAACGATTCGCCAGTGGCAAGCCCAGGCACTACTGGTGTGCAGCGTGCCGGAGTTGCGGGGGCTGGACGCGCAGCTGTTGGTTGCCTGCGACGTGCTGCGGCCCGAACAGTTGGCCGATGCGGATTCCGTTGATTTGGACCGACGCGTGCAGGCCTATCTGAATACCAACGAGGGCAAGCGACTCGTGCGCGGGAGCAAGGTCCCCGACTCGGCTCGGGTGGCGAGCTGGATTCAGCGAGCTCAGATTTCGCGATCCCATCGGGCCGCGTAAACCGCTGTCTGGAAACGGACGACCTATCCCTTCAGCCTTTTGAGGACTGTCTGCAAGGTCTGACGCAGCACCAGCGCGCTGTTGCGCAGGCCCTGCGTTTCTTTCGGCCACAGAGGAATTTCGTGACGAGCGAGGATACCCTTTCGACCGAGCACCGTCGGTACGGACAGGGCCACCTGGCGGATGTCGTAGCAACCATCCTGGACGCTGGATACCGGTAGCACCCGTCGCTGGTCCAACGTGATCGCGTCCACACAATCGCGAATTGCGATACCCACGGCGAAGCCCGCTCCACCCTTGCCGCGGATGACTTCGGCCCCCGATCCCTGCGTGCGAGTGAAAACGGCCTGGGCCCGTTGCGGCGACCAACCTGGGAATTTTTCAAGGGCCAACGAGCCAATCGTAGCGCTGGACCAGATCGGCACCATGCTGTCCCCATGTTCTCCGAGTATTAGTGCGCCAACTTGGGTTGGGGCAACCTCCAGCTGCTGCGCGATCAAACTGCGAAAACGTATGGTATCCAGCTGCGTTCCCAAACCCATGACCTGGTGCGCGGGTAGGCTCAGCCGTTCGGTGGCCAAGTAAGTCAGAATGTCCACAGGGTTCGAGACAACATGCACGATTGCGGTCGATCGGTAGCCGACCTTCTCGATCTCCGACAAAATCGAGAGAAAAAGATCCACGTTGCGATTGATCAAGTCCAAGCGACTCTCGTCGGGCTTGCGCCGCAATCCGGCTGTGATGCAGATAATATCACTGTCGGGAATCTGTTCGTAGCCGCCGGCCACAATGCGTTGATCGGTCGTGCTGGGGCCACCATGCAACAGGTCGAGCGCCTGACCTTCAGCGGATGCCGGATTGGCGTCGATCAACGCCATCTCGCGGACAGAACCGCTGAACTGCAGGGCGTACGCAGCGCAGGAGCCGACCAGTCCGCCGCCGCCAATGATACTAATCTTCATAGCCGTTTATTCCTTAGTTCGGGTTTCTACTTAGTTCGGGTTTGGCAGATTTAGGGCACGATATTGAAGTTGGCCAACAGCGGCTTTCCGGGTAAAAAACAGGGAAAGCTAATAACGTTTCTTGTTGGCCACCTTCGCGGGATTTTCGTGGAAAACCAATTTAATTCAGTGCGCCCGCAACCCCCACTGGGGAATAATATGGGCCAGACGCTCAACAACTTCGCTTCCCTTGTTGGATCGGTCATACTGCATCACAAAAATGGTGCCCTAAATCTACAAAACCCGAACTTAGCGATTAGCTTTTAATAGGTCCATCACGCGATCCGTAATGGCCTGGATCATCTGTTCGTTGGGAGCGGAGGTCTGCGGTATTCCAGCGGGTGACGGTGAGCCACCCGGCGCGGCGCTACCGGCACTCGTGGAATCCATGGAAGGTGGGGTGAACGCGCGTGGCTGCACGCCGGACTCGCGCCAACTGTCCTGAAAGATCGCGTTGGCACAGATATCGCAATTCTCGTATTCCGGCGTGAGTCGTGGATCCGCGAAACCCCATTGTTTCTTCAGGTCCAATAATTCACGTTCTTGGGACTCGTTGAAATAGTTCACCCGTCCGAGGGAACGAGCCAGCATCAAGATGCGGCAATAAGCGTCGAGAATCTCCGTCCACCAATAGGCCCGCTCGACATCTTCGCCATAGCTGACCGTGCCATGATTGGCCAGAATGATGACGTTCGTTTTGCTGACGAAGGGGAGGATCGTGTCGGCAAACGCCTGTCCCCCTGGTGTTTCGTAGCGGGTGATGGGGACATCTCCCAGGAATACCTCAACCTCGGGGAGAACGCACTGCGGGATCGGTTCACGGGCCACTGCAAAAGCGGTCGCATGGGGCGGATGGCAGTGCACCACGCTGCGCACATCGGGACGTTGGCGATAAATCTCCAGGTGTAGCAAGGCCTCGCTGGAACGTTTCTTGCGCCCTGCGATCTGCTTGCCTTGCATGTCAACGGTGGCGATATCGTCCGGCTTCAGAAACCCCTTGGAATGCATCGTGGGCGTGCAGAGCACCTCGTTGTCGCTGAGCCGCACGGTGATGTTGCCGTCGTTGGCCGCCGCAAACCCCTTGTTATAGAGGCGACGTCCAATTTCGCAGATATCCTGCTTGATCTTGTGTGCATTCACCATATTCATCAACCTTCATCAGTTCGGATTTTGCAGATTTAGGGCACTATATTGAAGTTGGATAGATCCAGTCGATCCAAAATGCCCGCGTTGTAGGCGTCGACTGGTTTGATGGCGGGGGCGAACGGCAAGGCCGCCTCGCGGCCCTCGCTAATCATGATCCGGTGCCCCGCCGCAGCCCCCAACTGGTCGTAAACCACGATCGTGTCCGGTCCGAGGACCTTTTCGCCACGCAATTGCGCCAAGGAGAGGGGCTCTACCATCAGAAGCCGTGCGCCCTGCATGCTGGGATGCTGTCGATTCAGCGTGATCGTACCAACCACATTGCCAATACGCATGGTGTCAATCGTCCTTACGAATGGAGACCGGTCATGGGTGTGTTAGGTGTCGCGAGCAGCTCGGGGACCGTTTGCCCCTGGCAGTTCCACAAAAGTTGGGCGGCTGCGGCCAGTCGTGCCAGCGTCGCTGGTCGGTCGGGCCACACCAAAACATTCGCAGCCAAGGAACGCAGGGTTGCGTCCAGCGTCTGCCCCTCCAGCGGCGCGATCGCGCGCAAGTTGGGTTGGCGGTTCGCAGTGCAAACGGCCACGGCCGGCTCCGATGTGACCACCACGGTACATCGATCGTTCCCCCGCGCGTGCTGAACCATCCGCTCGATCAACGCGGGCACAGTTGGATTCATTTCGCCGATGACCTGCAGCCCGCTACGTTGCCAGGCACGTGTCCATGAGGCGGGGCAGTTGGAGTTCCAGATCAAGATGGTCGGACCCGTGGTGCGCACGTCCCGAGCTTGTTCTGCTGACTGGGGGTGAGCGACGCCTTGTGCGGACTCGGTATGCGCGATCGTGATGCGGCGACGCCGTAGCTCGTCTCGTACGGCCGGGGTGACGACGGTGGCCGGGTGCAGTATCACGCGGCGAATTTCATCGAGCGATTCGGGCAGCTGCCGCAGGCTCAGCAAACGCGTATTGATAGCCCAGTCACCGGTGGATGCCGGAGGAATTGCGGGCCGCGATGCCGTTTCCGCGATCCGGCGGATCACTTCCACGACGATCGACTCAATGTCCAATTGCTGATTGCTCATAGTCTATCATTCATCAATCATCACAAATGCCGATCGCAGCCCACCGTATGGGAGATGTCTCTCCTCCGACCAGCGTGCGGGCGAATAGGCCGTCGCTGGTAATCATCACACGTTCCCCCTTACCGGCGCCGACGGCGTCGACCACGATTTGCGGATCGCCATCCGGGGACACACCATCGGCCAAGTACGCCTGCACGACCAGCAGCTTTTGGCCCACCAAGGTGGGATGCTTTTGGCTGGCGACCGCCGTTCCTATCACACGCGCTGTTTGCATCAAACACCTTGCCTTCGCGGTCCGGATTGCGGACTATCGTTCGTCATGGGGCTTACCCAGGATGCACAGGTCCTCAACCATTGTGCAGCGGCGCTGACGCGTGAAGGTCAGGGGCGAGGTCACCCCCTCCCCCGTGGGCGTGGCGATGGAGTAGGACAAGTATCCTTCGCCACCGGTACCCAAGCCGGCAAACGAGGGGCCATTCTTAATGAACAACGTGGTGTCCATGATTTGTCCCATCCGCGTCATGCTCCGCACATTCGTGGAATGGATGATGGCCGTATGACGGAAACCATGTTCGTAGTGTTGCGCCTTGTCGATCGCTTCATCGACATCGCGGCAGCGCACGAAGGGGAGAAACGGCATCATCTGCTCCACGGAAACGAAGGGATTGTGTTCGTCCGTTTCGCCGAACACGACATCGGTTTCCGGAGCGATGGTGCGCCCGGCCGCTCGCGCCAAGACGGCGGCGTCCTGCCCCAAGAGTTCTTTGTTAGGCGCATCGTGCGCGTGATCGCCGTCTTTGACCGTGACGATCGCAGCCTTCGTCAGCCGATCGACTTCGCTGGCGTTGAGTCGTACGCCCCCCGCTCGCTCCATTGCCCGCAGCATGTCGTCGAACACACGGTTCACGACAAAAACCTCCTTCTCGGCAATGCAGAGGAGGTTGTTGTCATACGAGGCCCCGGCGATGATGGATCGAGCGGCCCGGTCCAAGTCGGCTGTCTCGTCAACGACGACGGGAGGATTGCCTGGGCCGGCCACCACCGCCCGTTTGGCCGATCGCAGGGCGGCTCGCGCGACGGCTGCTCCCCCCGTGACGCAGATCATCGCGACATCGCGGTGGGTGAAAACGGAATTGGCCGTTTCCAGCGTTGGCTCGGCGATGAGACAGATTAGATTATCGATCCCCAACTCGGCGCGGATGGCCGCGTTGAAACGCCGCACTCCTTCCGCCGCCACCCGTTTCCCGCCGGGATGTGGGTTGACGACCAAGGTATTGCCGGCGGCAATCATGTTGATGGCGTTGGCCGTGATGGTCGGAAGCGAGTGCGTCACGGGGGTGATGGCCCCAATCACACCAAACGGCGCGTACTCGATCACGGTCAAGCCGTTGTCACCGCTGAACACGTCACTCCGCAAGAATTCGACCCCCGGCATCAGCTGGCCGACACCACGCTGTTTTTCGATTTTATGCTTGAGGCGACCGATGCGAGTCTCCTGCATCTCCATCGTTCCCAGCTCCTCACATTGCTCGATGGAGATACGGCGGATTTGGTCGATGGCCCGCTTTCGATCGGCGATGGTCCGTCGCGATAATTGCTCAAAGGCCTCGCGGGCCGCCGCGACCGCTTCTTGAACACAGTCGAAGATCCCTAGTCGGGGGGACGAGGCCAAGCGTGACTCCGCCGGCTGGCCATTGGGCTTGCGCCCCACTTCGGCCAACACCTGCGTCACAACATTTCGGATCAGCGTTTCGTCGATCTGCATGATTATCGCTCCGTGTCTTTTGAGTAAACGCATTGGTCTTCCAAGTGGACCTGATCGACAATCCCTATGACCACGGTATCCACGGGCAATTGTTTGGTTTCTGGCGTGAGACGGGCACTCGAGCCTTGTGTGATCAACACAAACTCTCCTGGTCCAGCACCTAGTGTGTCGACGGCAATGAACGTGCGCCCCGTGCTCACCAATTGACGCGGCGACTCGCGGTCCAGGCGGAAGGGTTCGACCACCAGCAACTTGTACCCGACCATCGTCTCGACTTTTTGAGTGGCCACCAGGGATCCGGTGACTTTGGCAAGGAACATGGCGGTTAACCCTCGAGAAGTTGTTTGGTTTGGCGGGCGACAATCAGTTCTTCGTTCGTCGGCATGATCCAAATGCGCGTTCTGCCGCTGGGGCCGGTCAGTTCGCACTCACCGTGGGCGGAGGCGTTTGCTGCATCATCGAGTTCGATACCCAAGTCTCTTAGGTTGGAGCACACCGCGCGACGGATGGCGGCACTGTTTTCTCCGATGCCCCCCGTGAATACGATGACGTCGGCTCCACCGAGTGCCACCAGCAAGCTCCCCAAATAGCGGCGGATTTCAGCCGTGAATACATCCAGAGCCAATTGAGCCCGCGTGTGTCCCTGCGATGCCGCGTCCTCCAGATCACGCACATCGCCACTGACTCCGCTGATTCCCAACAGGCCCCCTTGATTGGCGAGCGCATCCAAGAGCTGTTCCAGCGAGTGGCCCGTGTGCTGCATCAACAGCGGGAGCGTGTAGGGGTCTAAGTCGCCAACCCGATTGTTGTGCGGCAAGCCTGATTGGGGGCTCATCCCCATCGACGTGGCCACGCTCTGTCCATTCCGAATGGCACACAGGCTGCTGGATCCCCCCAAGTGACAGGAGATGATCCGCAACGATTCGGTCCCCAACACCTGGGCCGTACGATACCCAATGTAACGATGGCTGGCGCCGTGAAAGCCCCACTTGCGTATGGCCAATGCCTCGGACCATTCGTAGGGAATGGCATAGGTCCGCTGCGCTGCGGTAATGGTGGCGTGAAATCCCGTTTCGAAGGCGGCGACCAGTGGAATCTCAGGCAATTTCTCCGCCAACAGTCGCATGGCCGCGATGTAGGGCGGATTGTGCGCGGGGGCCACCGGCGACATCCGTTCCATCGCCGCCAGCACCTCGGGGGTCACCCGTTGCACGCCGCTCACCTCGCCACCATGCACGGCCTTAAAGCCGATAGCGGACACCTCCGCAGCGTCACGCAGACACCCATGGGGTGCCCGAGTCAACTGCTCCAAGCACTGACGCACGGCGACCGCATGGTCGGGCACCTGGACCGTGGTCTCCTCCTTGCGTCCTCCCGTTTCCACCACGCAACGACTGGCAGGGGATCCAATACGATCGATCCCCCCCTTGGCCAATTGCCGCTCATCCGACATGTCGAACAAGCGATACTTGAAACTAGTTGACCCCAAGTTGGCCACTAGGATCTTGCCAGCGGCGCATGCGGGACCAACTGGAGTTGTGGATCGGCCCGGTGTCGTCATGACGAACCTCCTGCTCCTCGCGCGTGGGACTCGTTTCTAGGACAAATAGGCTTCCACCAGACCGGCCGCCGGGCGCGGAATGATGTGGCTGCTGATCAATTCGCCGAATTGAGCGGCTGCGGTGGCGCCAGCCTCGACAGCCGCCCGGACACTCCCAACATCTCCGCGGACCACGGTGGTCACCAATCCGCCGCCGATCGAGATCCGCTTGACAATCTCGACGTTGGCCGCCTTGGCCATGGCATCGGTGGCCTCAATCAGCCCGATCAGACCCTTCGTTTCGATCAATCCAATAGCGTATTGCATGGTCGCTCCTACCTTTCTTGTCCGATGGTGAATCGGAAATAATGCGAAATTGAAATGTCCACAAACCAACAGTCACACACCGCGGGCCTAGGCCTGGCTGGCGCGTGGCTTGCGGCGCGTGGCGGTGACCTCGGCCGGCATGACCACATTCAAGTCGTCGTGTGGGCGTGGAATGACCTGTACGCTGACCACTTCACCAATGCGGCCCGCTGCGTTGGCACCGGCGTCCGTGGCGGCCTTAACGGCGGCCACATCTCCGGTGACGAATGCGGTGACCAGGCCGCTCCCAATCTTGTCCCATCCCAGAAACTCGACGTTGGCGGCCTTCATCATGGCGTCCGTGCCCTCGACGAGTGCCACAAAGCCCTTGGTCTCTAGCATGCCTAACGCTTCCATTTTATCTGCCATAGTCGTGCACCTCCCCAATTAACACACACTCAGAACTAAGACGAAAACTCAAAACGACGCCTAAAATCTGACGCTCGGCCCATGCCGCAAACCACTAATGCTGACACGCGCAAGCCGGCGGCTGTGTGAGCAACTCGACTTTCGTAGCGGCATTTAGGAAACAGGCATTCCCCTCGTCCGTATCAATATGCACTTCCAACTTACTGGTCTCGTCCGCGCGGACAATTAGGTCCTCCATCACCATCGTGCAGCCTGGCGACTGGATTCGTAGTTTCATCAAATCGCCCGACTTGACGCCGTAGTAGCGTGCATGATGGCGATTCATGTGAACATGTCGAGCCGCCCGTATGACCCCCTCCGACAATTCGACCACGCCCTTGGGGCCCACCAAGACGCAACCTGGGGTGCCGTCAATGTCACCGCTGGTGCGCACCGGCGCCTCGATCCCTAACGAAATAGCGTCGGTGAATGCCAATTCCACCTGACTGCGTGGTCGTGTGGGGCCCAGGATACGTACATTCGGCAACATGCGACGTCGCGGGCCGACCAGCATCACCGTTTCGGCCGCCGCGTAGAAGCCATCTTGATATAAATTTCGCTCGGGTGTGAGCGAGGCGCCGGGGCCAAACAGGGCCTCCACATGGGCATCCGTCAAATGACAATGTCGCGCCGAAATGCTGACCACCAACTCGGGCCGAATATCGGTCCCCGGTTCCTCAACCAGAAGGATCCGGCGCACGATCTGTTCGATCGTCGTTCGGTCAAGATTCGCGGTTGCTGCTGCCGTACTCAATGTCCGACTCCTCAATCACGTCTGCACACCATCCAGTACCTGCACCAAGATGCACTTATGAACCGCACTGGGGTTTGTCTTCCTTGCCTGCCACCTTTTCTTCCGTGGGCTCAGCTACTACCAAATCGACGCCGGCCTCCTGCATGCGATCGCGCCAAGACTGTTCGATCTCATGATCGACCACCACGGCGTGCACTTTGTTCAAGGGACACAAAAGCGCCAGGCTCTGATGTCCAAACTTGGTGCTGTCCGCCAAAATAATCACCTCGTCGGCCGCGGCGGCCATCGCCCGTTCCGTTTCCACCAATAGCAGGTTGCTGTTGAAATACCCCCGCTCATTGATGGCGGCCACACTCAAAATGGCACGCCGTACGTTCAAAGTACGCAACATCTCGTTGGCATACGGGCCTAATGAAACGCCAGTCCGCTGGTGCACATACCCACCAATCACGATCAAGTCGCAATTGCTC
>SXGT01234761.1_pt1 | contig 11452 bp, 9 predicted proteins | sample 3176221 | NCBI WGS metagenome assembly SXGT01 (sample SAMN11356862, study PRJNA531348) | freshwater metagenome | isolation source: freshwater sample F1-120 | place: China: Fuxian Lake, Yuxi | collected 2017-12-25
ATTGAGCAGGCGTTTTTTGGCCTCGGGTGCGCCCGCGGATCTCGCATATACCGCGGCCGGGGTGATCGACACCTTCTCGCTGCTTGATATTCGCGAGATCTCCGGGCGCACCGGCGAGGATGTCGCCAGCGTGCTACCCCTTTACTTCACGATTTCCGAACGCTACGACGTAGATCAGCTACTACTGCGGATTACCGCCCTGCCGCGAGGTGACCGCTGGACGGCCCTGGCCCGCCAGGCCCTGCGCAGTGACCTCTACGGGGTCATCTCCGCCTTGACCGCCCGGGTCATTAGGTCAACGAGCCCGCAGTTGGATCCGCTCGCCCGCATCACGACCTGGGAAGGAGCCCATCAAGCTGGCCTAGGTCGAGCCCATGCCACCTTGCGCGAGATATCGGATCAAGAGCACACCGATCTTGCGACCTTGTCGGTGGCCCTTCGCGTGCTGCGCAATCTGGTAGCACAGGGTGGCACTTCCAATGCGGACCGCCCGGTCGCCGAATAAGTTTTTCGATAATTGCGGCGAATGCACTTGCAATTCGCGGCCATCGGTGTTCTTATCCCAAGCAAGGACTGCCAAATCGTCAGTTCAGATGTCCCAGCAGTCGACTGCCCCAACATGACAGTCAAGAGGAGTGAAGATGCCAAACCTGAACCTTTGCGGCCCGGCTAGTTCAGCGCCGGCCGACCGCATGGCTCTTAGTGTCAACTGGGTGCGTCCGGGGGCTTCGGCTATTGGTGGCGTTGCCAGGCCGGCCTACATCATCGGTTCCAGCGCCGTTTGCTTCGAGGGCACCGAAGAGTAGCTCGGAATTACCGCGGCCCACTTGACCCCTTGGCGGTGTCAGGCACCGAGGTGCTCACCTAGAAATTTGTCTACCCGCCTAATTGTGTCGCCCCAGGGGCCGTAGAAGTAATGGCCGGCATTCTTGTATTCCACCAAGGTGGCATCCTTGCCGGCTCCGGTGAGGGCGGCTTCGGTGGCGCGCGCCCAAGCGATGTCGCAGCTTTCATCCGCGGTGCCGTGAAACATCAAGATCGGTTCCGTGACTCGAGCAAAGTAGGTGCGTGCCGACATCGTGCGCCAGACCTCAGGGGCCGCCTCTGGGCTCCCGTACTTGGCGATAATGGCGCGGGCGAGTGAGTTGTTGTACCGCTGCCACTTGTTGAAATTATCCACCGTGTTTGAACTAGTTGCCGCATAGGTGATCGCGACATCAAATACCCCGGGTCGAATTACCAGTGCTTGGAAAGCCACCCCGCCGCCCATGGAGCGGCCGAGCAGCGCAAGGCGCTCAGTGTCGATGAAAGGCAGTGTCGATTCGCGCACCGCCAACCCGGCATTAATTACATCCGCCGCATAGCCCAGGCGCATTGAGGTGTCGGCTGTCGGATCCTTATCCGAGCCAGCGTGATTGCGGTAATCAATATGAAAGGCGATATAGCCATTTCGAGCAAGCCAATCCTGCTCCCGCCGAAAACCCTGTCCGGTCACATACACCTTCGGGTCGATATAGCCATGGGCCAATACCACCACCGGGAATGGGCCCTTTCCGCGCGGCTTGTTCATGATGCCGGTAATTGTGAGGTCACCACTTTCGTAGCTGACAGCATGGCGGGTGTAGGCCGAGGTGCCGCCAAGGTCTTTCCGGATCCTAAGATCTCGCCCGTCATAAACCTGTGCGATTGCCGCAGGGATGCCAGGATCAGCAGGCGCTGCCGCGGCGGGCGAGGAAAATCCAAGGGATCCCGACACTGCGACCGCAGCCAGCCAAGTCATCCACCTAGCACCACTCATCTGGTGATGCTAGGTCAGATCACGGTAACTGGCTCATCGGGATCAAGACTTTCGCAACCCCAGCGGCGCCGGCCGCGATGTGTGGAACCAAGTCTTGCCTCGGATTCGCAATTGCAGGGCGCGGCCGATTGGCCCCTGAATACTAATAGTTAGGGTGCTGATATGCAGCTGCCCCCACTAGTTGAACCGGCCACCGAGTTAACGATCGATGAGGTGCGCCGCTATAGCCGCCACTTGATCATCCCTGATGTCGGCATGGCGGGCCAAAAGCGCCTGAAGAACGCAAAGGTGCTCTGCGTTGGTGCCGGTGGCCTAGGCAGCCCGGCCCTGCTCTATCTGGCCGCCGCCGGTGTCGGCACCCTTGGCATCGTTGAGTTCGATGTGGTTGATGAGTCAAACCTGCAGCGCCAGATCATCCATAGCCAAAAGGACATCGGTCGGCCAAAAGCCGAGAGCGCGCGCGATCGGGTGCTTGAGACGAACCCGTATGTAAATGTGCAACTGCACCAAGAGCGCCTGGACTCGTCGAACGTAATGGAGTTGTTCGCCCAGTACGACTTAATAGTTGATGGCACCGACAACTTCGCCACCCGCTATTTGGTCAACGACGCCTGCGTACTTCTCGGCAAGCCTTATGTGTGGGGCTCGATCTACCGCTTCGACGGTCAGGCGTCGGTGTTCTGGGCCGAGTACGGCCCCTGCTACCGGTGCCTTTATCCCGAGCCGCCGCCGCCGGGCATGGTGCCGAGTTGCGCCGAAGGCGGGGTGCTCGGTGTGCTGTGTGCATCCATCGGTTCGATCCAGGTCACCGAGGCCATCAAGTTGCTCGCGGGGATTGGTGATCCCCTTCTCGGGCGCCTAATGATCTATGACGCCCTCGAGATGACCTACCGGCAGGTAAAGATCCGCAAGGATCCAAACTGCGCAGTCTGCGGTGCTGACCCGACGGTCACCGAGCTGATCGACTACGAGGCGTTCTGCGGCACCATCTCCGAAGAGGCGGCCGATGCCGCCCGTGATTCCACCATCTCGGTCGTGCAACTAAAGGCCATGCTTGATGAGCGGGCCCAGGGCACCCGCGACTTCGCGCTCATTGACGTACGTGAACCGGTGGAGTGGGAGATCGTGCAGATCCCCGGTGCCTCGCTCATCCCCAAGGGCCAGTTCCTGGACGGATCAGCGTTGGCCGCACTGCCTGCCGATAAGCAGATCGTGCTCTACTGCAAGGTCGGTGGCAGGTCGGCCGAGGCCCTTGCCGTCGTTCATGGGGCCGGCTTCACCGATGCGATCCATGTTGGTGGCGGGATCAATGCTTGGGTTGCGCAAATCGAGCCGGATAATCCCTCGTACTAATACCTGATCCGGGTTCCGTGGCAGGTCGTTACGTCAAAAATGCATCAGTAGGTGATGCTTTCCTGCTGTTGAGTGCAACAGCTCACCACTTAACAGTGCACACTCAATAGAGCTTTAGCTACTCTTCATTACCCTCAAAGCAATTACACACATTAAAGGCAAAGCCGATAGAGGGGTTTAGGGTGCCACCGATACCGGCCACACCGGGCCGCACCCAACCAACACCAAGTGCGAGCCGATCAGTTGGCGTGGAACTTACCGGGGCACAAACTTCACTCTTGGACATGTAATCTCCATTTCCTTAGTTGTAGTTTTCTTCCGTTGAGTGGTGAGCTGTTGCAAGAAAATCTGCGGCTATGTCAGCCGGTAAGTGCAACAACTCACCACTCAACGACTCTTATGTTTACTCTTCTGAACCCGCAAAACACGCGACAATGGGGACGCCTCGCCCAAATGAAGAGGGGCTTAGGGTGCCGCCGATATCACTCGCACCTGGGCGCACCGGGCCAACACCGAGGGCCAACCGGTCACTGGCCGCCGAACTAACTGGGGAATTCACATCAATACTTGGCATTTAGTGCTCCATCCTTCTCGTTGTGATCTATCACTTAGCTGGTAGGTGTGAACTTCGTCGTTGAGTGGTTCCTACTCTTCATTACCCTCAAAGCAATAGTCACAAAGGAACCCCCAGGCACTTAACTGCGAGGGATTGAGGGTGCCGCCGATACTGCCGGCACCCGGGCGCGCCCAGCCAACGCCAAGGGCCAACCGGTCACAAGCCGCCGCACTAGCAGGTGCACTGACTTCCACACTAGGCATTTCAAGGTCCTTTCCGAGGGGTAGAGCGAGTCAGTAGCCATTGGAACATCCAGGCGGCTCAAAGGCAATAGGGAAACCCCCAGGAATTACGGGCATCCACCCCAACTGACTTCGCCCAGTACACCCCTCATTGAGGCGAAGTCAGGGGGCGGTGCAGCACCTTGTCAATCACCAAAAATCTTCCCTCTGGCACGAACTAAATGGGCAACTAGGGGTGAATATTTCGGGGAGCTCAGGCAAGCCCCAGGTCAACGGTTCCCAGCAAGCACAAATCTAAGGGACCGGTGGTCCGTGCAAGCATCACTAAAGAAGCTGTTGGTATTGGTTCACCTTCTCCTAAACAGCCTGGGGCCAGCTCCCCCAATTTCCTAGGGCTGGCGGCGGCGCGTGCTGACAGTGAAATTGGGTTGCTCAGATCGAGCCGGACAAGCACACGTGCTAGGGCGTGATCCGGGTGCATTAATTCGATTCAGCAACAACCCCAGGACCGTGCCTTAGGCGCGCTCTTGAACAGCATTGAGTCATGTGATAGACGATGCGAGGAGGGAGAGAGACATTTCCCAACGAGTGAATCCGATCTTGGAGAACAACGTTGGGAAATGTCTCTCTCCCTCCGCTGTAGACTTCCATGTGCGATCGCTTCGGTGAGTGGGCGGTGAACAACAGCTTCTCCAGCCGCTTCGCCCGCCTAGTTATGGCCAACGAACGCGACTTGGTGGGAGTGTTCCAAACCCGCCAACTCCTACAGGCTAGCTAAAAACCTTCAGACGGAGACAAACATGCCTCTGCAACTTCGCCCCTTCAGCGCGGGTTATGTGGTGTTCCGTTTCCCAGTCCTCGAGCCTTAAAAACCGAACGAGCGACTCCTGGCGCACCTAATGTGTGCGCTGGCATCGGCGCTTGAGAAGATGAAGGCGCCGATTAGTTCAGCGGAAGGCGATGGGGATGTTAGTACCCGGTGTAAACGACCTCGCCACAACACACCCCGACCTCGCCGCCGAGGCATTGTTCGACCCAACCGCGGTGTCAGCTGGCAGTAACCGAAAATTGCCATGGCGGTGCGCCAAGGGCCACGGGTGGGATGCGCAGCCCAATAATCGGAAAGGTGGCACCGGTTGCCCGGTCTGTGCAGGAAGTCGCGTGCTGCCCGAGTACAACGACCTCGCCACAACACACCCCGACCTCGCCGCCGAGGCATTGTTCGACGCCTCGACAGTTAGCCCGGGCAGCAACACAAAAATGCTTTGGAGATGTGCAAGAGGCCACGAATGGAAGGTCTCTCCCAACGACCGGACAGGACAAGGGCGGGGCTGCCCTTACTGCTCCAACAAAGCTGTGCTCCCCGGCTACAACGACCTTGCGACCACGCGACCTGACTTGGCATCAGAGGCACAGTTCGATCCCACGACCGTCACCGCGGGCACCCACCGAAATCTGCCTTGGAGGTGTGAGAAAGGACACGATTGGAGCGCAGTCGTCAAAAATCGGTCGCTTGGTGGTGCGGGCTGCCCGGTCTGTGCGAACCAGGCTGTGCTCCCTGGCTACAACGATCTCGCCACGGCGCGGCCCGACTTGGCATCAGAGGCCCAGTTCGATCCCACGACCGTCACATCTGGAACGCACCGCAAGCTTCCGTGGACTTGCACGAAGGGCCATGAGTGGGAAGCGAGTGTTGTGAGCCGCACAAATGGCGCAGGGTGCCCCGTGTGCGCCAGCAAGGTCGTTCTACCGGGGTACAACGACTTGGCAACCACGCACCCGCACCTAGTAACAGATGCCCTATTCGATCCGGCGACGGTGAGTGCAGGTAGCAATCGACGTGTTCTTTGGAGGTGCGTCCGCGGCCACGAATGGTCGATGAGCCCGGTAAACCGAACGAATGGGCGTCAAGGATGCCCCTACTGCGCGAATCGTCGAGTACTGCCCGGCTACAACGATCTCGCGACAACTCATCCTGAACTCACCGCTGAGGCGATGTTCGATCCGACGACTCTCACCTTCGGTTCGAATCAGCGCGTCCCGTGGCGCTGCGCGCTTGGGCACGACTGGACCGCCCCAATAGCTGGTCGCACGTCTAATGGAGAGGGCTGTCCCGTCTGCGCCAACAAGGTCGTCCTCCCGGGGTACAACGACTTAGCGACCACTCATCCAACACTCGCTGCGGAAGCGTCCTTCGACGCAACGACCGTCGTTGCTGGCACTCACCAGAAGCTGCCGTGGCGTTGTGTGAAAGGTCACGAGTGGACGGCGACAGTAAATTCACGGCGCAATGGAAGGGGATGCCCCATCTGCGTGAACAAGTCCGTGCTCGTTGGGTACAACGATCTGGCAACCACTCATCCCGCGTTGGCGGCCGAAGCGCTGTTCGACGCCACGACTGTCACGTTCGGCAGCAGCAAGCGTGTTCCTTGGCGCTGCTCACTGGGCCATAAATGGATTGGGTCTGTCGCACATCGCGCGATCCGTGGAGACGGCTGCCCTGCATGCGGAAACAAGGAGGTGGTGCCGGGGTACAACGACTTAGCGACCACGCATCCCCAGATCGCCGCTGATGCACAGTTTGACCCAACGACCGTCACGTGGGGATCGCACGTGAAGGTCTCGTGGCGCTGCCAAGAGAACCACGCGTGGAAGGCAACCGTGAAGTCCCGCGCCCTCGGCGGCACCGGATGTCCCGTCTGCGCGGTGACCGGTTACAACCCGAGCAAGCGCGGCTGGCTCTACCTTTTGTCCCACGACGTATGGTCCATGATGCAGATTGGAATCACCAACGATCCTGACGCGCGACTCGCAGTGCACGCCCGACACGGGTGGGAAGTCGTTGATTTGCGAGGACCGATGGATGGCGTCCTGGCTCAAGGCTGGGAACAATCAATTCTCCGATTCCTTCGCTCCTCCGGCGTACCGACGACTCCATCGGGAACCAACGATCAGCCGAGCAGGGCAAAGGCAGTACGAGGACCCAAGAGCGGTGAAGCGTGGTGGATTGGTGACTTCAATGTCGCCACAATTCGCCAACTAATGGATTTAGTCCAAGAGTCTGAGGAATTAGTCGCCGACGATTCCCTTTGATCCCCGCTAAGAATTTGTTTTCGTGTTGTGGCTTTGCTGGCGGCTTTCCCGTCGGCTTTACGTTTCCACCGGAATCCTTTAGGAGCAGCGAGGGAACCTTCATCGTTTATTCCACCGGCGGTGACGCCATATTGGAGTACTTTGTACTGCTCAGCTGTGGCCAGCCCAACACCTAGGCCACCATCGATGTGTGGTTCCGGCCAATTGCGCGCTTAACACAGGACGGACATCGAGAAAAAGACCGTACGCCAGGTGCCATGAAGGGCCTTATCTGGATGTCACCGGGCTTCGACAATACCGACGAGCAGTTCTTGCAGGGGTTTGTTTAATCCTGCTTGCCGAGCCCGGGATCGCTGAAACCTTCACGCTTATGGCTGCCATCGCAAAACGGCTTATTGGCCGAATGACCACACCTGCACAGGTAGGCCTTGTCACCGGTTTTCAAGGTGCTTCCGTCGGCAGCCTTGATGGTGCAGGGGCCGGCAACTTCGAGGGGGCCATCGGCAAGTACGGTGATCGAGACAGCTGATTCATTGGATTCGCTCATGGCTGCATCATGCCGTAGGTATGTCTAGAGGGCACCTTTTTTAGTAAGCCAGTTGAACGCGAAGTAGCCGGGCACGGTCGGCAGCCAAAATGTGACGAGCCGGAACAGCAGCACCGCCGAGACCGCGATACCGCCGTCAAGGCCAGCGGCGGTGAGGCCGGCAGCAAGGGCGGCCTCGACGGCGCCGAGGCCACCTGGGGTCGGGGCCGCTTGACCGATGGTGGCGCCGGCGAGATAGACAACGGCGACGAGTGCAATCCCCAGCTGGCCGCCGAAGGCATTGACGGCGGCGTAGAGCACACCGATGAAGGCCAGGTTCAGCAGCAAGATGCCGCCGACCCCTTCGATGAGCTTGCCGGGTCGTTGGGCAACGGTGACAAGGCGCGGGCCGACCTCTTTGAGGATGGGGCCGACGCGAGTGGTGATGAGTTTTCGCACGGCCGGGACGGCAAGTAGTGCGATGGCGCAGGCGGCGACCGCGATGACTGCGATCACGACGATCCGTGGGGGATTGAAAGTCAAATCCGACTGCGTTCCGGCAGCGATACCGAAGACGAACAGCAGCAGGATATGTGAGGCAAATGCCATGACCTGGGAGACGCCAACACTGGCCGCGGCAAGGGCGGGGTGCAGCCCGGCTTTTTGCAGGAAGCGCATGTTGATCGCAACCGAGCCAAGTGTTGGTGGTGAGACCAAGGTGGCGAACGCGCCGGCGAGTTGGGCTAAGAAGGTGCGGTGGATGGGGATTCGCTCCGGCACGAATCCAGTTAGTGACCAAACCGCTGCTAGGAACGTCACGAGGCTCAAAATCAGGGACAGGAGTACCCAACCCCAGTTCGCGGTGCTGAAGAGGTGGACAAGATCCACCTGGGCCAATTGCGAAAGCAGGAGATAGCCGGCGATTGAGCCGACGATGATCATCAGCAGCGTGCGGGGTCGTACTCGCTCAAGCCTGATCTGCTCGATCTCGCCGCCCTCGCGCAGGCCGAGCAAGGTGTCCCTTAGTAGAACAAGAATTTGCCGGTTCTTGCGTACCGCTTTACGCGTCATGCCCGACAGGGCTACCGGCTGCAAGGCGGGTAGCGCGCGGGTTAGGGCATCGACGCCGAGGATGAGCCGACCGGCTTCGACGGATCGCTCGACACTGGTCAGCAGCGCGAGGGTGCAGAGCAACTCGGCGAGGTCAATGCGCTGGGCCACATCACTTGCGGCAATCGAGCCGCCACCGTGGCCGACGATCCAAATACTGCCATCGGTAGCCCGCAGCAGGTGATCGGCTGATAGGGCCCGGTGGCTGCTTTGGTGTTCGTGCAGGGTGCGGACGGCCCGCCAGGCCCCTTGCAGATCGGCGTCGGTTAGGGCGCCGCCCGCACTTGACTCGTTGATACTCGTAAAAAGCTCACCGTCGATGAACTCATAGGCGAGCAAACTAGAGTCCGGGCCGATCTCGGTTGCGAGCAGCAGGCGCGGGGTCGGCACACCGGCCGCGGCGGCGGCGAATGCGATCAAGGCCGCGTGATCGAGGGTCCTGCGCATATTGAAGGCACCGGTGCCAGGCTCATCGCGTAGGCGCAGGGCCGTCCAAAATGCCAAGACCAAGCCGGCGCCTTCTAAGTCGCGGTCGAGCACGTTGATCCGTAACCGGGCACCGGAACGAGTGACCGCGCGATACCTACGCCCACGCGCGGTGGTGGTTTCGGCATCGAGGGAAATAAGGGGATAGCCACCACGGGCCAAGGCGTCGGCCACTTGCTGCCCGGTTGGCCGGGTGGTTGGGGTGCCGAGCGCATAACGCGTTAGTAGGCCGATTGCCCAGCCCAAGGCGATGCTGACGCCGACTCCCGCGAGGGCGATGCCCGAACTCAAGACCGTCACGATGATGACCGAGCCGATAACGATGTAGCTGAGGACACTCCACGGTCGGATCGCGAGCAGGCGAGCGACCGTGACGAAGGCGATCAGGCCCGCGAGGATCGGCGCCGTTGATGCGCTATCGGGGCTGGTCGATCCGGCGAGGGCTACCAGTAAGCGCGGGATCCCACTATTTGATACCGCCGCAGAGGCAACCGTCAGTAAGACGACCGCCGCTAATAGCGCGATTACCGCATCAAAGAGTTGGCGCGCGCGCCGGCGCACGACCAGCGCGACACCGGCGGCAATGGGCAGGCCCAAGGTGCCGATACCGCCGATGACATTCAGGGCCAAGATCACCGCCGAGGGCAGTGACTGAACCCCGCTGGTGACATCGTCCGCCAGGCCGGCGGTGGTACTGGTGGCAAACCAGCCGACTCCGATAATCGCACCGGTGATTGCGACCGCGAGGACAAAGCGCGCGAGGTCGAGTGGGCGGCGGACCCGGGGGGCGATGACCTCGTCGTTGATCTGGACCCCACCGGTGCCCATTGGCTGGGCTTCGGGGGCAGCGGTCACCGGTAGATAGTCTCAGAGGAGCGTCAGACGAAGGTGGTAGGCATGGCCCTATGAGGCAATCTGGGTCCCGGTCGTGGGTGCTTGACACCACCCCCCTGGCACCAACTGCCCCGGCAGTCTTGGACCCGCAGCAACAGCAGGTGGTCGACCATCGCACCGGCCCGCTCCTGGTCTTAGCCGGCCCGGGCACCGGCAAGACCACCACCATCGTCGAGGCGATCACCGCCCGCATTACCGATCCAAGTGACCCACTAGAACCCGGTGCCGTCCTCGCGCTCACTTTCGGGCGTCGGGCCGCCGGGGAACTCCGCGACAAAGTGGTGCAGCGGCTCGGGGGCGGGGTGAGCCCGCTCGTTGCGACCTTTCATTCCTTCGCCTATGGGCTGATGCAGCAAACCGCAACGGTTGGCGAGCTGCGTGATCCACCGCGACTACTCTCCGGCGCCGAAGAAGATGTCCGCATTCGCGATCTCCTGGTCGGCGCAATACAAGATGGCACCATCAATTGGCCCGAAGAGCTAGCCGGCGCCGTCACCACTCTAGGCCTGGCAAATGAGATCAGGTCGGTGCTGTCCCGGGCCCGGGAGCTCGGCCTTGACCCCGGTCAACTTGAGCGCATCGGTGCCAAGTCCGGGCGCCCGGCTTGGGCGGCGATTGGCGCGCTCGCCGAACAAGAAAGCGCCGTCATGGTGCTGGAGAATGTTTGTGATTACACCGAACTCCTGCACCGCGCGGTGATCGCGGCGCGCACCCCAGATGTTGCCGCCCGGTTGCACCGCACCTATCGCGCGATCTACGTCGACGAATATCAAGATACCGATCAACTTCAGGTGGAATTGCTGAAGGCGCTGGTGGGCCCGCGCACGAGCCTGGTGGTCGTCGGGGATCCCGACCAGGCGATCTACGGGTTTCGCGGCGCAGACATCCACGGGATCTTGAATTTTCCCGAGCAATTTCGCACTAGTGCCGGAGCGCCAGCGCCCACTGTTATCTTGCAGCGCACGCGCCGGTTTGGGCCAAATATCCGCAAGGCGGCAACCGAAATCCTCGGTGCCCGACCAATTGGCTCGTTCACCAAGGAGCAGGTGCACGCGCATCGCAACCCCAGCTGCGTCGGCGGTTCGCCATTGGCTGGCCACCCCGCGACCGACACCCTCGAAGTCCAACTCTTCGATGGTGAGTCATCGCGGGCGGCCCACATCGCAGAGCAGATCCGCCGCGCGCATCTAGACGATGGGCTGCCTTGGGCCGATCTGGCGGTGCTCGTTAGATCGGCGCAGCAGATTCCTTTAGTGCAGCGGGCGCTGATGCAAGCAGGGGTGCCGACAGCAATCGCTGCCGATGAAATCCCCCTGCGCGCCGAGCCCGCGGTGGCCGTGCTGCTTCAGGCTGCCGAGATGGCGGTGGACCCGAGTCGAATCACCGCGGAGCAG
>SXGT01298376.1_pt1 | contig 11452 bp, 7 predicted proteins | sample 3176221 | NCBI WGS metagenome assembly SXGT01 (sample SAMN11356862, study PRJNA531348) | freshwater metagenome | isolation source: freshwater sample F1-120 | place: China: Fuxian Lake, Yuxi | collected 2017-12-25
AATCGTGCCATCCAGACCGCCGGTGGCCAGCACGTTGGAGTCGGATCGCCAGCTGACGTCCGCCACCGCCCCCTGGTGGCCCCCCAGATTTTGATATTCCCGGCCCGTCTCTGCTTCCCATACGAACAGGCCACCGCTGCGATCGGCCGTTGCCAGCAATACGCCGTCTGGGCTGCACTCTATGGCGTAAACCCAATCGGTGTGCTTGCGCAGCTCGTGGACCAGCGATCCATCTTTGGTGGAGAATACACGAACCATCCTGCCCGGACCCCCCAGAGCAATCTGCGTGTGTGTGTTATTGATGTCGGCGGCCAGCACGACATCCAGCTCGTCGCCCACCTCGAACACGCGGTTGCCGGTCTTCACATCGAACACGATTACCTTACCCAGCGACGCGCCGCGACCGCCACCGGCCAGCAACAGAGACCCCGATCGGCTGAACTTCAAAACATGGGGCAGACCCTCCGAGTAGGGCAAGACGCCGAGCAACTGCCCGCTGTCGGTGTTATAGAGCAGGATTTGCTTCTGGCCTGCAATCGCCACGAGCGGCGCCCAGGGGCTTGTCGCTAGCGCGGTGACTGCGCCGACGCGTTTGGTATGCATGAGGGGCTGTCGGAACAGTCCCTCAGGCATGGCCGCGGGGCCTTCTGGCCTGGTGCCGCCCGAGGAGGCGCCCAGATCGATGGTGGGCTGTTGGCTGACCTTCGCGACCGAGCCCGGGTTTTCCAGAGCGCCGCCTTCGATCCACTTCTTAATCAGTTCCAGTTTGGCGTCGGCAATTCGGTCCTGGTTGGGGGGCATTTTCGGCTCATCCTGGTGAGACACCAGCGCGTACAGCCGAGAGCTGCCCACATCGCCGGCAAGCACCACCTCGCCGGAAGCACCACCCGACATCACCCCGCCGTAATGGTCAAGCGCCAGATCGCCTTTCTTCTGGTTCGAATTGTGGCACGTCAGGCAGTGCTCGCGGAAGATCGGCCGGATGTGTTCGTCGTAGCTGATTTTTGCCGCGGGTTCTTCGGCTTGCATCGCGGTTACCAGACCGCAAGCGATCGAAAACACAACCCCAGGACGAAGGTGGAACAACATACGCAGTTCGCTTTTAGTGATTAAACAGGAATTCCCGCGAGTTCAGCACGGCCCAGAATATATCGTTGAGGGCTGGCTTTGCATCGTCCGTGCCGGGCACGAGCGCTAAGAGCTTCGGCAGCTCCTCGGCCGCAGGCTTGCGGCCCAGGCAGCGGATATAGATTTGCTCGATCACTTCGGCGGGTGTCTTTCCCGCTTCGAGCAGCGTCTCAAGTAATCGTCCCTCGGCCATCTTTCGCTCGACGGTGTCGCCGTTGATCAGGTGCAGGGCCTGTGAGAGCGTGGGATCGGTCGTGGCTTCGCAGGCACAAACGGTGGTGCGGGCCGAGCGTCCGAACGCCGTCAAGAAAAAATTGCCCACCGCACCATCGGCGATTTGCACCGCGCGAGCACCCAACGGCAAGCCCTGGAACTTCTCCTTGGTGCTGGTCACCTGGCTGATGCAATCCAGCGCGCTTTCCGCCGGAATGCGTCGAATGCGGCTATGAGCGAAGTTCTTCTCATCATCCTTGTTGCTCTCGTTGCGCTCGCTCGCCCGTTGATACGTCTGCGACAGGCACACGTCGCGCACGAGGCGTTTGAAATCATAGTTGTACTCGGTGAGTTTCTTACCAAGTGCCTCAAACAATTCCGGGTTGGTGGGCGGGTTGCTCACGCGAATGTCGTCAACCGGCTCGACGATGCCGATGCCAAAAAAGTGGGCCCACACGCGATTCGCGATGCTGGTGGCGAAGTACGGATTTTCCGGCGACGCCAGCCAGGCGGCGAGCACTTCGCGACGGTCTTTGCCGTTCACGTCGGGCTGCGGACCGCCGAGAAACTTCGGCGGCATGGGCCGATTGCCGACAGGATGGTTGACTTCGCCGCCGCCGCTGTTGAAGACGATTGTCTCGCGGTAGTCCTCCCCCTCCTTGCGGCCAATCTGCGAGAAACACGCCGCGAAGCTGTAGTAGTCATCCATCGTCCAGCGGTCGAAGGGATGGTTGTGGCACTGGGCGCATTGCGTACGGATGCCCATGAACACCTGAGCGACATTCTCGGCAAGCTTCAGATTGTCGCGCTCAACATAGAAAAAGTTGGTGGGCGGATTGCGGAAGGTGCCTCCACTTGCGCCTAACAACTCGCGCACGATTTTGTCGATGGGCACATTGCCCGCGATCTGATTGGTCAGCCAGTTGGCATACAAGAACACCGGCTTCACCTGCACGTTGTTGACGCCGCCCGACTTGACCAACAGCAGGCTGGCCCACTTCATGGCCCAAATTTCCGAGAACTCTTTGCGGCCCAGCAGGCGATCGACAAGCACAGCCCGTTTGTCGGGGGAGGTGTCCGCCATGAATTCGGTGTATTCCTCGGGTGTCGGCAGGAGGCCCGTGATATCGATCGTCGCCCGGCGGAGGAAGACTTCATCGGTGCAAAGGTCGCTTGGCAGCAGGCGAAGACGCTGAAGCTTCGCGTTGACAATCTCGTCGATATAGTTGGCCGGCGGCGTGGTCGGAGCCGTATATTGCAGGTCCTTGGGCAACACCAGCACCTGACTTCCGACGGTGTGGGTCTCGAAGCGGGCCATCACAAAAGCTTCACCTCGGGCTGCCGCTGTCACCAGACCATCGGCATGGATGGCCGCGGAGTTATCGTTATTGGTCAGAAATATGGCGAGATGGGTCACGTCGCGATCAGTCCCGTCGGCGTACTTCGCGCGCGCGATAAACTGCTGCGTCGTGCCCTGCCCTTCAAGCACGGCCTGGGGGGGATAAAGCTCCAGCCTGATGACAGCCGGAGTAGGCCCCGGATCGCGCGGCGCCCCGGCCTCTAACCAACGCAAGAGCGTGGCGTAAGACTCGCTCTCGGGACCCAACAACTTGCCGCCGGTGTGCGGTACGGCGCCGGTCGATTTTTCCAACAACAGGCTCTCATGCGGCAGGGCCAGGTTGATGCGACGGAAACCAATCTCGTGCGTCAGCCGGTCATAATCACCATCGGGATCGAAGCCAAACAGCGACAGGCGAAAGCCGTCTTTGCCTCGCGCGGCCCCGTGGCAACTGCCGGTGTTGCAGCCCGCTCGCATGAAGACAGGCATGACGTCAAGCTTAAAACTGATGGGCCGATCCGCTGCCGCATCCTTCACCGAAACGGGTATTTCGGCGGTTTGGCCGTCGTAGTCGAGCCTGAGCGTCGTCGCGCCATCGGCCTTTGGGTAGAGCGTGTGTCCATCCAGGCGAGCGATTTTCGGATCACTCAAAGTGGCCACCGCGCTGGCCGTTACATCCAGCGTGACGCCATCGGCCCGGGTCGCAACGGCGATGAACGACTGCCGATCGAGCGACGTGTTCAGATGCACGTCGTGTGGAAAGATCTTGATCCTGACGACGTTGCCATCGGCGGCGAATGCCGAAAGGGGGAGTATCGCCAGTGCGGCAATCGTTTTCCAGAATACGTGTGAATTCATCGTTGGGCCCTTCGTTCAGCGGCCGACCTTGGTCGCCGTTTGGGATCAGTCAACGGTGAACGGCACCCGCCACTGGCGCGATCACTTGCCCGTTCGATCCAATCGCAGTTTTTCAAGCCTCGTTAAACGCTTTTCGGGGGCGGGGGCCGATGTTTCGGCAACCGGTTGGGGTGGCGGGGCAGGTTGATCAATCTTGGGCGGCAATGGTACGTCCACACGTAACTGGCCGCCGCCAAGCCCGTGTGCCACCTCTTCGCCGTTCACCATGATCGTGGCCCGGCAGAACAACGAATTATGTTGGCCGGGGGGGGAATTCATCGTGGTCTTCACCGGGAACACCAACTCGGCGGCGTCCTTGGTGATTTCCTTTGATTCCGTCGTAACTTCGTGCGGCAGGCCCAGCAGTTCGACCTTTGCGGGACCTTCCCAGTCTTTGCGTTTTTCGACTTTGATCACGATCTCCGTTGGCTGGCCTTGTTCAACCGAAGCGCCTTGGAAGATCAGAGCCAGAAACGGCTCGGCAACTTCCAGCGTGGCAAGCTGTGTGGAGACGATCATCGGCCCGCCATCGACCGTGGCCTCGCCAAGCACGGCTATCTTCCAGGTGTTGATTTCCGCGCCGCCATCGGCGGTAATCGGTATCGAGGCTTCGGTTTGGCCCTCGGCAATGCTGATCGAGTTATTCACGCCAACGCCGTTCGGAGCGTACAAGAGCCTTATCGCAATTGGAGCGCTATAGCCTTCCTTGCGTGTGGCGACGACCCGCACATTCATCGAGCCATTTCGCACCAGCGGGCATTTGGGCTCGATAATTTCGATCGAGAATGGCGCTTCCTGAGTCACGGCAACCGCCATCCGCTCCATGTCGTAGTGCCACACGTCACGGTTGTTGTCGCCGCGTACCAACGACGTGCGCTGCAGCAAGTGGCCTTCGAGCGGCAGATTCGCGTCGCTGGGCCGCCCGATCACGTCAACCAAACGCCCGTCGAGATTTGCATCCGCGGCCGCCGTGATCAACACCGGAATGCTGCCACGATTTGCCGGAATCAGTTCCCCCTGCAATTGCACGCCGGGCGGAAGATCCTTGAGCTCCAGCTTCACATCGCCGCCGAAGTCTTCGCGATCCGCCTGCACGAGAAATGCGTATCGGTTTCCACGCGGCACCGGGGCCGTGGTGTCGACAAACTGAACTCGCTCTGGCAACGACATCGTCAGCCTGGCCGCGGGGGGTGAAATCTCGATGCGGTAAGCGTAGTCGGGTCCACCATTTTTCAAGTGGTCGCGAATGTGCACGAAGTAATCGCCATCGTCCGGAAGCGTGACTCGTGCGTAGCCGTCCGGCGATCCGCCGTTGTCGTCCACTTCAACGAGAGCAGCCGTGTCGGCCTTCTCAACTCGCATCACGGCGTCGAGCGGCGAGCCAAACTGCCGGGCCAACACACGCACATCGAGTACTTGCCCCTTTTTGCCGGCGAACTTGAACCGATCCTGATCCCCCTGCTCCGCGATGACTCCGTGAACCGCGCAAGGCAACGTCGCGTCGGTCGCATTGTTCGCCTCGCCGTTGGGCTCCGCCTCGATCACTCCCGCCAGATCCCTGACCGCAAAACGATTGCGCAGCGGCGAGATGCCGGCTTCATCGCGCGCGAACAAACCAAAATCGCGGCGGACGAGCGTAGGAAGCGTGACCTGTTCGGCTCGTTCGCCGGCCGGATCACCAAGCCAGCGCACGCTCAGCGTTTCACCCGGCTTGCCGCCGTAGGGCAGCACGGCCGTCGGACGGGGAAACGTGCCCACGTGCAATCGATATTTGCAATTGCCGTCGCCGCGGAACGCACTTTCGCGCAACTGCACGATGTAGCTGCCGTCGTTGGGAGCGATAAATGAGCAGACACAGTCCTGGCGAGCAATCGCCGCGTCATCCGAACGGGCAAGCTCAAACCGGCCCGAATCCAGCACCGCCAGGTAGGGATCGAAGAAGGTGTAACCGAGCCTTAGCCCTTCAATTTCAAGATTGACGCGCTGCCCCTTCTTGGTCTCGATCAGAAAGTAATCGACGTCCTCGTTTTCGACGACGCCCGTCACCGTGCTGTTGAGGGGAATCTTCTGCGGCTTGTCGAACTCGGTGTTGGGCTCAACCTCGGCGACTTCCGGCAGTGCGCCAACGCTGAAGGTCATCAAGTTGCTAATGCCTGTCGCCGTGCGGACACGAAAACCGTGCAAGCCGAGCTCGCAGTCGGCGGCAATCGCCACCTTCGCTTTGATGTTGCCGGCGGATTCGGCAACGATATCCTGCACCCCCAAGCCGGGACCATACCAGAGAATCTGCTGTCCATCCGCGAGACGCTCACCGTTGATGGCGATCTCCACCGTGGTGCCGCGCTGGCCCCCCACGGGATTGATTCCTTGAACAACTGGCGACGCGGCCTGCGCTATGGTGGCAACCAAGATTGTGCCGACTAACGGAAGAAGACGCGGCATCGAAGTTCTCCTCTACGCCAACAGTTCCTTGCGCACCTTGCCGCCGTCGACGATCTCAATCGGGCGGTCGCCAGGGGCCATCAATTCCTTGTCGGCGATGATCCCCAGTTGGTGGTACACGGTCGTCGCCAGGTCGGCCGGCCCGATTTCGTCTCGATCCGGCTCGCTGGCGGTGGCAGTCGAGGCGCCATGGATGTAACCCCGCTTGGCGCCTCCCCCCGCCATGACCACGCTGAACACCTTGGGCCAGTGGTCACGGCCGGCGTCTTTGTTGATCTTGGGAGTCCGGCCAAATTCGCTGGAAACCAACACCAATGTCTCGCTCAGCTGACCGTTGCGCTCCAAGTCGCGGATCAGTGTCGAGAAGGCTTTATCGAAATTGGGCATCTGGCCGCGCATGCCTTGGGTAATGTTCGCGTGCATATCCCAGCCGCCGTAGGTCAGCGACACAAACCGCACGCCCGCGCCGACCAATCGCCGGGCCATCAGCATCCGCTGGCCCGCTTCGTTGCGACCGTACTCATCGCGGACGTTCGCCGGCTCGGCGTCAATATTGAACGCTTCGCGGGCCTGTGGCGAACTGATCAGGCTATAGGCACGATCGTAAAATGTGTCCATGGCCGTGAGCGCGTCTGACTGTTCCTTCTTCCGGAAATAATCGTTCACGGCTTCAAGCGCCGTGCGACGGCGGCCAAAGCGAGCTTCGTCGATGCCGTTTGGCAAACTCAAATCGCGGACCTTGAATCCCCCCCCCGCCGGGTCGCTGCCCAGGCTAAACGGTGCGAAAGCAGAACTGAGGTAGCCTGAGCCGGCAAACTCGTTCGGTTGATTCGGAATGCAAACGTAAGGTGGCAGGTTGTTGCGAGGTCCGTACTCATGACTGACCACGCTGCCCATGCTGGGAAAAATCAACGCCGGGCTCGGCTTGTAGCCCGTGAACATGTTGTGGGTGCCGCGCTCGTGCGCCGCCTCGCCGTGGGTCATCGAGCGAATGACGGTTAGCTTGTCGGCAATTTTGGCGGTCTCGGGAAGTGTCTCGCAGAACTTCTCGCCAGGAATCGCGGTGTCGATCGTGTTCAACTCGCCGCGGTACTCCATCGGGGCGTACGGCTTGGGGTCGAACGATTCCTGATGTGCGATGCCGCCGGGCAGGAAAATATGGATAATGCTCTTCGCCTTGGCCTCGATGAAGTCATAGTTTTTTTGCTCCGCCCGAGCTTCGCGCAGCTTGAAGTAATCAGACAGCGTCAGTCCCACACCCGCCAACGCGCCCACGGTCAGAAAACCACGTCGATTCGTTCCTGCAGCAAGGCTCATACGCACCTCCGAGGGCTCGTTTTAAGGAAGGAACGCCGCGAACCGCCCCCCAAGGGCGGGCATTCGTTACGTCAATCGTGGCAGCGCTGTTCTTGCCGGAACGCGATCAACTCGCGTCGCGACAAATCAGCCGATACAGGCAGGAAGTTTTCTGGCAGGAAACAAGCGGTGGGAATAATTGCAAGCAACCTTCATCGGCACGCCGCAATCACCCATTGGCAGCAATGCATCCTCAGCAGCCTAGCCAAACCCAGAGGTCATGTCAAGCATATGGCCTGCCGCGGTCAAGACAATTGAAACGTCCTCGCAGGTCGGATTTTCAATCCGATCCGTGTGAGCAAGTCGGCGGCAGGGGCACGCGACAGATTGAAAATCCGTCCTACTTGCGGACCAGGCAATCGTCCTGCTGCCGCGGTTGAGCCGCTGGCTGCGGCATGCCACAGCCTGCCCCGCAAGTGTCCTGTTTTTGCTTCAATCGATCTTCGTCAAACGTTGCTTCCGGAAAGTCAACATTCAATTTCACGTCGGTATAGGTGTACTCCGCGAGCAGCGGGCATGCTTGGGCCGGTTCTTCCGGCCAATCCGAGGCATCGCCTCCTTCCTGCACCCATCAGCGCCCCGCGGGAATGAACACAGATGAACCCGGCGGCGGTGGACGCAAGGGGTTCGCGGATTTCCCACCCACAATCCAGACGCTCATACCCGTGGTTCTCTCGATGGGCGATCCCCTCGACGGCGCTGTTAATTTCCCTACAATTGGTTGCAAAGTGTGAGGACGGTTTGGCAGGGAGCACATGGCGGAACTTACGCATTTCGACGCCCAGGGGGCGAGTCGCATGGTGGACGTCGGCGACAAGCCGATGTCGCAACGCGCGGCGCGGGCCAGCGGCATCGTCAGCATGAGTGCCTCCACGCTGAAGCTTGTTCGTGATCGCGGCGTTGCCAAGGGGGATGTGTTGGAAGTCGCCCGCCTGGCCGGCATTCAGGCGGCCAAGCGGGCCGACGAGTTGATTCCGCTCTGCCATACGCTTCCGCTCGACAGTGTGGAGATCGCGTTCTCGTTTCCCAATGACACTTCAGTTGCGATCCAGGCCACGACCCGCGTAACAGCCCGCACCGGCGTGGAGATGGAGGCCCTGACCGCCGTCGCCGTGGCGGGCCTGACGATTTACGACATGTGCAAGAGCGTCGATCGCGGCATGCGGATCGGCGAAATCCTCCTGGAAGAAAAGACCGGCGGCCGCTCCGGCCACTACGTAAAACCGGCGGCCGCTTCCGCCACGATATAAAACCGGCGATGGTATTGCCGGGTTCTGCGCCATGACATTCACCACGCAAGCACTAAATAAGCCGCGCTGGCTCTCTCTGTACGCGCCGGTGGCCAACGAAATGCTGGCGACCGAGGAAGTCTTGCGAAGTGAGCTGCAAAGCGAAGACCCCTATGTCGACCAACTGGTGAAACATGCCTTTCGCCTGGGTGGCAAGCGATTGCGGCCGGCGCTGTTGCTGCTGGCCGCGAAAGCCGCGGGCAAAGTGACGCGCGAACACATTGTGCTGGCGGCGGTCGTGGAGATGATTCACACCGCCACGCTGGTTCACGATGACGTGCTGGATGAAGCCACCATTCGCCGTCACGGCGAGACCATCAACGCCCGCAACGACAATGAAGCCAGCGTGCTTGTGGGGGATTTCTTGTTCACGCACGCGTTCTCGCTGGCGGCTTCGCTGGAGACAACGTTCGCCTGCCAGACGATTGGCCGCTCAACGAACATCGTATGCGCGGGGGAGCTGCGACAAATCCACAGCCGCGGCAATTACTCGCTCAGCGAAGGCGAGTACCTCAGCATCATTGATGGCAAGACCGCGGAACTGTGCGCTTGTTGTTGCCGGCTGGGCGCGCACTACGCAGATTCTTCAGCCACGATCGAAGATGCTTTCGACCGTTACGGCCGGCACCTCGGTCTGGCGTTTCAGATCGCCGACGATCTGCTCGACCTGGTGGGCGAAGAATCGCAGGCTGGCAAGTCCCTGGGCAGCGACCTGAAAAAGCAGAAACCGACGCTACCCCTCATTCAACTGCTCGCCACCTGCAGCGAAGTGGAACAGCATGAGATCCTGGCCCTCTGCCATCGCGAAGGCTCGGAAGCCCGGCACGCGCTCGCGGCTCGCATGGAGCGGTCGGGGGCCGTGGAGTACGCCCACCACCGTGCTCAAGAACACGCCGCGCAGGCCCTCGCGGAGTTAAGAGCTGTGCCCGACAGCGGGGCAAAGGGAGTACTGGCCGAATTGACCCGGTTGGTGGTAACGCGGCGCGAGTAACCCGGCTGGCGGCGTGGGGTACGCAGATGGTCGCCCGCCGTCGGCACCTACGGCGGGCAAGCCGCGCCGCTCTTCGGGGCAGCTCATTGGTTTGCCAACCGCTCATCGAGCATCGGCTCGAGTTCATCCACAAAGTCGCGGGCGTCTTTGAATTCCCGATAGACGCTGGCGAATCGCACGAAGGCCACCTGGTCCAACAAGCGAAGGTGCTTCATCACGAGCTCACCCAGATAGTTCGACGGCGCCTCGACCGCGAAATTCTCCCGCACGTCGTTTTCGATCGCGTTGATCACCTCCTCGAGCTGCTGGTCGCTGATTGGTCGCTTCCAACAGGCTTTCTCCAGTCCGACCTTGAGCTTGTGCCGATCGAACGGCGCGCGTGTGCCGTCTTTCTTGATGATTTTGATCGTGCGCTCCTCGCTCCGTTCAAAGGTCACAAAGTTTCTCCGGCAGGTCAGGCATTCGCGCTCGCGGCGGAAGGCGAAGCCGCCTTCGGCCGACGTGAATTCCACGACGCGATTGTTGTCCTCGTGACAGTAGGGGCAACGGACGGGGTCGTCGATACGCTCGTAGGTGCTGAACCGCGCCTGGCAGTGCAAACATTCGCGGCGCCGGCGAATGGCAGCGCCATCTTGGCTGGCCCGCGTGTCGGTCACGCGATCATTGTCAAAGCTGCATTGGGGGCATTTCATGCGGGCATTGTAGAACAGGCAGCCGGCGGCAGCCAGCAGGAAGGGGCGGCTGACGGTGGGACGAGCGAAACGCAGGCCCACCGGCGGGAATCCGATATTCGCATACACGAAGGATTGAAAGTCCCTCCTCCTTGCCGAGCCGACGACGCAATCGTGCTGGTTGGGCCCGCGATTCGCTTGTCCGGCCTGGCGGCCGCTCGTACAATGTGCCCCAACCCGCTCGCAGCAGGAGCCATGCCATGCAATGTCCGAAGTGTGCCGCCGACGTGACAGGGGACGCTGTGTTTTGTGCCAGGTGCGGCACGAGGTTAGTCGCCAACGCGTCGAACGTGGCTGTTGCCGCAGGTCAGCCGGCGCGCGGCGACAAATCATCCGACACGGGCGAGCACACACTTTGGGAAGGGTGCTTCTCACCCAAGGCGATGGTTGGCACGTGGATCGGCATGGGGCTGGTGGATGCAGTGCTCATCGTGTTGGCAATATATTTGATGTTCTCGGAACACAAGTCCTACGCCTGGCTGCCGATCGTGACGATGCTGGTGTTGGACGCCGCGATCGTGGCGCGTTATCTGCTCAAGCGGATCAGCATCCGCTATCGCCTGTCGAACCATCGGTTCTTCCACGAGGAAGGCATTCTCAATCGCAAAGTGAATCCGATCGACTTGATCACGATCACTGACGTGGCCTTCGAGCAGGGCCTGATTGAGCGGATCATGGGCGTCGGCCGCATCAAGATTATGTCCAGCGACACGAGCGATCCCACGCTCTGGGTCGAAGGCATTGAAGATGTTCAAAACGTCGCCAGTATGGTTGACAAAACCCGCCGCGACGAAATGATGCGGCGGCGCGTATTCTTCGACGCCTCGCCGAATGGGTAACGGAGGGAAATCCGAAATCCGATTCTCGCAAGAGAGGGGGACAGGCACATTTTCCCGGGAACCACGTTGGACAACCTCCTGACCGAACGATGCGCCTGGCGCGAATTCGCCGGGAAAATGAGCCAGTCCCCGGCTCGTGACCGGTTACGGCGGTCTTACTCGTCGTCACCTGCGTGATCGGCCGGCGGGTCGCCATCGGCCCATTCGCGGCGCTGGCGGCTGCGAGG
>SXGT01098545.1_pt1 | contig 11451 bp, 15 predicted proteins | sample 3176221 | NCBI WGS metagenome assembly SXGT01 (sample SAMN11356862, study PRJNA531348) | freshwater metagenome | isolation source: freshwater sample F1-120 | place: China: Fuxian Lake, Yuxi | collected 2017-12-25
CGCGCAGGGAAGCGCCATTACCGGAGTCTGCGGACGACGGACAAGGACATCGCCAGAGACCGCAGGGACGCGCTGTACGCCTCGCTACGGGCAGCAGGAGCCACGGTCCCGGACACACGCCTGCCCCTCGACCCGGACGACGAGCGGGGCATTTACCGCGTGAAGCCCTACCTCGTCCGCCTGCACGGGGTTCACGTCGGGAACTATGAGACCCGTGAAGAGGCTGTGGCGGCGAAACGGGAATACCTGCTGCGCCGGGAAGGGGGTGCCGCGTGAAACCGGAGAGACAGAGAATCGCGATTGCGGAGGCGTGTGGGTGGGACGAAAAAAGCGCCAATCGAGGGTTTAAGACCGCGCTTCGATATATCGACGATGTCCCATGTAATCAGATCACGGAAAAGATCCCCGACTACCCCAACGACCTGAACGCGATGCATGAGGCGGAGAAGACGCTAAAGGAGCAGGGTGAGTGGCAGTCATACCTCACATCGCTCTGGAATATCTCAAATCCCGGACGTGAGTTAAGTCCTTGTCATCCTGCAAACTTTCTTTCGTGGGCAATGGTTGACGCAACCGCGACCCAACGCGCCGAAGCATTCCTGAAAACCCTCGGATTGTGGGAAGGAGGTGATTCGTGAACCTGATCGGAGTAATCGCCGCATGGGCACTGGTTACGGCGGCACTGATGGTGTGGGACCACTTCCGCCCGAAGGAAAACGATTGACACCCTGAATGTAAGATTGTAGGAACGCCACTCGAAAGCCATGACCACCGCGCCCTCACGCTCCGCCCTTGCGCTTCGACTTCCTCGCGGTGGTCGTTGGCTTCTCGGGCTTGTTGTGCCTCTTTTGGGCGGCGACGATGACGGCAAGCAGGATAGGCTGCAACCAGACAGGCGGAGAGCGTCGGCCATCCTTCCACTGGTAAGCGGTGGCGCGTGGACAGCCAAGGATGCGGACAAGCTCAGGGGCGGAAATCTCGGCAAGGTGTTCTTGGAAGGACATGTGCGAACCATACAGCAGAAAAAAAGTGTGCAATGCAGAAAATAACGCTGAGGTATCCCACGGAGACCGAGAGCGCCAGCCCGATACTCACTCAACCCGCAAGCAACCCTAAAACTTAACAGCACGGCGGGTATCCGTTGGGATGACCGTCTTGTTAGCCATCTTCAATTTATGGAACTCACCGAACACCAAATTCGACTTCTTATCACTAGTCTGCCACGCGACAGAAACGGACTACCAATCATCCCGTGCGAAACCTACGTCACGACCGATGGAGTGGAGTGCAAACCCCGCTTCCTGATCGACTTCGGGGTGAGTGTGTCACAGGGCGACCGATACCGCCAATGCACGCCGCAGGATGTAATTCTTCGGGCTAACGATAAAAGTGCTGGCACCGATGCCAGCGCCCCAAGATCATGAATACAAAACCAACTGCCCCGCTGGCAGCGGTTGATCCAGCCACGCCTTGTTCGGCTCTTCAGGCAATGCTGGAGCGCGTCGAAAAAATCACAGAAGAAGCCTGGGGTGTCTATAATGCTGAAGTCCAAACCATTGCGAATAAACACGGCGTCCAGATTGCCACGGGACATATGTCGGACTTCTGGCAGGTGAAGCGGCCCCGTGCTCGCAAATGGATAAATGAGCTGTATGACGAACACCCGGCATTCGACGATCTTCGCGTCTTAGATGCCATCGCCGTCGAACTCCGCATCGGACCTTCGAATATGATGATGTTTAATCCTCTGCCGAACAAGTAGTTATCCCACCCATGCCAAGGAAGCGGACAATGCCTAGCAGCTATACTCTACGCAGAATCAATGCGTTGCGGGAACGCGGCAGACGTATGGCGAATGCCCGTTGGAAAGCGGAGCGAGAGCGTCGAGACGTGGAGGAATACGAACGCATCCGGGAACTTGCGGAGATCGACGCCAATAACTTACCACGCAGCCAAGGTGATGCGCTCGGCTGTCTGCAATGGACCGATTACCGAACCGGAAAGGTCAGGAAATGGGTCATCCGTATTGGCGACCGCATTGACAGGATCACCGTAGAGTCTCCACAACCAGCGAGATCCCATTCTCACGGGTGGACGTGGTTCCTTACTTGCTTGAGGAAGCACCTCTCTTAAAACGGACATTCATCACCCGGTACCTGCTCACCAGCGAGTGCCGGGTTTTCCTTTGCTCGAAAACAGAAAACCCCGGCACTGCGAAATGCGGTGCCGGGGTTCTTGTTTCGTGGTTCAGCGTGCGGACGGGGAGTGGCTTGCCCGTTCGCCCCAGCCCTTGTCGTCGTTCCACAGTCTCCGGGGGAACGGGAATTCCCGTTTCACGAGATCGTGGATCAGTCTCGGACCTTCGTTTGTATTTTTGTAGATGTCACGGAGTTCCTCCGCGATCTTTTCAATGCGTTGTTCGGTTGTCATGGTGTTGGTTTCAGTTATTGGATCAGCCACGGCAGGAAGCGATGGATGACCCACAGAATCGTGGTGATGGTGACCACAGCCGAGCCGCCGTAAAGGGCGAGCATCAGCCACGGGTTGCAGTAAGTGTGGACGCTCATGGTTTCAGGGAGTTGAGGGCTTCATTGGCGCGACGGATATTTTCCTCACATTGCTGCGCAGCCACCGTGTATTTCATATCGAGCATTCTTTGATGCTGGCATATCGAATCTTCACGACACGCCTTCAGTGCATCGCACAGGCTGTCGCGCTGCCCGGTCACTTCGAGAAGTTGCTTCACCAGATCCACAGACAGGGCGCGGGATTCGGTGAGGCTGCGTTCGATATTTTCAATCTCTGCAAACGCAGCAGATTCAAACGAGCAGGGCCAATTATGGCGTCGATGATCCGGCCATTCTTTCTTAAAAGCGTCCGTGATCGGCGTCGGTATTTCATTCGTATTCATGGTTTCAGGTAGGTTAGCGATGCTCGAACGCGGGGTGATAGAATCCGCTGCATTTCGTGCCGTGGGCACGCAGCGGCTTGCGGAGCGCGGAATCCTGTGCCACCGGGGACGGGGTTTCGACGTGGGTTTTTCCACGGTGTTTCCGGCCGTAGCGTTCAAGGGCGGCTTCGACTTTTCGCATGTCAATGGTGGGGTTCATTTCAATTTCAGTTTCAGTGTTTTCGGCAGTTTCCCCTCTTCGGGATCAATCGGACGTTCGGCAGCACGGCGAAGCGTGCGCCGGATGACATCGGACACAGTGCGCTCCTCTCGGTTCGCGATGTCCTGATAGTGACCGAGCAGGGAGTCGGTGATGCGGATGGTGATACGGGGCATGGTGTTAGGCTGGAACGAGGTTTTCGATGTTTTCCGCAATGTGAATTCTGGTAGGATATTCATCCTCAGATTCCGATGTCCATTCGCCATATCCGGCGACGATCACGCACGACGTGCCGTCAGTGAATTCGAGTTTCAACCACCCCGTGTCGTCGTATTGCGGGAGCTTCATTTTCGTCGCTTTCGCGATTGTTTTTCCTGTGATGTTCATGGTGTTAGGCTGTCCCGTTTCGTCGGACAGTGGCTGCACTCTGCCGACATTTTTCGCGACCCGCAAGAAAAATCTCAAGAAAACCATTTGGACGTTGACACACCCGCCACTCCGGGCGCATTTTCACCCGCGCATGGCCACGCTGACCGAAACCCTGCTTTCGCTGATAGACGAAAGCCCTCTCACGATCAAGGAGATCGCGGAGTATTCCAGAGTCCCGTATCAGCCACTTAGGCGATTCGTTCGAGGGAGGCGAGGGGCACATGCAGGACGGGTGAACCAGTCATACGATGCCGACTCCGCTGACCGGGTGTATCGGTTCCTCGCAGGCAAGCCTTTCGTCGAAGGAGGTAACCAATGACACCGAAGTATTGGGGGGGCTCGGGAATCCGCACGGCCGAAATCCGTCCACTCGAAGCAGGGAATTTCAAGGAACTGATCGAGCGTCAGATCAATCTGCCCGTCGTGATCCCGATCACCCGTGATGAGTTCTTCGCGAAACCCGAGGACGAGCGGAACCAGATAAAAGCGGGTCCGTTCCTCACTGGCTGCTCGTTCGTCGAAGGCACCACGCAGCGCCGTGACGCGAACGCTGATCGCCTCGTCGTCCAGTTCCTCGACATCGACTCCGGGGACGACGCACGGCGGTTCTACGAAGCCCCGGAGGTGCTGTCCGAGCTTCTCTTCCCTTACTCGTTCGCCGCGTATCTCACGGCATCCTCGACGCCCGAGAATCCGAGACTGCGGATCATGGTGGACCTCGTGCCGTGCGACCCGGAACATCGTCGCCGCATCGTCCGGTTCATCGCGTCGCGCATCGGTATCCCTGCGGATTTTAAGGGACTCAGGGAGTCCACGGTCACCAGTCAGCCGATGTTTCGTCCGGTCGTGTTCAAGGGCGAGAAGGACTACTCCCCGGTTCTATGCTGCCGCACGGACGGTCAGGCACTCGACATCGAGGACGTTCCAGTTCTGGAACCCGAGGAAACCCCGGAGCGGGTTTACACGTTCACGGGCGACTTCGGTGACGAAATGGGACTCGCGTTCCTCCCGGTGCGGGATCTCACGGTCGAGGATATAATCCCGGTTCTGGACGCACTGGACCCCGACATGGGGTTTGAAGCGTGGTCCCACATCGGCGCGGCCATGCGTCACCAGTTCCGCAGCGCGGAGGACGCGGAAGCCGCGTTCCACGCATGGGACGAATGGTCGTCACGCGGGTCGAAATATAAGGAAGGCGAGACCTACATCAAGTGGCGTTCGTTCCGACCGGACCCGAAAGGCAAGGTGCCTCGCACCATCCGCACGGTATTCAAGATGGCAATCGAAGCCGGATGGAAGAGTTCCGAGTTCGAGGCGAAGATGGTCATTTCCGTCGAGGAGTGGCTTCAGACGAAACCCCCGAAAGAGGTTTTGATGTCAGAAGGCTGCGAGCGGATTGTGAACATGCCTTTCTCCTCGACGATTCTGGAGGACACGCTCGTCACCCGGCTCACGGAAGCACTGACCGACGCGATGGGGATGAAGGTCGAGAAGGCATCGGTGAAAAAGCAGATCGCCGCCTTGCGGAACCAGAAACGCATCGAAGCGCAGGGGACGGATAAACCGAAGTGGCTCCGTCCGTTCGTCTATCTCGGCAGGCAGAACATTTTCCACAATCTGCTCACCGGGGCGCAGCTTATCCCGGAAGCGTTCGACAATATGTTCGGCAAGGAACTGATCTCGACCGACCCCGATAGCGAGAGTGCGAAAACAGGACGCCCCGCAATCCTGCCTCGCCACTACGCTCTGAACCAGATCCAGATCGACCGGGTTCACGATTCCATTTACTGCCCGCTGCTCGGCTCCGAAGCCGAACCGTTGGTAAAATACAAGGGGCAACTTTATTTGAACACGTATCTCCCGTCGTCGGCTCCGGTGATGGACGCGAAGCGGTCGAAGGAAGCAGGGAAACTGTTCCGCGAACACATGAAAGTGCTGATCGCGGAGGACACGGAACGGCGTCACGTCATCGACTATATGTGCCTGCAAGTCCAGAAACCCGGCGTGAAAATCCCATGGGCGATCTTCATTCAATCGGCGGAAGGCGTGGGCAAGGGATTCCTCGGCCGCATGATGATGGCGGTTCTCGGAAAAGAGAACGTCAAGGTCATCGGGCCGCAGATTCTCGTGAACCAGTGGAACGACTGGCAGGTCGGAGCGATCTTCTCGATCTTCGAGGAAATCCACATCCCCGGTCACCAGCGGGAAGCCGTGATGAACGCGATCAAGGTCGCGGTGTCGGATCTAACGGTGCCGATCAATAAGCGGAATACGTCCGCGTTCGACGCGCCGAACTACACGAACTATCTCGGTTTCTCGAATTTCGGTGATGCTCTCCACCTGAAGCCGACAGATCGCCGCTGGCATTGTATCCAAAGTCCGATTCAGACAGAGGAGCAGGTCATGGAATTGAACGCCACAGGACATTTCACACGCATGGAACCGCTGCTCGACGAACTCGCAGGGGCGCTACGCCACTGGATGATGAACAGAACAATCTCCGAGGATTTTCCGCTTCAGGGTCCAGCCCCGAAAACGAAATACCGTCAGGCGATTATCGAGAACTCGAAAAATCCGCTGCTCGTCGAGATCGAGAAACTCATTGCTGACCCCGACGAACCACTGATCGGTGACGACGTGATCCACATGGAGCGGCTGATTGACATGACGAGATACCTGTCGAAGATCGCGCCAAAACCCAGCCACTATTTGAGGAGTCTCGGATTCGAGAAGTGGTCCGGTGGGTGCGTGAAGATCGGTGGCGAACGCACGGAACTCTATATTCACGGGAGCCGCTTCGTTCCGGCACTCGGAGATCCCGCTGAAATCCTCGAAACGAGAATTGTGGAAAAAGACCTCTAACAGTTCTTTACACGATTACCGAAACCGAGTAATTCCTTTTTCCGTCACACGAACCACTGAACCATGAAACTCGAAAACGAAGAACCACTGATCGCCACCGGACCTATCCGGTATCTCGCGCTCCAGCATTACAACTCCAACCGTGCCACACAGCGCGGACTCTGTGGATGGACGTTCAACCGGAAAACCGGGAAGCGCGAATTCAAGAACCACGTCTCACTCCAGATCGTGCGCCACCCCGACGGTGAAAAACTGCCGCACTCGCCGCTGCTCACGAAGCGCAATAAATACATGCCGCACGTCGGCAAGAAGCAACTCGCGAAAGCGCAGGTCCGTCAGCACGTCTCAGCTTAACCCCAAACCACCAAACCACCAAACCATAAAACATGAGCCTAGAAACCACCATCGCGGCATTGACCGCAGCCATCGAAGAGAACACGCGCACCATGCGTGAACTCGCCGCAGGAACCACGGCACCCGTGAAGCCGACGAAAGCGAAAGCAGAGAAGCCCGCGCCCGCCGTTGTCACCGAACCGGAACTCGTCACCCCTGAACCTGAACCCGCCGAACCCGAATCCCCCGCTCCGGTCGTCGAGGAACCCGCCGAAAAAACCGAAGCCCCGGCACCCGAACCCGCCGCAGACGACGACTACGATTCGTGGGACGAACCGAAGCTGCGTCTCGCGATCCAAGAGTTCTGCAAGACCAAACTCATCAGCCCCGACAGCGCGACGTTCAAGGCGAAGTTCGGCCCCGAACTCGCGAAGCACGGCGTCGAGAAAGCCGCGAAGTTGCCCGCCGACAAACTTGCGGAGTTCTACCGCGCAGCCCTTACTTGGTAATCCCCCGAAGCATGACCCCCACCACCGGAGACCGCTGGTCCCTCCCCGGCTATGACGACATCGTCGTAACTGCGGTCTCCGGTGACACGGTGTCCTTCGAGCAAGGAAACCGCCATTTCTCAGTCACCCATCTTCACTTTCAAAACCTCGCAACCGAATCCCTTAAACGGGGCGCAACCATGACACCGTCCAATCCAACAGCAACATCCGGCTCACACAATACCCACGCCCGCCTCTCCCCGTCGTCCTCGAAGCAGTGGACGAACTGCACCGCATCGCTCGCAATGATCGAGGCGAACGGTCACCTCATCCCAGCAGATACGTCCTCGATTTATTCGTCCGAAGGAACAACTGCCCACGATCACGCGGCAAACGTCCTGCTCAATAAAATTACCATCGACGAGGTTCCCGAGGACTTCCGGCACTACGTCTCGCTCTACGTCGATCACTGCCTCGCACTCGTCCCGGAGGGTGTGTCCTATCAGGTCGAGGTTCAGGCTCCGCTGTTCTACCAACCGTCCAGCACGGGCACCTGCGACTTCGCTGTCATCACCGACGGACTGGTCATCATTCGCGATCTGAAATACGGCGCAGGAGTCCTCGTCTCGGCTGACGAGAACACCCAGCTTGCGATCTACGCGATGTCCCTGATCCGCACGGTCGAGGACGTGTATGACTTCAGCAACGAGACCCTCGTGAACATCGGCATCTTCCAACCCCGGCACCGGGAAGCCCACGACGCCGTGCCGTGGGTTATCACTCTGAAGGAACTCACGGAGTTCTGCGACGCCATCGAGAAGAAAGCCATGATCGCGTTCGGCGGGGTCACCGCAGTCCAGAAGAAACTGCAATGCGGCAAACGCGACCACACCGCCGACGAGATCCTCGCCTGCGACACACTGATTCAGTTCGTCCCGCAGGACGGCGATGATGGTTCCTGCCGCTGGTGCGACTGCAAAGGATGGTGTCAACCCCGGATTTCGTTCCTGACGGACGTTGCCGAGGTTCCCGGGATCTCCGGTGCCGATGTCCTTGCACTGCTCCCGGATCTCTCGAAAGAAGAATTGAAGGCACCCGTGGAAGAACGCATCGAAACCGTCGCTGTCGATGTCGTCCCACCCGGAGAGACTGTCGCAATGACGAATCGCGAATACCTCGTCCGTATTTTCTCGAAGAAGAAAGCAATCATTCGCTTCCTCGACGATGTGGAGGAATACCTCGAATCTCTCGAACTCGCTGGTGACCATACCGAAGGCTTGAAATTATGTCTCGGACGCGAAGGTAACCGTGCATGGGCGAACGAGGAAGCCGCTGACACGTTCCTCAAGGGGCAAGGACTCAAACAAGAGGATCGCTACGACTTCAAGCTCAAGTCCCCCACTGCGATTGAGAAAGTCCTGAAGGACAAGCTGGAGAAATCCACACGCACGAAGAACCGCTTCGCGGAACTCATCTCCCGCAGCCCCGCGAAACCTGTGCTTGCACTCGCGGACGACAAACGCGAGGCTATCGCGGCACCCGTGAACATGCTGCCGGATCTCAGCGAGGAGGTCTAAAGATTGTGGTTGTCGGACCACCTATTCACCGACCGGAGTTGACTGACCCGCCATCCGAGATGTCCGACTGACTGCCGTAAGCAGTCACCACATTGCAGCGCATGGGTTCCCTTCGGGGATCATGCAGAGTTGGGAAACCAACATTCATGCGTTGCAGTGTGGTTCAAAGGTAAGCAGGCATGCAGAACCCGGCGCACAAGCGCAACATCAAACCGCAAACGGATAACCACTACCGCCCCGCAGAGCGGATACCGGATCAGTAACCGGACATCACAGAGCGACAAACGAAGCATCGCCAGCAGAAAACCGCTTCACCTCAAATCGAAATACGAAATACCATTATGGCTACTACGCTACCCGAAGGTCAAGTCCTCATTCCGAACGCACGTCTCGGTTATCCGAAACTGTGGAAGGCTGAAGGCATCAAGGCAGACCCTACATCCAAACCGCGCTACGGTTGCGCGATCTACCTCCCGAAGTCCGACACCGCGACCAAGGCGAAGATCGACGCCGAGATTGAACGCCTCTCGAAAGAGAAGTTCAAGGGCGTGAAACTGAAGTCCAAAGACATCTTCGTCTCCGACGGCGACGGCGAGGACGGCGACGAAAACACCAAGGGCTACTGGATCATCAGCGCGAACCGCGCTGAGACCCAAGGACGCCCGCAGGTCGTGGACCGCGCCCGCAAACCCATCGACTCTTCCGAGCAGTCGAAGGTGTATGCTGGCTGTGTCTGCAATTTCCTCATCGGCGTTTACGTGCCGGGGAAATGGCAGAAAATCTGCGCCTCGCTGGAAATCGTCCAGTTCGTGAAGGATGGTGAACCGTTCGGTGCGGCCCGCGTCGCTGCCGACGACGTGATGCCGGAACTCCCGGATGACGAGGACGACGTGTAACCCACACGGAATCCCGATTGACCCGCCTGTGGCTCCGAAAGGGGTCACGGGCTTTTCGGGCGAAGATATGATTGAACCGTGGATCAGTTTGGATTTCGAGACTCGCAGCCGGGCGGACATCCGGTCGTGCGGAGCCTACCGCTACGCCGAGGATTCAAGCACCGAGGTTCTCGTGATCGCGGTGTCCATGAACGGGGAAAAGCCCGTGACGTGGGACATTCGGCAACCCGTGGACGTGGAAGCCAATCCCGCGCTCCGTTTGCTGAACGAGGCGATCAGAAACGAGTGGCTCATTTCAGCGTTCAACTCGCAGTTCGAGTGGGCGATTCTGAAATACGTTTGCACGAGGCAGTTCGGGTTCCCGGTCCCCAACATCAATCGGCTCCGCTGCTCGTCGGCGCTATGCCGCAGCGCGGGGCTTCCGCCATCGCTTGCCGCCGCAGCCGAGTTCCTGAGACTCCCGGTCCAAAAGGACAAGATGGGGAAAGCCCTCATTCAGAAGTTCTCGGTTCCGCAGAAAAAAGACGACGCGTTCATCAATCACGACGACGACATCAGCTTTACGGTAGGCGGCGAGAAGCTCACTGCCGCAGCGGCGTTTCAGGCGTTCGTGGACTACTGCGTTCGGGACGTTGAAACCGAGGTGGCTGTCACCAAAGCCATGCAGCCTTTCGAGCTAAAGGGCGACATTCTGGAATACTTTCTCATGGACGCACGGATGAACGACCGGGGTGTTCCTGTCCACCGCAGGGCGTTGGAGAATGCCTACGCTCTCTATCAGGAACACGAGTCGGATCTCATGGAGGAGTTTCAAAAGATCACGGGGCTGATGCCGTCTCAGACGGCAAGAACGAAAGAGTGGCTTCAGGAGCGCGGCTACAAGGGCGACAGCCTGAACGTGGAGACGCGGGAGAGGTTCGGGAATGACCCCTCGCTGAGTGAAGAGGCGAAACGTGCGCTCGACATCCGTGCCGAACTCTCATTCGCGGCGGTGAAAAAGAGTCCGACGATGTTGGACTGGATCATGTCCGATGACCGAATCAGGGGTTCGTTCCTGTGGTGCGGTGCGCAGAAGACGTGGAGGTGGACATCGAAAGGGCCGCAATGGCAGAACATGAAGAAGCCGAAAAAATCCCTTCGCCCGCTGATCGAGCAGATATTCAACCACATTTCCGAAGGCATCCATCTCGAACTCCTCCAGTGGGGATACGGAAACCCATACGAGATTATCGCGTCGCTCTCCCGCTACTTCGTCCGCTTCCCGGACACGAATATCCTCGACGCCGACTTCAGTTCCGTGGAGGCGAAAATCCTTCCCATGCTGATCGGGTGCGACCGCATCCTGAAGCGTTTCGGCACCGGGGAGGATCTCTACGTCACGACTGCGGCAGCAATGTCGAAGGAGTTCGGGGAAGAACTCACCCGCGACCACGGGAAAACGATTGTTCTAGCCACACAGTTCGGCGGAGGATGGCGTGCGGTGTTCACCGCGACCGGAAAGACGTGGAGCCGGGAGAAGTGCGAGAAAGCCGCCGCGATTGTGCGGAAAGAGAACCCCGAGTTCCCCGAGGCATGGACGAAGTTCCAGAACGCCTTCGTCGAAGCTCTCGACAAGCCCGGAAAATGGCACGAGGCGACAGAATATGTGTCCTACGCCTACACGCTGAAACCCCCGTTCCCGAGGATGCTCATGCGCCTGCCGTCCGGTCGCCGGATCGTCATGCCTTACCCAAGAAAGGAACCGTTCACCATGTGC
>SXGT01183413.1_pt1 | contig 11451 bp, 12 predicted proteins | sample 3176221 | NCBI WGS metagenome assembly SXGT01 (sample SAMN11356862, study PRJNA531348) | freshwater metagenome | isolation source: freshwater sample F1-120 | place: China: Fuxian Lake, Yuxi | collected 2017-12-25
TCTATCCATATTGGCATAAAGAATCCCATAGAAAGTTTGAAAAATTTAGTGAAACGTGTCCACTATGTTATGCGGTACATCATTGGGCCAAAAGTTGGTATGAAATGTCAACCGAGTCCACGATAAAATCATGATGCAATACTTCTTTAAAAAAATTTTAATAGGAATACCAGTAAAAAATACAGGCAAATATTTATATCATTTATTTGATCAACTTGTAAAGTTAAATTATGATTTGTCATTGATTACTATAATATTAGTAGAGGGTGATAGTAATGACAATTCATACGAAATATGTAATGAAATTAAATTAAAATATAAAATTTTTTTCAATATTATAGTTGCCAAATTAAATTTTGGGTTTGATCTTAATCATAATAATGATAGATATCAATTATCTATATTTCCAACAAGAATTAAAAATTTAACTGTAACCAGAAATTTTATAGTTGATAATTATCTGAACGACAATGATTATATATGGTGGATAGATTCAGATTTTGAAAATATACCATCAGATACTTTGAATAAACTAATCGAGTGTAATAAAGATATTGTTATCCCGACATTGATCCATGATACATGGGGATATCATGATTGTGGATCGGTAATCTTTGATGGCAAACAACAAATACGTTTTCAATATATAGATACCAAAGAAAATCTCATTAAACTTGATAGAACAGATGCACATTGTTTTATAAAATCAAATGTTTTTTCAAATTTACGATATAAATTTATTGATGAGGAGTATTTAGATGGATGTGGAAGTAAACAAAATTGTTTGCCTGAAGGAGTGTCGTTTTCTCTTGAAGCTGTTAAATGTGGATATGAATTATATGGTACGAAACATATAATTATTAAACATCATGATATATGAATATATTATATATAGGATCATCAGGAACAAGTGGATATGGAATCGCAACAAAAAATTCCATATTTAATTTACTAATGAATGGATTTAATGTGACATTTATTCCAATTCAAGTTGATAACTCTCTACAACAACAGTCTGATATAATTTCCACAGAGGTTTTAAAATGTATAGATAAAAAATATGATTTTTATGACAAATTAATTATTGAATTAGTACCTCAAGAATTTATTTTAACAAAATTTGAGGAATTATTCAAAATTTGTAAAAATTTAAATTGTAAAAAAATAATTAAGACTGTGTGGGAGACTACTCGTATTTCTCCAACGTGGTTGCCTATATTAAATAGTGATATAGTTGATGAAATATTAGTTCCGTCTAAATTTAATAAAATTGCATTTGAAAATAGTGGAGTCACAACCACTATAAATATTGACAAATATGTTAGTTTTAATCATTTCATTAATACGTCTAAAAAAAACATAGAAATTCCAAATAATATACAATACGGAAATAAAAACATTAAAGATACATATAATTTTTATTATATATCAATCTGGAACGAACGGAAAAATAATTATAATACAATAAAAACATTTTGTGAAACATTCACATCTAATGATGATGTATCATTATTGATGAAAACGGGTCTATATGATTACGGCCATCATATAACATCCGCAACCAAATATAATATTGAAAATATTTTAAAAGAATTCCCGAATCCCCCAAATATAATTTATTTTGCTGATAATTACACACATTATCAATTAAATGATATTCATTTATTAGGAGATTGTTATTATTTATTACACAGGGGAGAAGGTTTGGGGTATTCTTGTTATGATGCCTATTTAAATAACAAACCTGTAATTGTCACTGGATTTGGAGGTCACGTTGAGTATTTTTATGAAAATTATCCATATTTTGTACATTACAAATTAACTTCCGTACAAAATATGGATAATTCTATCTGTTATAATCACAAAAATGAATGGGTAGAACCTGATTATGAACATGCTAAACAATTATTACAATTAATGTATAATAAAAAATGAACATATATCATGTGTATTCTAATTTTGATACCGCACGGGAATTTAGATATGAAGTCGCATTTAAAACGTGGAAGTTGTGTAATTTTATTGACATCCCCATATCAGATAAAGAGTTAAAACCAACGTCTTTTTTAAAAGACAGTGATGATCGGATATTACCATTTTTCCCAGATTTAATTGATAGATCAATTGAAAAAATAAAAAACGAAGAGAATTACATCATATTTTTTACAAATTTGGATAGTTGTTTAATCCCATCTATTTACGATGAATTATTAAAAATTGATGATTATAACACTCAAGTTTATGTTAGAACCGATATTCCATATGAGTATGACGTTCCTCTTAAATTGGAAGATTTTATTAATATGGAAACATATGCGGGGAAAGACGGATTTGGTTTTACAAAAAATTTTTGGATTAATAATAGATCTACATTTAAAAGAATGATATTTGGGGCCGAATTCTGGGATTATATTTTTTATTTACAACTTAAAACCTTAAGTAATGTTTCATCAATAAACAAAATATTATATCACCAAAAACATTATCAGAAATGGTGTGATATTGTATATAGATTAACACTGTCATCACAGATATATAATATAAAAATCGCCAAAGAATTTTTATATGTAAATAAAAATTTGATAGATCAACTATGGAATTTTGAAAATTCATGGGAAAAAGAACTTTTTAATAAAATATGAAAATATATCACATTTATTCAACGTTTGATAATATGTCGTCAATTAGATATAAGGTAGCTGAAAAAACATGGAGTTTAACAGATATTACACAAATTCCTGTATCCGAAAAGTTATTGGAAAAAAATTTAATAGATGATGGATATAGAAAAATTCCATATGTAAAAGATATAATTGATAAAGGTGTGGAATTAATCAATGACTCTGATAATTATATAATTTTATTTACAAATTCAGACAGTTGTATGTTACCTACTATAGTTGACGATTTAAAAACAGTGACCGATTCTGATACACAAGTATATTGTAGACGGGATATTAATTTTGATTACAATGATCCCTTACAATATGATGATATAGCATCTTTAGACGTTTTTTGTGGTAAAGATGGATTTGCATTTACAAAAAATTATTGGATAGATACTAAATTTAAATTTTTAAATATGATATTTGGGGCCGAATTCTGGGATTATATTTTTTATATACAATTTAAATTACATAGCAATTTAAAATCAATTGATGATAAACTATATCATCGATCACATTCAACTGACTGGGGATCTTCGTTATACCGATATACATCTCCGTCACAAATTTATAACATTAAATTAGCCAGAGATTTTTTGAGGAAAAACATTGATGTTGTGGATAGATATGATCATATGAAAATTTGGGAAAACGATGTATTTTTAAAAGTTTAAAGTTAAATTGTTAAGAGTAAATGGTTTATTTTTATAATATCCGTGGTGGAAATATGCGATGTCTTTAAAATAAAAAATGTTATTTTGATCAAAAAATAGTTGTGTATACAAAAATCTGACCGAATGATCTCCCCATCTATATTTTAGAAATCCATTTGTTGAATCTAAATAATCAAAATAATTTAAATAATCATCGGTTGTAAATTTACATAACTTAACCATTTCAAAGTTATTATAATATACTAGATTATATTGATGTTGTATAGTATCTTTAAATGAAAGTTTGGGTTTTAAATTATTTTTTTCTATATAATTTATGGTTTCTTGTATTAAATTTGTTCTAACTTCAATTCTATCATTTTGTATGTTTATATACCCATAATAACCATCATTTTTTTCAAATTCAAAAAATATATCTCGATTTATAAGTTCATAAAATCTAGAATCACTATCTAATCTTAAAACATAATCATAATCACAATCTTTTAACATTTTAAACACGATCCCACTTAAAAATCTACACATCATTCTATATCCAATATTAAATCTGTAATATGAAGGTGATATGTTTTTTATACGGTCGTCGTCTATATCATATAAATTTATTTTTTTAAAAATCAATTTTGCATTATAAACTTCGGTGATCCTTTCTAGTGGAAATGATTCTTCATGAAATAATATCAAATCAACATTTTTATTGTTTTCAACAAAAAAATCATTTAAATTTTTTATCAATTCATTTACTAGGTTTATATTTCGATCATCTATTAACGTAATGATACATTTTTTCATATTTTTGGCGAACGTGATTTTGACATCAATTATATTCAAAAACGTGCCACGAATTTTTAATATGTGGAATCGCAAATGATGTATGGAATCTGTCTGTTTTATAAATCTCCAGTCTGGAATATTTATGAAAATATAAATTTTTATTTAAATTTAAAATGTCTATCAATGATAAAAAACATGAATCAACACAATGAACTTCTTTTGCGTTTTCAATTATAGATAAATAAGAAAAAATATTATTACAAATATTTTCATTGGGTTGTATAATGTTGTAGTTTGGATTTATTTTATTCTTATTGATGGAAATATTTCTAGAAACATCTTCATGAAGAAATACGTAATCTTTATCCGTTACAAATTTATTATAAATTTGTAATTCCAAATCTTTATCTCTAACAACCTTAAAATCTGTGTATTTTTTTTTGAAATCTACATTAAATATTTTATAAAATTGTTCATCAAACGTTCCTTGGAAGGCCTCATAATTCAATTGATTAGATCCTACAATTTTTATTAAATCATAATCTTTTTCATTGTGTTTTATATATTCAACCATTTGTATATGATCCAATTTACATATAATCGTCAAATTTTGTAAATCCCTATACATAAAATTTATACTTTCACTATATATTTTCTTACATAATATTGTAACTGATGTGTATAATTTGCAATAGTTTCGTACAATACTATTGCAAATTATCATATCCCCCAATCCGATGTTGGTAAACAACAAAACTTTTTTCATATTCTTGAAGGATAAAAATCCCTTCGTCTTTAGCCAATGAGAGTAATTCCGTCCATATATATATCTCAATCACATAACGATGTCGATCATAAATGTTGATAATAATCACTCAATTTATATCCATGAACACCAAACGTATTTAAGTTTTCATTTTCTGGCATTATTGTTTCTTTTGAAAATGTTAATGCCACCTCAAACGGTGCGAATTTATTGTTGTATCTTTCATATAATTCATGATTATGAACACATATTATAGTGTCTTCATTTTTTGAAAAAAGATTTAAATGTTTATAATAATTTCCGTGCATAGTTTCTGAAAATGGAATATGTTCATAATTAGGTGTGTTTAACAATCTCTTACTTCTTAAACTAAATCCGCCGTTTCCAACTCTTACATGATTTCCATTTGGATCTAAAAACCAATCATTTGATATTTTCCATGGCGCTCCTATATAATCATAGTTTAAATAATTGGGATCCCATAAGTGTGGATTTGTTATAAATCCATCATGTTGAATTGTTAAACAAAAGTCGGTATCAACGTGTTTATATAAATCATATATCATATAATGACTATATGATTCTATCGAAGTTAATTTTCTACATCTCTCTGTTTTTACGGAGTTAATAGTAATATCATCGTGGGTTATAAATTTAACCTCTTTAAATCTCATTAAATTTGCACAGTGGATCAACGATTGTATTGATTCTTTGATTAAAATCGAAGTAACACATATGAGTGTAACATCTGGTAAATAAATCATATTATACTCCGAGGTAATATATTGTAACTATATCCGTGTACAAAATCTGTTCCATTAAAATCATGGGAAAATTCATTTTCAATAAGAGATTTCCAATCCCTATCATATTTATGACCCCAAGTTGATACTTTTTTCAATATTTCATCTTTAGTTCGTGCCCACGAGAAATGATGTACCATAGGAGGACCGTGAAATGAATTCATTACGTGATTTTTGTTTACACCACACTTCAATAGAGAATATCTATCAGAGTCAAGTGCATATACATCGAATGTTGGTTTATATGATAATACAACACTGGGTTCACGTTGAATTGATTGATATATAGTATCTCTGAAATACCAATATGATTCAAGATGGTAATTGTCTCCATATGAAAATTTATCCGACATCGTAAACTTTAAAAATTCATCTGGATCTAGAATCTCATCGGAATCCATAAACATCATATAATCTGAGTCATACGATGCATTCATACGACCTAAAAATCTAGAATAACTACAAAATTTAAATTCATTACATCTGTCCGTAGGATCAATCTCAGCCATAGATTTTAATTCTGAATATGTCATCTTGACAAATTTAACATCGGAGTTAGATTTTATAGTAGAATTGATAAGATCGTGATTTTCTTCCGTATCATCATAAAAACGATCGCAATATGTAACTATTATTTCAGAACAAACGTGTCTAACCGAATTGATAACTCCATTTATAAATTTTTGATCATATGTACAGTAGTTTATTATAGCTGAAATTTTCATTGTTTATATAAATATGATGATTGAGATTTTTTCTAAAAACCGATTAATCATATATATTTATAAGTATGTCTAAAATTCTAAAAGAAAATGAGTTGGGAGATCGAATGATGACTGGACAATCATATGTCCAAGGAGGAGGTAGTGGAAATAGTGTTGGAACTTATAGTTCTCCTGATGTATCACAAAATATATCATCTGTTGGATATGTTCCTAATATAGCAGGGAGTCCTGGTGATATTACCATTAAAACACCATCCGACTCTGATAATAAACCACTTGTCGATCCCTCTCAATATAATAAAGATGTAGAGAAAATAAAAAACAAAGTTACCCCAGATGAAATTTTGACAGGCCTTCAATATGAACTTAAGAAAATGGTATTTAAACGTAAAGATTTAGCAAAAGTGTTGGTAGTCAACAATTTAAAGAACGATCCTAAATACTATAGTAAGTTACACATGTTAAATATCGATGATAATGATAATCTACCCGCTGAATCTCCTTTTATTCCAACTCAAAATCCTTACCAAAATGAACCCGTTGTTTCACAAAATGATATGCCAATTGATTGGAGAACCCCAAGGGAAAAGGCTGTTGCAGAAATAATGTCAGAAATTGCTAAAACTCGATATGAAAAAAGACACCGAACCACATAAATTTCCACAGAAATTAAAGGGGGATTGGGATTTGATTGGACAACAACAACCAAAACCCAATGATCCCTTAATTGGGGATCCACGGATGAAAGGCCGTCGTTGGACAATTGACTATGGATATGATAATGGAAAAAGTTTTGGAAAATTCCAACCGTGACGTGGTAAGTAATTATATTTATAGATATGGTACATAAAGATAAATTAAAAGGCGGAGTTGGCGATAAAATTAATGTAGAGGATGTAGATATCAACCAACTATCAATCGGAACCCAAATTGAGATGGAACATAGCAATGATGATGAAATTGCTAGATCTATCGCTTTAGATCATTTAGCGGAAGATCCCGAGTATTATACCAAGTTAGTAAAAGCAGGATTAGCAAAAGAATTTCAACCATCACCTAACAGTGGATTTGGAGATCCCGACAGTTGTATTAATGACGTGTCACGATTGGGAAGTGATGTTACATGCACTGCTGGTAACAATGTAGTAGGAACAATTGGCAACACTCCCAATGGACAAATACAAGGAAAGAATAATGATCCTATTATAGATAAAAATGTAGGCATTGATATTGATATTCAAGAACCTGTTTTTATAAATGAATCGCCGGAAAAACTTAAACTTAATAATAGAGTATACCCTTGGTTTTCAGGAATTACGTTTTTTGTATATAAAACACCATCTGGAAAAACAAATTATGTATCATCCGGCGATAGTGGTATAGATTTAACGGTTAAGATTAACGGATCAGATTTTAGTAAATATATTCCAATGGAACTCCGAACCCATTTAGATCATGAAAATTTGGTTGAAATTTTACATACATTGAATGAAAAGTTAATCGATAAAAATCTTAATAGACAGAGTTTTATTGTAAGTGGACGATTGTGGAAAGTTAATAATCAAAATTATATATCGTTCTGGAATGACAAATCAAATGTTCAGAAATCAATTCTTGATAAGTTAATGTCATACTTAAATATAACATATAATAATACTTTATTTGAATTTCCGTCAAATCAAAACGATTACACATCATATGATCGGATAGGTATAAAATCAACAAGTACATCAAAAATTGATTTAACTCCGCATTTAGATTCTCCTATGCTTCCCAAGGCATATGATCGGGAATTAAGACGATTAAAATTGGTGAATGAACTTGATTTAAATATTACATGCGAAAGTTCAGAATTGGCAAAAAGTGATATTACTAAAATAATCGATTATAGTGAAAAATTACAATCGATGTTTACTGTAGATGATGTTTTAGAAGATTGGATAAAAGCTAAATTAAATCATGCATCTGACTACGTAGACTCTGTTCGAGATTATCTTAAGTTTTATCAAGATGCAAAAGAATCTCTACACGAATTATTTAAAGAATCGACTGAATTAGAAAATAAATATAAAGGATCCAAGGATGTAATTGATGGTATTCAATATGCGTTAGATGTAGTTGGTATAGAACAAACGGTTGGTTCGGCTGCCGATGTAACAAACGTTATAATTAGTTTATTGAGAGCCACATTATCTAGAGAAAAGGAAGAAACTAAAAAACATTTATTAAATTCAGCAATCAGTGCTGCATCTATAATTCCATTTGGTGATATAGCTAAATTAATAAAAATACGGGCATTGAGAAAGCCGACGGCAAAACTTCTTAAATTTATAAAGAAATATTTAAAATCTTCAACTCCTTCATATCTGGACAATTTACTGGAAAAGTATTCTAGTACATATAAAAAATTAATAAATTGTTTGTCCCCCGAAGGATTTACCCAAAAAGCACAGTGTAGAATTAGACAATTAAAAACCATTGATAAATCTACATCTGCCAAAGAAATTATACTTGAATTATTAAAAGAACAAAATAGTAGTATGTCTATGGGTGCGTTAAGACAACTTAATAGTACCGCAAAAGAATTACAAGATATGTTACAGTCAGAAATTCAATTGGAGGATTGGATAAAGTCAAAATTAAATCTTGCGGGTGAATATCTCGACGATGTATATCATCATTTAGATCATCTCAAATCAAAAAAAACAAAATTGGATGAAGATTTGGAAAGTTATATCCACAAACCAACCGCATTAGATGAGATTTTATCAGAATATGAAAGTGAAGAAGATAGATGGAAAAAACAAGATCTTGAACGACGTAAATCGTGGAGCGATGACAAAAAAATATGGATTACCCCAAAAGGAAAAGTTGAGGTCTTAAATTCAGGTCAAACTCACGAAAATTGGATAAAATTACACGATTCATCATTGTTTTCATCGAATCTTGTTATGACATATGACAATGCTGTCAAAAAAGGATATGTAAGAGCATCATTACAACATGGATTTTTAGTTCTGTCAAATTTACATAATTATGATTTTTCACCAAAAGGTGGAGGTCATACTCCTTCAATAACAAACGTGGTTAAAAATTCTATAATAGACTATGCGAAACAAGAAGGCATAAGAGGTATAGGATCCGGCGGTGGTGGCAGAGCATTTTTTGATATACATACACTTGAACCTGAAACCAATGAGGATATTCAAGAATCTTCCAATAAAGAAATAACAACGAAATATATAGAATATTCAAAAAATGCCGTTGAACATTTAAAAATCTTAAAATTAATAAAAGCAAAATTCCGTAAAAAAGATGATATTGCTAAGAACATTAGACTTGAGGTTGAAAAACGAAATATAGATCCAAACTATTTAACGTCCAGTTCAATAAAAAGTATTTTAATAGGATTAGGTGAAAGAAACGGATTTTCAAATTTAAGTCCAAGTGATAGAGAATTTGCCAAAGAATTACAAGAGTTATCATCAGTTGCGCTTACACACAATGATGGTATTTTAATAAAAATACTAGATTTGATTGATCCAGATCATTTAAATGAAGATTTAAAGAAAATGTTGGGATCCCTCGGAGTAGCCGCAGGATTGACTGCGGTTGGGTTGATGGGAGTTGGTCAAACCAATGCTGACATTCCTAATCAAACAAAATCAATTGAAAAAACTCAAATTACAAAAACCGTACAGAATCCATCAATTAAATCTGATGAAGTAAACCTTTTAAATGGAAAATTATCGGATTATATATCCCATTGGGAAGGAAAGAGAAATAAAGCATATAAAGATAGTTCAAATTTATTAACTATAGGAATAGGACATTATTTGACAGACACCTCAGACGATCGACAATTATTCAAATCTTTGTTCGGAACATCAGTCGATTATGATAAAATATTGAGTGGAAATCAAATTCTCGATGATAATCAAATAGAAAAATTATTCAATGTAGATGTTAAAATAAAAGAGAAATTAGCAAATAAAAAAATAAGTGGATTCAACTCATTGCCTCAATATGTTAAAAATGCCATAATAAATGCATTGTATAGAGGAGACTTAGGTCCAAAAACAATCTCTCTCATGAATAGTGGAGATTGGAAGGATGTTGATAAAGAATATCTAAATCATAGAAATGCAAAAAGTGGCCCAAATCAAATAGTTCGTAGAATGAAAACAAACGCATCATCGTTTAGTCATTACGCAAGTCAAATTTAAAGTATGGAAGAATGGCCTTCAATTGTCCATCCAAATTTTGGAAATGTTTCCAATTTAAATAAAAATGTACCAATTGATTTCGATCCATATACGACGATGGTAAATCGTAAGGAAAATAACTCTGATAATTTACCGGTTGATCCATACGATGAATCTGACATAGAAAATTTAGAAGTGTTCTGTAAAAAATATGGGATCCTAGGATTCAACTGTGGAAGAATGCATCCCAAAATAGCATTGAAAATGTTAAAATCTAAAATGGGAATCCCGTTAGAGGACAATATTTCAGAAAAGAAAATTAAAATCTTATTAAACGGTTAATTCCATTTAGCAATCGGAACTCTCATCCAATTTTGATTGGCGTATATATAGATAAAATTGTTGCTAAGTCGAATTTCACCTTTATTTCCAAAATCAGTCGAATTTGATGGCGCAGATCCGGTATTATTTATATAAAAATTAATAAAAGAACCTGTTTGACCACTAAAAGAACCTGTTACAGTATAACTTCCTGTTAAATTTTTACTATTAGTCCATACACTGCCACTTTTAATTAACAAATCACCATAACTTCCATTACTAGTATTATCAACTACATCATGTAATTCTCCTAATTCAGCGCCGTTATCAATTCTTACATAAATACTACCATTATTTAATTGAACTCTAATTACCTGACCCAATCGTACACCATGTTTTGGCGCTATAGGTTCGGTTGTTGTATATGTTCCACTGCTTGAAAGATATAATAAATCTCCGGAAGTAAATCCGTCTGTATTTACTCCTAACAATGTTCCTTCAGTTATTACATATCCAA
>SXGT01573449.1_pt1 | contig 11451 bp, 10 predicted proteins | sample 3176221 | NCBI WGS metagenome assembly SXGT01 (sample SAMN11356862, study PRJNA531348) | freshwater metagenome | isolation source: freshwater sample F1-120 | place: China: Fuxian Lake, Yuxi | collected 2017-12-25
GAGCTGAAGACCATGACGACAAGGCCAGGGGCCTAGGAGCCCGACTGGAGATCGAAGAAGAGCGGCAGGTCGAAACGGTCGCTCTCCATCACCAAGCGTTCACCCTCGAGTTCCGGATGAGTCGCATACGGTTCGAGCGTCAGCTGGTAGGTGGTGCCGGGTGGGCGCGTTGCGGTGTCCAGCGTCTCGGCGTCTCGAATGACCCAGTGCGCTGCGAGCAACGTCTGGTCGTCATACTCGCCCTCGACCACGGTGACGACGTCGTACTCGAGGACCTGCAGCGCATGCCGATAGGGCGCGATGTCGCGCGGGGTGGGCACCGGCGAGGCACGAGCGACACGGACCTCGACCACGAGATGGGAGGCGGTAGCCGCGACGGGGGCGGGGGTGGTGGAGCCGGTCGCGTCCGGCGCCTCGGTCAGAACCGGGACATCGCCCCCCGGTTCGACCCAGACGTCTGGATAGAAATCGGCGGCGTCGTTGTCGGTGACCTGCCTCCATCCCTCGATGCGGCGATGGTCGGGGGCGAATCGCCCGATGTAGATTTCCACCCCCTCGCCACCGCCGCGAATCTTGTTGCCCCCGGCACCCACCGTGTACGGGCCGCTCATGGTGAAAAAGCGCGGGTGATTACTCCAGCGCGGGTGCCACACTTCGAATCCGTCGATGCCGGGGGCGGTGTTGATGGTGACGGTCCAGCGTGGTTCCTCGCCTGGGGCGGCACCGCTGCCGGTGTCGACCATGGTGACGTTGCGATGCTGTCCGTCGAAGTACCAGAAGAGGCCGCTGTCGTCGCCTGCGAGCGAGGTCCAGCAGCCCTCGCCCAGGGGACGCCACTCGCCGTTGGGCAGTTCCAGCACGCCGGCGTCGGGCCACCTGGCGAGCGCTCCGGCGAGACGACCGTCCCGCGAGAGCTGGAAACTGTCTCCGCTGACGGCGCGCTTGTTCCAGACCAACTCCCGGCGCGTTGGGTCGTCAATCTGAAGACGGTGTATGGCGCCGTACGATTCAGGCTCCGTCCCGCGCGGGTCATTGCCGACGTAGACCCACTCGACGCCGGTCTCCGGATCACTCCACGTCGCCAGCGGAAATCCGTCCGTCAGTCGGGCTGAAGGCCCCCCGTCCCAGGCGACGACGCGAACGCTGTCGTCGCGCCGGTCGTTGTAGACGACCCGGTCGCCCCGGGGGGTGAACTGCGGCTTGGCATAGCTGCCAGGCGTCTCGACAAGCGGCCGCTCACCCTGCGCGTCTTCGGAGTCGAATCCCATGACCACGACGGCATCCCCAAAACCGAGAATGTCAGTGCCGTCACCCAGGTCTCGGATCCACACCGCACGCGTCCGGCCACCAGTGAACGACCTCAGGCTGGGGCGGGGCGTGGATGGTGACTCGGGTGTGTTGGCGGCGAGGGTGGTGACGGCAGCAGGTGGTGCGGACGACGCCGAGAGGGTGTCAGCTCCCGGTGGCGCGGTTGGGGGCTGGGCCCCGCACCCGGCGAGCGCGACCAAGGCGACACCAAGCACGTGTGTCCGATGTCCGACGTTGCGCAACACGGTGGTCATGACTGGCTCGTACCGCGACGACGACATTCGCGTCTGGGAGCGGTCAACGGTGGGATCCTGCAACACGCTGGCGCTGATACGCACCACATTGTACCATCGTGGATACCTTCCCTCGGTCTGCGACCACGCCGCGACAGAGCCCCAGAGACCTCCCATGTGCGGCATTGCCGGCATCGTCGAGCGTGATTCCACTCGGCCAGTGCGCCAGGAGACCCTCTCCCGGATGGTCGAGACGCTGCGTCATCGGGGACCCGACGACGAAGGCACGTGGGCTGGCCCCGGCGTGGGTCTTGGGATGCGGCGTCTGTCGATCATTGACGTGGACGGCGGTCAACAGCCGTTCGTCAGCGAAGACGGCCAGGTGCGTCTTGTCGCCAATGGCGAGATCTACAACCACGCGGCGCTACGCGAGGGGTTGATCGCCAGGGGACACCACTTTCGCAGCCGGTCCGACATCGAGGTCATTCTGCACGGGTACGAGGAATACGGGATCGAAGTGCTGGGTCGGCTTCGAGGCATGTTCGCGTTTGCGCTGTGGGACGGGTCGAAACGACGGTTCTTTGCCGCGCGGGACCGGGCTGGCGAGAAGCCCCTGTATTACGCGCACACGCCGAGTCGTCTGCTGTTTGGCTCGGAAATCAAGGCGGTGCTTGTCGACCCGGCGGTCTCGCGTGAGGTGGACCTCGAGGCGCTCGACCAGTTCTTGACCTACGAGTATGTCTTGACCCCGAGCACCCTGTTCGAGGATGTCCGCACGGTGCCGCCGGCGCACTATCTGACCTGCGAACGTGGTGCGGTGAAGATCGAACGCTACTGGGACGTGGCATCGATCCCCGTGCGCGAATGGACTGAAGACGACGCGGCCGCGTCACTGCGCGAGACGCTCGGTCGCGCCGTCGCCGGTCAGATGATGTCCGATGTCCCCCTTGGCGCATTTCTCTCCGGAGGCATCGACTCCAGCGCCATCGTCGGCTTGATGACAGAGGCGGCCGGGGGCGGCGGCCGCGTGAACACCTTCAGTATGGGGTTCGATGCGGCGAGCTACAACGAGCTGCCCTACGCGCGGGAGGTGGCGAGTCGGTTCGGCACCAACCATCGTGAGGGCACGGTCAACCCCGATTTGTCCGACCTGTTCGAGCGGCTCGTCACGCACGTGGACCAGCCGTTCGCCGACGTCTCGCTGTTCCCGACCTACCTCTTGTCACAGACCGCGCGGGAACATGTCACCGTCGCCCGGTCTGGTGACGGCGGCGACGAACTGTTCGGCGGGTATGATGCCTACGCGGCGCAGGCTCTCGCGCGCCGCATCGAGATGTTCGTTCCAGGCGCCGCAATGCCGCTGGTGGCCGCCGCTGCATCGCTCTTGCCGCCAAGCGAGAAGAAGAAGGGACTGATCAACAAGGTCCGACGATTTACCCAGGGGCTCGCGAGCGCGCCACGTGACATTGAACATTACCGGTGGATGACCTTCTGTGATGCGGGTGAGAAACGGCACCTGTATGGGCCGGCGCTTCAGAGCGCCCTGCTCAATACGGACGTCTATGCGCCGATACGACGACACCTGCGGGGCGCCCATACCGACGATGCCTTGAACCGGCAGCTGTACGCGGACCTCCAGGTCTATCTCAATGACGACATTCTGGTGAAGGTCGACCGGATGAGCATGGCGACCTCGCTGGAAACACGCGCGCCGTTTCTGGACACCGAGGTGATGGAACTGGCGTTCTCCATGCCCGGTCGTCTCAAGATTCGCGCGGGGCAGCGGAAGCACGTGCTGAAGCGCGCCATGCGCGACCTCCTGCCGGAGTCTGTTCTCACGAGACCGAAAGAGGGTTTTTCCATTCCGATGAAGACCTGGCTGCGGAGCGAGTGGGCACCGCTGATGCAGGACCTGCTGAGCCCGGACACGACGCGTCGTCGCGGCTGGTTCGAGCCGATGGAGATTACGAGGCGGGTCGACGAGCACCTCGCAGGTACCGACAATCACGCGCATCAGCTGTTCAGCCTGATGGTGCTCGAGCGCTGGGCCCAATCATTTCTGGACTGACGACCGTCCTGCCTTTCCTCTACATCGCGTGGGCGGACGGGCGTGTTTGTCTTTCGCGCTACCCGAGGCGCGCTGAACGTCGTGACCTAGGCCCCACTCGCTAGGCTCACAACTGCCGGCGGACAACGAGCGGGGTGGCTACGGAATTCCGGGGTGACGGCGGTATCATGCACTCGCTCCACGTGGCGGTGCCGCGAAAGATCGGGGAGCTAGAGCCTTCATCATGACCATACTGAAAAGGACCATCACCGTTCTGTTGTGCCTGCTGCTCATTCCCGTGACCGCGGTGGCGACCGCAGCCGTGAAGCAACGCTTCGCCGACGGTCCCAACCGGGTGTTTTCGGGTGGACCGCTGCAGGCCGGTGACATGCACACTGGGCCGGAGCCGGACTGGCGCTTCGTGGAGGACATCGACACTATCGAAATGCAGCTCGTCGATCCGCCGAAGTCCAGGCGCATCTGGGTGGCCGAGTCCGACGGGAAGCTGTACGTCTGGTCCGGCTACATGGGGACGGCTGTCGGGCGGCTGTGGAAGCGTTGGCCGGTCCAGGCCGAGCGAGACGGCCGGGCGGTGCTGCGTATCAATGGCACCCGCTACGAGCGTGAGCTCGTGCGGATCGAGTCGGGAGAGATACTCGACGGCATCACTGCCGCCGTTACCAGCAAGTATCCGTCTTCAATGACGAGGGCGACGGTCGAATCGGGTGACTCGTGGGTGTTCGAGGCGGCGCCGAGACGTTAGCAGCCGGCACGGCCAGTCTAAGGAATCGTGCCATGCAGATGAAGCACTTCTATCAGGCGATCGCGGTGGCGTTGGTGATCACCGTCCTGGTCGTCGTCTTCGTTCCGGGCGCCGACGATGTCGTGGAGGGGTTATTTCAGGACTACGTGGGGCGTGCCGCGCGCTGAGGTCGACCGGGCAAGGCGAGCACGCCTTGCCCGGTCATCCGTCTACTTCAGCGCCGAGTAATCCGACGCACTCATCATGTAGGCTTCGATACTCAGTGGGACGTCGTACTTGGCCCTGAGCGCAGTCCAGTCCGGATCGGCGCGGAAGTCCGCAAACACCTGGTCGCGGTGGGCGCGGTCGCGATAGGCCAACATCCAAACCAACGTGTTCGGATTGTCGAGCCGTTGCCAGGCGGCGACGACCTCCGCGCCGTGCTTTTCGAACAGGGCGATTTCACCCTCGCGGAAGCGGCGGTGCAAATTGTCGATGCCGCCCTTGCCATTCACCGCCGGTTCAGCCGTATACATCCGTAGCTCGAAACAGCGCGAGTCGGACGCAACATTGCGCGAGAGGGTGGACGGCAGCTGTCCGGCCGGTCCACAGGGTCCGTCTTCCTGCGCGCTCGCCACTCCAGCAAACCCCAGGCCGCCAAGACCGACCACGAGGGCGACGATTAGTTGTTTCACGTGACTGCTCCTTTGTGTGTGAGGCACGAGATCCGCTGTGCGTTGGTACTGCGAATCGGTGAATGATACGGCCAAAGCACCTCCAGCGCCGCGACCTGCCGTAGCCGGACTTCGACGGGTTGCCCGTACACCGGAAGCCCGGCATCCTCCGTGTAGGGAGAATGCCGGGCTCCTCGTGCTTCTGCGCGGAAAATCGGCCTACTGTCCGCCGGCTTCGCGCTCGGACACTCGCGCGCCAGCGAGCATGGCATCCATCGCGTAGTTGCCCTCGTGGCAGGCGTACTCGAACATCGCTTCCGGGTTCAGTCGCATCGGCAGGTTGACCGACCACGGTGCCGTCCATGTTTCGAGATCCGTCACCGTGTATTCGTACTCGAGCGTGCTGTCATCGACACGCTCAAAACGTTCGACCAGGGTCATCCCATCCGTTGAGCCCCGATAGTTCCGCTTCTGTGCGAAGTTGGCGGTTTCCACCACCAAGGTGTCGCCCTCCCAGTGCCCTCGCGACTCTCCAGACCACTGGTGTACGTCGGCATCGAGCGCCTGACGGCCGTCCAACGGAATGACACGCACGGTGTGCACCATCTCGGTCAGCAGCACGACGTGGTCCGGGGTTTGAAAAATCTGCACGTTCTGGTTGTAGCCACCCGGCGCGATGGGCGGACCGGCGTTGAAGCCCTGAATACACCGGTCGTACGTGTTCAGGTCGGTGTAGGTGCCGGGTGAGTCGACGGTGAACGAGCCGCGGTCGGCCCGGGCCCGAGCTTGGCCCGCTTCGGTCAACGCGGGTAGCCGGCCGTTGGGCGGATCGATGATGAGCGAGGTGCGGCGGGTTTCGATCACCTTGGTGCCCTGGTCCATCCAGAAGTCGTTGTAGGCGCCGACGTTCCCACCTACCTCCGTCCTCTGAGCCTCCTGGAGCAAGAGGGTCTCGGCGCGTTCGACAGCCGTCTGTTCGCGCTGCGCGGCTTCTTCCTCCGTGAGGAACGCTTTGTCGCCGAGGTCTTCAGGCCGTTCCAAAGGCGTGATCGTTCTAAAATCCCAAACGCCCTGCAGGTCCGGCGCGCCCCATCCCGTCCTGGGGGCCTCCTGGCCGCTGGACACCGCCGGCGCCGCCAGAAACACCGAGCACGCGCCAATGGCGAGTCTGCGTGTCAACGTGCTGCCTGTCATAAGAAACACTCCTCCTGAGTCCTACCACGATGGCTATGGCACTTAAAATACCACGACGCTCACCCAGGCGACGAGCGTATTGTGCGCTCATCATCTCGCCAACCGGACGCCGCGGCGCTAGTACCTGAGGAGATACTGGACCTTCAAGAATATCGCCCGGTTGGTACGCAGCAGGTCTGTCGCCAGTCTGATCTGGTCATCGTAGGACTCGAACCGATCACGCTGTTGGTAGTGGTCGTCGTAGCCCAGGAAAAACACTGTGCCGGCATCGATTCGATACGTCGCCAGCAGGTTCAGTCCCAGCGTCTTCGCGAAGGTGTTGTACTCGGTGATGTTGCGCAGCAGCAGCCGGTCCGTGAACTGGTAGGTGGTGAGGGCTCGGACCAGCTTGATGTCGAACACATCGAGGTGGCCACCGCGGGTGTCCAGCAGACGGCTGGTGGTCAGATCCATATCGGTCTGGAGCCGCGCGACTGGGCGAAGGGTGACGTTCAGCCCGACGCGCGTGCCGCGGCCGAGGAACGGTTGGTCGCTGAAGAGGATCTGGTCGCCCCAGTCGACGTGGCCGGTGACCCCGAGGCGTCGGCTCGCGTTGACACCGGCTCTGATGCCGTAGGTCCATTTCCAGAAGTCCACCTCAGCGAACCGTTCCAGCGCCCGCTCGGCGACGACGGCTGCCGTGAGGTTGCGGGCGAAGGTGAAATTGAGACCGGTGTCGAATCGCTCGTCCTGCACGACCCAGCCATGATTCCAGATCCGCTGGTAGGTGAACCGTGGTCCCCAGTTAATGAGCCACCCTTCGGGCCACCAGCGGTAGGCGACGGTGTCGGTGTGGGTGCGGGTGTCGACGCGGCGAATAAAGCCCAAGTCAGACCGCAAACCGGGGTCGTCGCTGCCATTGAACATGGAATAACGGAGGTGGCGACCGTTCTGTTGCAGAAAGACGCCCCAAGTCGGCCCGCTGGTTTCGACTCCGTCCTGGTCCCGGTTCAGGGTCTGGAACGTGATGAAGTTCAACTGCGCCGTGCGGCCCAGACGAAACTGTCCGTCGATGCCAGCGGCTCGACTGTAGCCGTCGAGGAATTGGCGGTCTGTTACCAACGTGCCGAGGTAGGACTCGGGGTAGATGTCGTACCGGGCACGGCCCACGAACACCTGCGCGGTCTTGCCCGCGGCCGGATCGGTGGCCTCACGATTGTGTCCAGGCGCCGCATCGTTGGCCACGAGGAGGCCAACCGATGTCCGTCCTAGCTTGCCGGTGAGCTTGGCCCCATAGCGCGGATCTACGATGGTCCGCGTGTTCAGCCAGTTCATCGGGGCGAACACGTTGAAGATTTCCTGTCCTTCCAGGAAGAACGGGCGAAGCTCGGGGAAGAACAACGGGAACCGTTGATTGAGCGCGACCTGCGGGACATCTGTTTCGATTTGCGAGAAGTCGGGATTGAACGTGAAGTCGGCCGTGAGATTCGAGCTCACCCCGTATTTGACGTTCAGTCCGGCCTCTGGTGTGAAGTCGGCCGAGGTGGCTCCGGTCGCGTCGTCCCGGGGCTCGAACCGGATCGCGGTGACGGTCGGGAGGATCTCCAGGTTCCGGCTGGTGGAGACGTCTGTCATCCCGTCGAGGATGCCCATCTGGGACAGGAACCCGGTGACGTCTCGAGACATCGGGGCCCAGACGTCGCGTTCGTCGTTCTTGCCACCAATGGACCGGACGATCTGGAACCCCCAGCGGTGCGACGCTCCGGCCACCGGGCGCGGATAGCGCAGGCTCTTGAAGGGGATGGCCATCTCGGCCGTGTAGCCGTCCCCCGTGAGCTGTCCTGCGGTGGAAAAGAGGGCGTCCCAGGACCGATCCGTTCCGGGGATACCACCCTCCCGTTCGCGTCCGCCGCCGGTGGTGCGTCCCCGTCCCCGCGTGCCTCCGCCCGTGTTGGTGACGACGATGCCGTCGCCCTGCACCCCGTAGGCGTTGACGTCGAAGACGTATGCGCGCTGCTGGTCGAGAAAGGGGTCAAGATACACCGTGACCAGGTCGTCCTGGTCCGCCTGGTCGCGGTCGACCCGGTTGGCTCGGAGTATGCCGGGGTCGGTGTAGCGCACCTCAAACCCCAAATAGAGGGATTGGCCGTCGAAGGCGAGCCGCACGCGGGTCTGCTCCGTCGCGGGGGCCCCGTCAAGCGGCGCCTGCTGAACGAAGTGTTCGATCACGGCCGCCGACCGCCACACCGCGTCGTCCAGTCTGCCGTCTATCGCTGGCGGTTGGTCAGCGCGGGTCGGTCGGACGGTTGGTGGGCCCGTTGCCGGGTCCGCCCCCGGCGCGGCAGACCCCGGGGGCTGTCCAGCCAGCGCGGGTGCCGCAGCCAGGCTCACCACCAGGAGGAGGCGCGCGGTGGGCCTGGGACATGCACTCATGCTGATGGCTGGCGGACAGGGTGCGAGTTGCGGGCGGATCGTGCGTGAACAGGTCGCTCCCGCCGAGCCGATAGATCATGGATTGAACCGGGTGTCCATGGCTACCGCCCGCGTCGACGATCGCGTCGGCCGCTTCCCGGTCGGCGAAGGGTGACCTAGTTGCTCCTAAAGAGGTCGCTATGCACGACGGCGTGAATCATTTTGCGTAGTGGGTATCCCTGGTCAGCCGTTTGGGTCACGATTCGCTCGACCCGCGCCCACGTCACGGTGCCACGAAGTGAGTGTATGCTGACCATATCACGCCACTACCGCAACGGCCCGGACGCCTGCGCACACCGCCCTGCGCGGGCGGCCGTGTACACTACTCGTCGTGGAGAACAGTGGCGTGCCAGCGGGTGGTCCTACGTGGATGTTCTGGGGGCGGTTCTTCGGCACTCCCGCGACCCATATCCGGTCCATCGCGGTGCTCGAAGGCGTCTCGTATCTGGTGCTGCTGTTCATCGCCATGCCGCTCAAATACCTCGGCGACATGCCCCTGGCGGTCCGGGTGGTCGGTTCCGCCCACGGGGCGCTCTTCGTCTGGCTCGGTCTGCTCGTCCTGGCTGGACTCATGCGCCGGCGACGGTTGATGGGCTGGGCCGCGAAGATCGTGGTGGCCTCTCTGATCCCGTTCGGCACGTTCGTGATCGATCGCAGTCTCAGAGACGACATCGACGTCGAGGCCACAGGTGCCATCCGGTCGTGGCCATCTGCACGCGGGAGATCGACGCGGTGCTCGAGCGGGTGAAGGCCGAAGGCCTCGCGATGGGGACGCGGCGGGCGCCGTGGTCGTTCGCCGGCGGACGCTCGGGTGTTACACCGGAGTCGGTGGTGTGGGAGTGTTGGCCGGTTGCGCGTTGCTTGCACGGTCCTCGGTGAGCACCTTCACGCGAGCCTCGCCATCGCGAAGCATCCGCAGAAACGCCGCTACCATGTCAGGGTCGAATTCCGTTCCTGCGCGCTCTTCCAGGTAGGCCGTTGTCTTGTGTGTCGGCCACGCGTCGCGGTATGGCCGGTTGGTACTGAGGGCGTCGTAGACGTCGCACACGTGGACAAGCCGGCTCGCCAGGGCGCACTTGCGGCTGTAGTGCATCGCCGGGTAGCCGCCTCCGTCGAGCATGACGTGGTGCTCGTAGGCCACGGTGGCGGCCAGGTTCAGTTCATCCTCGCTCTCCAGGATGATCCGCGCGCCGTCCACGGGATGCGCTTGCATGACCGCGCGCTCCTGCGCCGTCAGTCGGCCGGGTTTGGTCAGGATACGGTGCGGGATACGGGTCTTGCCGACGTCGTGCAGGAGCGCAGCCACGCCGATCTCGCGTACATCATCAGGCGAGTAACCCAGCGCCTCGGCCAAGCCCAGGGACAAGACCGACACGTTGAGCGAGTGCGTCGTCGTGTACTGGTCAAACTCCTTGAGCTTGAGCAGTGGCAACACGAATCGACTGTCGCCATGCATCGCGACCGAGAGGGACCGGACCACCGCCACCGCCTCGGTCAGCCGCACGCGGTCGTTGTGCTGGACCTCTTCCTGCATCCACCGAAACGCATCGGCTTCATCACCAAGCGACAGATCGAGCGTGGTCACGTCGGACTCGGACACGGTCTCCCGGTCGTCGATTTCTTGGAGGCCGACGGCGCCGAATCGCGCTCCGATCGACCGCATCTGGCGTGCGTCACTGGTCGAGACGGACTGCAGCGTCAGACGCGCCAGTATTTCGTCCAACAGGCCCTCAAACTCGTCCCGGCTCACGTTGCGTTCGAATTCCAGACGCTGGATTCCGGCGGCGATGAGACGCCGGCCAAAGTCCCACGACTTCAGGTCGCTGAGGAGCTCCCGCCCGTAGATGACCTCGTCTTCGAGGAAGGTGAACGAGGGGCGTTCCGCCAGGCCGGTCAACCCGCCGAGTTCGGTATAGGCGGCGTCGAGTGCTCGTTCACGCATCGGATGCGCGTCGGGATAGAGAGTCATCACCGCGAGGACATGCGCGAACGCGTTGAGAAATACAGCCGGATCGCTCATGAACCTGCTCCTCGGGCGGCTTCGCGCAACTCCGGGTTTGAGGAACGCGAAGCGGCAGCCAGAATCGAGACGGCCAGTGGATCTGCGGCCCGGTGTTGGGCCAGCGCTTTGATCGATGCGAGCAGAACCGGGGTCTGCGGCGCCAATTTCCGGCGCCCCCAAAACGAGCGCCCTCCGTCGGCCAGCTTCAACAGCACGCCCAGGGCGGAGGGGTGGTGGACCTGCCCAAGGGCGGCCGCGGCCAGGCACCGCACGCCGTCGCCGGCTTTGGATTCGAGCGCGAGCTCGGCGACGCGTGGCACGGCGGCCGCCGGACACTGCTTCATCGCTTCCCTGAGGCCGAGCTCGGCGATACGGGGATCCTCGTCGGCGATGGCCGCGACCACGGCCGGGTCTCGCTCACCGGGCAGCTGCAACTGCAGGCGGATCGCTTCCGTTCGCACCCGCGCGTCGAGATGGGACAGCCACGGCGTCAACGAGAGGTTGTCGGGCAGCGCTCGGCGGCGATGGAGCAGCACCAGCATGTTGCGCTGCACATACCACGGTGTATTTTCCAGGCGCGCCACAACGGGCTCGGTGATGTCCACCTTCGCGTCGGTCAGGAGATCGAGGAGCCTGCGTCGCGTCGTTCGTACTTCGGATCTCGCCAGCGCGTCGAGAAGCACGGTGTAGCCCGCCAAGGTCAGGCTGGGGGCCAGACACTCCAGGATCGTGAGGTCGACCGGTTCTCGTGTCGCGATGGTGTGGAGGATCTCGGGTTGTGCGAGGCCAGACCGGATGGC
>SXGT01326356.1_pt1 | contig 11450 bp, 9 predicted proteins | sample 3176221 | NCBI WGS metagenome assembly SXGT01 (sample SAMN11356862, study PRJNA531348) | freshwater metagenome | isolation source: freshwater sample F1-120 | place: China: Fuxian Lake, Yuxi | collected 2017-12-25
CCCACTGCGTGAGGCGTTGATGAATCACCCGTGGCGGCTGAAGAAGGCCGTCACCTACCTGTTCGACTGGATCGCCACCATGCTCCGCAAACTCCTCCACCCACACCCCAAAGTGACAAACCACACTGGGTGAACTCCAGGCAGAAGACAGAGATCAGTTCAACATGACTCCTCACTCTGCTGCTTTCTTTGTGTTCTTTGTGCCTTTGTGGTGAACTCTTACTGCTTCGCCAGTGGGAACCGCAGGCGGAAGGTGGTGCCGCGGAGCGGGGCGCTCTCGATCTCCAGCGCCGCCCCGTGGTGCTCCATCACCATCGCCACGAACGACAGCCCCAGGCCCATACCGGCGCTGTAGCCCTCGTAGAGCGCGTTGTCGCGCTTCGTGGTGAAGTGCGTCTTGAGGCAGTTCTGCCGCACCTCGTCCGTCATCCCGATGCCGTTGTCGCGCACTTCGAGCACGACATGATCGCCGTCGCGCCGCGCGGCCAAATGAACCTCGCCCTTCCACGCGGCGGCGTCGAGCAGTTTCTGCCGGCGGGCGGGCGGGTCCGGCTCGCGCTTGGCCTCGTCGCGCAGATAGTTCCGCATCTCGAAGGTCGCGTCGCGGGCGTTGAAGACGAGGTTTTCCAGCGCCTGCTGGAGGTGGGACAGGTCGCCGGTGACGAGGGCCGGGCCGGGCGGCACGGCCGCGGTTACCGCCAGCTTCCACTTGTCTCGGCCCGTCTCGGCCCACGTGCGCTCGGTGTCGCGGAGCAGCGCGTGCGCATCGACCTGCGTGACCTCCGCACTGGCCGGGTCGCGGCGCACCGTGCGCAATATCTGCTGAAGGCGCTCGGTCACGGTGCCGAGGGTCGATTTGACCTCTTCCAACATGCCGGTTTGCTCGTCGTCCGGGCCGGCGGCCTCCATGCACCGGGCGATCAGGTCGTTGGGCCGCACCAGCAGGTTCTTGATGTTGTGCGCGTAGCTCCCGGCCATGATGCCGATGCTGGCGTACAGTTGCGACTTCATCTCCAGCGCGGTGCGCTCGGCGTCCGCAGCGCGGTTCTCCAGCTTCGCGGCCTCCAACTCCTGTTCGAGCAACTTGCGGCCCAACTCCTCCGTGGCGTGTTCGGCCTCTTGTTGCTTCACGCGCGATTCCAGCAGGTTGCGCTCGATCAGCTCGCGCTCGACCTGCGCGGCCAGTAGCTCGCGCTGGCGGTGCTCGGCCTCGGCCGCGGCGCGCCACTTCTCCAGTTCGCGGGTGCGCTCGCGGCGCAGGAACCGTGCGACCAGGAACACCGCGAGCAGCGTGGTCGGCACCAGCACGACGGCCGCGACCGACTGCCAGATGCGGTACTCGTCCTGCTGCTTCTGCATCCGGTTGAACGAGTGCAGTTGGTACACGCACCGCACGGTGGCCCGCGCGCCGGTGCGGTTCAGTGCCGGTTCGTATTCCAGGGTGCGCAGTTGTGCTTTCGCGGGCCCGCCGGGGCGCGGCTTGGGCGACACCCACCCCACCGGGTCCGCCGGGCGCTCGTCCAGCCCCGGCACGCCGGCGAACTCGATCTCCAGCGCGTACACGTTGGGGAACAGCGGGAGCTGCCCGGCGTACATGCGCGTCGGCTCGACCATCGCCCGCAGGTGCTCCTCGATCTCCGCGCGCTTGAACGTCACCCGGTCGTGGTGGTCGGGGCCGCGGGTCTCCGCGTGCAACAGGTCGACGTACTCGCGCACCAGTTCGGCCAGCGTCTTGCGAAACACGCGGGTGTTGTCGAGCCACTCGCGCACGTCCGCGCGATCCGACTCCTCGCTCCAGTTGGCGCGGGTGTAGAGAAGCCACGCCAACAGCCCGACGAGCACGGCCCACAGCACCGCGAGCGGGGCCAGCCGGCCCACGTACCGCCACACCGGGAGCGGCGGCGCGGCCTCGGCGGGTGAAGGGGAAGAACTCATGGGGCAGAGCACCAAGTGGGTGGTGGTGTCTCACCTCTCCCCCATGCTTTGATGGGGGAGAGGTCGCCGTCCGCTTTGGGACGGCGGGTGAGGGGGCGCTGCACAACTCGATTCCGTTCCGCGTAGCTCCTTCGCCGCGCGTAGCGCCCCCTCACCCGGCTCGAAGACTCGCCGACCTCTCCCCCAACACAGCTTGGGGGAGAGGTGAAGACGGACATGCCTCACACCTGACTCGTCGATGTCGTAGGGGCGCACGGTCTGCACCACGGGGCGCGAGCGGACGCGGGTCCAGGTGGCCCCGTCGGGGCGGGTCCACACCTCGATGACCGCGTCCGGGTAGATCACGACCCCTTCGACCCGCGGGGTCGGGCGCAGCACCACGACGTGCTCGCCGGAGCCGGTCTTGCGGTCGCCACGGTCGTCGAAGAAGCCGGGCTCGCGGAACCGCGCCGTCAGCGCGTCCGCGCCGTCGGTCACGCGGGCCGCGCCGTCAGCGAACGCCCCCCGCGCGAGCACCCGCGCCATCGTCGAGAACAACTGGATGTCCTCGGTGCTGCTCTTCACGTCGCCCGGTTTCGCGGGCGGCTGAAGCTCGTACCCGCGCGGCGGGTTCGGGTCGCCCGGTTCGTCCCAGTCGAACGGGTCCGCGTGCGTACACAGCACCAGCGGGATCGGCACCGCGCGCACCGGCCACGCGAACTCGCCGTCGCGGAACAGCGCGTTCACCGGGATGCCGTCGCCGGTCACGGCCACCAACCGCCGGGCCGCGCCGGGGCTTCCTTGCGCCAGCGCGCCGAGTACCCGGCGCGCGGGTGCGGTCACGGTCGGGATCACCAGCAGCGTGCGCTCGCCGCGGCGCGGCAGCGACTTCAGGATCTCGTCGACGCAGTGCGCCTCGTACGGGTTGGGCCGCGCGAACCGGCCGGCGCTGAACGGCACCTTGTTCCGCATCACCTCCAGCCACGGCCGCCCGGTGCGCTGCGTTCCCTGCTCGCTGATCGCGGCGCTGAACTGCTCGTACAGGTCACTCGAATACGGATCGTCCTCCCAGGTGAACGCGAACGCCGGCCAGTCGGCTTTCGGGGCCTTCGCGTCCGGCAGGGTCGGGATGCCGGGCGCTCCGGCCCGCAGTTCCGCGAGCCACGGGAGCATCGCCCACGGCCCGCCAGCGGACCCGGGCACGGCGCGCAGGCCGGGCAGAACCGCGGGGCCGGGGCGCAGGATCGGGTCGGTGAACACGAAGTCCGTCACCGCGCGGGCCATCTGCCGATTCGTGAAGCAGAACCGGAACGAGCGCTCGTACAGGCCGATCAGCTTCAGCGGCCGGTAGTCGTCGCCGTACACCGTGTCGGCGGTCGCGGTCGCCAGCAGCAGCAGCGGCTTCTGACCGGGCCAGTTGGCGACGGCCAGCGCGTCGGCCAGGTCGCGGGCGCGGTCACTCGACCACCCACCGACGACCGCGAGCGGCGGCCGGTTCCGCGCCGCCAGTGCCTTCACCCAGGCGCTGGTCGGCGCGTCGTTGGTGATCTTGTACCAGCGGACGCGAACCTTCCCGGCGAAGCCGTCGCGCGAGATGACGATCTCGGGCACCGCGGTCGTGCGGTCGGGGAACGCGGCCGAGTCGTCCACCCGCAGGCCGGTCGGCCCGCCGGGCGCGGCCATCTCCGCGCGCTTCGCGCCCCACACGAAGTTCTCCCAGGTGTCGCCGGCCGTCGAGATGTGGAGAAACGCGACTTCGTGGTCGCCGTCGGGCACCGGCAGCGGGCGCGCGGTCTCGGCCGCGCCCCACCACCCGGCGCGGTACAGCGCGAACCCGCCGGCCAGCGCCAACAGCCCGACGACCACCCACCACCGCCGCATGTGGGAACCTCCGCACGAACGAACAAGGCGATTGGGACACAGGGCGGAAGCCCTGTGTTCACAGACGGATGTGATCAATGTACCAGATGAAACGAGCGCGCGGCGCGCGTCAGAACTGGATGTAGATGAACGTCTTCGTGACGCCGGGCGTGAGGGTGACGAGCGCGAAGACGGCGGCGACGTAGCCGGCGGCGCGCACCGGCGGGGGCGCGGTCAGCTTCAGCTTGCCACACAGGTGGCCGAGCGCGACAAGAGCCACCAGCAGCGGCACCCATACCGGAACGCGTGGCGACCACGCCCCCCACACGTCGAACGCGGCGAACGACTTCAGCATCAGCCAGCCGTCGCCCCACGAGTTCATGCGCACCAGGATGAGCATCGCGACCAGTTGCGAGAGGGTCAGCGCCCAGGCGAACACGGCCCACGGGCGCGTTGCTCGCACCGTGTCCCAGAACCGCCGGCCGGTCGCGGCCCGGTCGAACGCGCGGTGCAGGCACACGAGCAGCCCGTTGTACACGCCGTAGGCCAGCCACGCCCACGTCGCCCCGTGCCACAGCCCGCACAGCACGAACAGTAGCATCAGGTTGAAGTAGGTGCGGACCGGGCCGCGCTTGCTGCCGCCGAGGGGGAAGTACAGGTAGTCGCGGAGCCACGCCGAGAGCGAGACGTGCCACCGCCGCCAGAAGTCGGTGATGTTGGCGGCGAGGTACGGCAGGTCGAAGTTGCGCGGCAGCTCGAACCCGAACCACTTGGCGATGCCGACGGCCATGTCCGAGTAACCGGAGAAGTCGCAGTAGATTTGCGCGGCCCACGCGACCGCGGCCCAGCGGTGCGCCGCCGCGTCGAACGCCGCCGGGTTCGCAAACACCGGTGACACGAACAGCACGTCCAACTGGTCCGCATTGAACAGCTTCTTGAACAGCCCGATCAGGAACAGGTGCAGTCCCTCGGCCACTTGCTTCGCGGTGGGCGTGGGCGGCGTGTGCATCTGCGGCAGGAACTCGACCGCGCGGACGATCGGCCCGGCCGCGAGCTGCGGGAAGAACGCCACGAACAGCGCGTAGTCTCGGAAACTGCGCACGGCCGCGATCTGCCGGCGGTACACGTCCACCGTGTAGCTGATGCCCTGGAACGTGTGGAAACTGATGCCCAGCGGGAGCAGGATGCTCCAGTGCCGGTCCGTGACCGCCAGGCCGCACCACCGGCCCAGGTGCAGGGCGTTGTCGTACATGAACGGCGTGTACTTGAACGCGACCAGCAGGCCGAGATTCGCGCAAATGCTAACGAACAGCCACCGCTTGCGGCCGCGCTCCGAGGCGGCGTCTTCGATGCGGATCGCGGCGCGGTAGTCGATCAGCGTGAGCAGCAGCAGCACCCACAGGTACCACGGGCTGAGCCACGCATAAAACGCCCAGCTCGCGACCAGCAGCACGTTGTACTTCCGCGCGCGCGTTCGCGACAGGAAGTACAGGATGAGCACCACGGGCAGCAGCGCGAGGAAGTACTTGTTCGCGAAGATCATTCCGAGGTCCGTCTCACTTGGCTCGAAGACAGGGGCTGTGCCCACCTCTCCTCCATGCTTTGATGGGGGGAGGTCGCCGTCCGCTTTGGGACGGCGGGTGAGGGGGCGCTCAGCGCCTCGATCCCGTTCCGCGTAGCTCACTTGCCTTGCTCAGCGCCCCCCTCACCCGACTCGCAGAACCTCGCCGACCTCTCCCCCATCAAAGCATGGGGGAGAGGTGGTTTCACTCTGTCACCTTCCCGCGTCCTCCAACCGCCCGCGCAGCCAGAGGCTGAACTTGCGACAGCCTTCTTGCGTCATGTGAATCTGGTCGGCGAAGTCGGCGTCCGTCAGGCCGGCGTCCTTCCCTTGAATCAGTTTCAGACCGCGGTCGCGGGCCACGTCCGCGAGCCGCGCGCGGTACTCGGCGTACTCGGCCGCGTACTTGGCTTCCAGGTCGGCAGTGACCGGCATGTCGAGCATCACCAGTTCGGTGTCGCGGTCGCGGCACCAGTCGGCGAGCTTGTGGACGTACTTCAGGTGCGCGCCGGTGCGGTAGTTGTTCAGGAACGCGAACGGCGGCGGGGCGTGACCCGCGGCCTTCATCTGGTCGTAGCGGCTCAGCGTGTAGCCCTTGAGCGGGGCGTACCCGGTGCCGCAGCGGGCCAGATCGTCGGCGTGGTCGCGCTGTTCGGTCGCCTGTACGAGCGCGTCCGGGCAACTGCCGGGGAACACGGCTTCCGCTTGCGTCGCGGCCCACATGCGGACCCCGTGCCGGTAGCGGTACACGTTCGAAGCCTGGCTCACCTTCGAGGTGACGTACTGGCGCACGGTCCAGTTCGCGGCGTCCGGGCGCGTGGTCGCGATCTCGCGCACGTCGCGCGGGGCGAGTAGCGAGCGGGTTCCGTGCGGCTCGTTGCGGCTGTCGTTCAGGTCGCTCGCGGTCGCACCGTACACGATCACCCGCGGCGCGGTCGGGCACGCGCGCTTGGTGGCGTAGTAGAAGTCGGTGGCAGTGCCGCCGTGCAGACCGATGGCGTAGGCGTCGGAGAGGGTGCGCCCACGCCACGCGACCCCGGCGATCTGCGCCGGGTCGATGCCCTCGGTCACGGGCGAGCCGCCGACGAACATGAGGTCGCGCGAGCGCTCCGCGCAGCCGCCGACGCGCGCGGTGTAGTCGTCCGGCGAGTACCGGTCCCAGAGCGGAGCCAGCGCCCCTAGTCCGAAGTCCGCGAGGAAGAGGAAAAGGAGGAACAGAAGAACGGTGCGGTTGCGCGCGAGGAAGCCCCGCGCGGGCACGGCCGGCGTCGGCGCGGTGACGACGACGACCCGCTTCCCCGCCGGGGCGGTGTGGGTCGCGGGCCGCGCGCTCGGGGCCGTCCGTGGTGTGTCGGGTACGTGCATGGCCGTCCGTGGCTCGCGGGCGCTGGGGCGAGAGTGTCACAGATTTTCGTGCCGCGCGGAAGGCGAGTTCGGGCCGCGGCGGTGTCCCGTAGGTACAACAGCGGGCAGGTTCACATCACCCCCGGTCGGAGGGCTTGCCGTGATCCGGAACCGCTTCACCGTTGCCGCGCTGCTGGGCGCAGCTCTGGCCGCGACCGCCGGCGCGCAAGAACCGCGCACGTTCGCGCTGCGGTTGAAGGACCGCGACGGCAAACCCGTCCCCTTCTATCAGGAGATGAGCACCGAAGTCGACCAGCGCATCAAGGTGCAAGGGCAAGACCTGCCACAATCGCAGAAGAGCACCTTCTATTACGCCTGGACCCCGCTCAAAGAGGACGCGGGCCGGTGGACCGTGCGGCAGAAGATCGAGGCCGTGAAGATGAAGATCGACATCGCCGGCAACCCGATCACCTACGACTCCACCAAACCGGACAACGCGCCCGCCGGCAACCCCGGCCTGACGGAGTTCTTCAAGGGTCTGAACGGCTCCGAGTTCGTCGTCACCCTAAGCCCGACGTACCGGGTCGAGAAGATCGAGGGCAAAGACGCCTTCATCAAGAAACTGGGCGGCAGCGGCGCGCAGATGGAAGCGCTGCTCAAGAAGACGATGAGCGACGAGGCGATGAAGGAAATGTGCGACCTGACCTACGGCCTCCTCCCGGACGCGCCCAAGAAAGTGGGCGACAGGTGGGAGCGGAAGAAGAGCATCAACCTCGGCCCGATCGGGGCCTACGACGTGACGTACACGTTCACCTTCGTGTCGCCCGACCCCGCGCGGCCGGGCCTGGACAAGATCGAGGTCGCCGCGACGATGGACTACAAGGCCCCGAAGGACGCGCCGGACCCGAAAGACGGGTTGCTGTTCCGCATCAAAGACGGCAGCAAGATGAGCAGCGACCCCGCGGGCAGCAAGGGTGTGGTGTACTACAACCCGGCCCGGCAGCGGATCGAAGAGGCGACGATCAACATCAAACTGAAGGGCGATCTGCTCGTCGAGATCGGCGGCACGGAAACGAAGGTCGAACTGCTGCAAGAGCAGAAGACGACCATCAAGACGCGCGCGATCAGTTTCCTCGCACCGGCGGGCACACCGGAACCGCCGGTGCCGGCCGACCCGCCCGCGAGCGGGCCGGGCGCGGGGCCGGGGCCGGGCGCGGCCGTTGTCGCCGGTCCCGTGTGCCAGCCGCTGTGTTGCGAGCCGCGCGAGCGGCGACTGTTCGCGCGTTTTCCCCTGCGCTCTTGCTTCCCCGTTCGTCAAAGGTAGAACATTCGGAACGTTTCCCCGACCCCGGCCCCCAGCCGGGCCGTGCCGGTCATCAGGAGGTCTCGTCGTGTTTCGCACCCGTCTCGTCGCCGCCGCGCTGTTCGGCGTCACCCTGTGCGCCATCGCCGGCGGCCAGGACCGCGCTTTCACGCTCAACTTCAACGTCAAAGATAAGGACGGGAAGTTCACGCCGTTCTACACGGAAATGACCACCGAGGTCACGCAGCAGATCAAGGTGCAGGGCCAGGACCTGCCGCAGCGCCAGAAGAGCACCTTCTACTACCAGTGGACCCCGGTCGCCGAGACCCCGGTCAAGGACGGCGCGGGCAAGGACGTGCCCGGCGAAACGAAGTGGACCGTGAAGCAGAAGATCGAGGGGCTGAAGATGGAGATCGACATCTCCGGCAACCCGATCAACTACGACTCCACGAAGGCCGACACCGCGGGCGCGGGCGGCAACCCCGGCCTGATCGAGTTCTTCAAGGGCCTCAAGGACTCCGAGTTCACCGCCACCATCGGCAAGAACTTCAAGGTCGAGAAGGTGGACGGCAAGGACGACTTCATCAAGAAGCTCGGGGCCGGCAGCCAGCAGATGGACGCGCTGCTCAAGAAGGTGATGACCGACGACGCGCTGAAGGAGATGACCGACCCCTCGTTCAAGTTGTTCCCGGAACCGAACACGCCCAAGAAGAAGGGCGACAAGTGGGAGCGCAAGAGCAACCTGAACCTGGGGCCGATCGGCACCTACGACATCACCTACAAGTTCACCTACCTGGAGCCGGAGAAGGAAGGGGCGAAGAAGGACTTCGACAAGATCGAGGTCGAGACCGTGGTGGCCTACACCGCGCCGCCCGCGACCGCCGACGGCCTGCTGTTCCGCATCAAGGAGGGCAGCAAGCTGACCAGCGACGCGACCGGCAGCAAAGGCGTGATGTACTACGACCCGAAGAAGCAGCGAATCGAAGAGGCGACGATCTCCATCAAGCTCAAGGGCGATCTGGTTGTTGTGATCGGCGGCACGGACACGAAGGTGGAGCTGACGCAGGAGCAGAAGACCACCATCAAGACCGCCGACACCAGCTTCCTCGCGCCGAAGGTCGTGCCGCCGCCGATGCCCCCCACGCCGCCGGTGCCGCCGAAGCCGCCCGAGAAGAAGTAAGCTTCGCGCGACCGTGAAACGTCAACCGCCCGGCTCGACGCCGGGCGGTTTCGTTTACCCCGGATCGTGTGCCGCGGTCAGCCCGAAAGCCGGCTCACTTTTGAGCGCAACAGGTGATCGATCAGCACCAGTGCGATCATTGCCTCGCCCATCGGTACGAAGCGCGGGAGCAGGCACGGGTCGTGCCGGCCCTTCACCAGAATCTCGGTCGGGTCACCGTCGCGCGTGACCGTGCGCTGCGCGCGCGGGATGCTGCTCGTCGGCTTGATCGCGGCCCGGCACACGATCGGCATCCCGCTGGAGATGCCGCCGAGCATCCCACCGTGCCGGTTCGACTCGGTGCGGACGGGCGCTCGCGAAGCCGCGAGCGGCTCCGGTGCGGCGGTCGCGTTGCAGTCGGCCGCGTTCGCGGCGACCGGCGACTCGTGCGATTCGTTCGGTCCGGGCACGAACACGTCGTTGTTCGCGCTGCCGCGCATGGTCGCCGCCGCGAACCCGGCCCCGTACTCGAAGCCGAGCACCGCGGGCAGCGACAGCAGCGCCTTGCCCAGATCGGCCTTGAGCTTGTCGAAGACCGGTTCGCCCAACCCCGGCGGGACGCCGGTCGCAACCAGTTCGCACACACCGCCGACGGAGTCGCGGTCCAGGCGCACGGCGTCGATCAGCTCGATCATCCGTTGTGCGGCGTCCGGCACCGGGCACCGCACCGGGGTCGCTTCGACCTGTTCCAGCGTGACCGCTGTTGGGTCGGGCACGTCCGCGATCACGTCGCCGACCTGCTTCACATAACCGAGAACGCGAACGCCCGCGCGCGCGAGCAGTTTCTTCGCCACCGCCCCGGCCGCGACGCGGCACACCGTTTCGCGCGCGCTGCTGCGCCCGCCGCCGCGGTAGTCGCGGAACCCGTACTTGGCGTCGAACGTGTAGTCCGCGTGGCCGGGCCGGTACTTGTCTTTGATGTCGCCGTAGTCGCCGCTCCGCTGGTCGGCGTTGCGGAACAAGATGCCGATGGGCGTGCCGTCGGTTTTCCCCTCGAACACGCCCGACCAGATTTCGGGCGCGTCGTCCTCGTCGCGCTGCGTGGTGAGCTTGCTCTGACCGGGGCGGCGGCGGCGCAGGTCCGGCAGCAGATCGGCGGCAGCCAGTTCCAGCCCCGCCGGGCACCCGTCGATGATGCAGACGTACCCCGGCCCGTGCGAAACGCCCGCCGTGGTCACGCGAAACAGCTTCCCGAACGTGTTACCTGCCATGACTCCATTGTATCGCTGCCCGCTGGCACGAGTGTGCTACTACTCGGGTTGAGCTTGCCCCGTCTCGCGCGGGTCGCTATCTCGCCGCTTCTCGGACCCACGCGAGGAGCGCCATGCGCAAGTTGATCGCGATCAGCGTCGCCAGTACAGTGCTCGGTTACGCTGCGGTGTACTTCGTGTTCTTCTCGGAGCCACGCGCGCAGCCGGAGCCTGAGCAGGCTGTGGCACAAAACGATTCGCCCGTTGTGCTGGCGAACGTCGTCGACGTGACCGACGTGGAACCGCTGCTCGACCCGAAGCCGCACGAGCCGGTCGGCACGCCGTTCGACCCCACCGAACCGCTGGAGCCGGCCCCGCGGCCGAGCGGCATCGCGCCCGCGCCGCTTCCGCGCGCCGCCGACTGACCGCGCCCTACAATGTCCCCCGGTGTTCGACACGCTGTTCACTCTGGGGATCAGTTCCATGCGCATGGTATTCGCTGCCGCGCTGCTCGCGGTGCCGACGGTCGGCCTGTGGGCCGAGGACAAAGCCACGCCGGTCGAATGGGCCGGGATGAAGTCCACCGCCCCGGCCGTGTGGAAGAAAGAAGTGCCGATGGACAAACTCGGCCTGCGGGTCGCGCAGTTCAAGATCACCAAGGAAGAGGGCGACAAGGAGGACGCGGAAGTGGTCGCGTTCTTCACCAAGGGCGGCGGCGGCATCGACGCCAACCTGACCCGCCAGCTCAACAACTTCCAACCGGCGAAGGGCGCGGAGAAGGTCGAGACCAAGAAGGACAAGTTCAAGGTCGGCAAGTACGAGGGCGTGTACTTCGACATCAAGGGGACGTTCATCAAGAAGGCGTTCCCGATGGCGAAGGACGGCACCCCGTTCGCCGACTACCGGCAGATTTACGTCGTGTTCGAGGACGACGACGGCGCGGTCGCCTCGGTGTGGCTCCGCGGCCCGGCCAAGACCGTCGAGAAGCACACGAAGGACTTCGACGCCATGCTGAAGAGCTTCAAGTGAGCCTGGGCGAACGGCCGGTGTCAGCCGGCC
>SXGT01461108.1_pt1 | contig 11450 bp, 11 predicted proteins | sample 3176221 | NCBI WGS metagenome assembly SXGT01 (sample SAMN11356862, study PRJNA531348) | freshwater metagenome | isolation source: freshwater sample F1-120 | place: China: Fuxian Lake, Yuxi | collected 2017-12-25
CGCAACAGACCATGGCCCTGCGCCCTGTATGGACTTTTCTGCACGTGGCCGTGCTGGCCTGGGGCCTGTTGATGGTGCTGCAGGCGCGCCAGCCCGCATGGTCGGTGCTGGTCGACGAGAGCGTTTACGGCCCGCGCCGCTGACACCCACTATTGAGCGGACGGCGCGACCGGTACCCGTTTCGCCGAGCGGATGAGGATGGCGTGGGCATCCGCGAGGGCCTCGAGGAGGGCCGGCCGGTCCGTCCCGTCGACGGATCGGATGTCGAACTCGGTGCCGAGTGCCTCGACGGTTGCAGGGGACAGTTCTTCGGCGATCAGCACGATCGGCTTGGCCACGGGGAATCGAATCCTTAGTGCTCGCGGGGTCGGCGCGGTTCGCGCAACGCAAGCCACTTTACTGCGTGGGCGCGCGGGCGGACGCCACGTGACGCTCGGGGTGGAACGATGGATACATGGCCGACATGTTCCGATGGGTGCTCGTCATCGCGCTCGCGCTGCTCTTCGTCGCGATGGGCGTGCTGCATTTCGTGCCCTCGGTCGCGAAGGGCATGAGCGCGATCATCCCTCCCGCGCTGAAGTCCCGGGTGAGCGGAAAGGCGCTCGTCCAGTTCACCGGGCTGTGCGAGATCGCGGGCGGCATCGGTCTGCTCCTCCCGGCGACCCGGGCCGCCGCCGCGATCGCGCTCGTTGTCTTCCTCATCGCCGTGTTCCCCGCGAACGAGTTCGCGGCACGGCATCCCGAACGATTCGGTCGGGCTGCCGTGCCGTTCTGGCCGCGGTACGCGGCTCAGCTCGTACTCGTCGGACTGTGCCTGCTGGTCCTGGTCTAGCGCGGGGCTGGTCTCACCCGGCCGGCTCGAGGAGGGCCTTGCCCCGCGTCCGGCCCGAGTCGACGTGGGCGATGGCGGCCGCGGCATCCTCGAGCGGGAAGCGGGCGGTGACGACGGGCGCGAGGGCGCCCTCGCCGGCGAGGCGGGCGAGCTCGAGCAGCCCGTCGGTCGTGGTGACCGAGGACAGGACCCGGATGCGTCGATCGAGCGCCGCGGGGACGAATCGCGGCAGCGGCCCGAGGAAGGTGCTCCCGTCTCCCGACGACAGCACGAGGGTGCCGCGCGGGGCGAGCATCCCGGCGATCCGACGCAACGGGGCGGCGACGGCGAGTTCGACGATCAGGTCGTACTCGCCGTCGAGCTCCTCGACGCGGTAGTCGATCACCCGGTCCACGCCGAGCGCGCGAACGTGCTCGATGCTCGCGGTGGAGCAGACTCCCGTGACCGACGCGCCCCGGGCCACGGCGAGCTGGACGCAGTAGTTGCCCACTCCCCCGGCGGCGCCGATGACGAGCACCCGGCTCCCCGGCCCGACGTCGCCCATGCTGATCGCGTCGAGCGCGGTCTTTCCGGCGACCGCGAGCGCCGCGGCCTCGGGGAGAGGCAGATTCTGCGGGGCGAGGGCCAGGTGGCGCTCCTTCGCGACGACGAACTCCGCGAAGGCGCCGGTCGCCTGGCCGAACACGGCGTCGCCGACCTTGAATCGCGTGACGGCCGACCCCGTCTCGACGACGGTGCCGGAGACGTCCTCGCCCAGTCTCGGGTCGCGCGGGGCGCGGAACCCGAAGGACAGGCGCACGAGCCCCGGTGTCGCCCGGGTCAGTCGCCAGTCGAGCGAGTTGAGACCGCCGGCGGCGACTCGGATCAGGACCCCGTCCTCGGACACCGCGGGTACCGGCCGGTCGACGACCCGGACCACGTCGAGCGGTGCGCCGTAGCGCTCCCGGATCGCGGCCCTCACGCCCGCACCGCCCGGCGACGGGCCTTGACGAACCCGCCGACGGTCTCGACGAGCGCGTTGAGGCCGGCGAGCACGAGCACCACGACGGTGATCGTGCCCGCAGCGGTCGCGCCCCATCCGATCGCCTCGAAGAACGCGGCGTTGAGCAACAGGTCGTGCGTCGCAGCCCACCACAGGAGCGCGAACCCGCCGAGCACCACGATCGCGTTGGCGATCGCGAGGGGAATGCTCCAGCCCACGTACTCGGTGACGATCGCGAACACGACCGCGAGGACGACGATCCCGACGATCAACGGCGCCCACGTGGGCCAGAGGCCGGGCGAGAGCACCGGGATGGGGGCTCCGTCTCCATCCACGACGGAGGTGAACCACGGCGACAGGACGAGGAGGGCGCCGACGCCGAGGAGGAACGCGAGCCCTCCCAGCGCGCTGCCGACGCTGTCGTCGCGCTCCCGCAGACCCGCCGGGCTCCACTCGCCCTCTCGCCGCGGCAAGCGCTCCAGGATCGCGAAGAGGGTCGTGAGCGCGACGGCGGAGATGACGGTCGCGACGGCCCCCGCGGCAAGTCCGGTCAGAACCGCCAGCCCGAGCGGCACCGCGTACAGCACTTGCGCGACCGTCACGACGACGGCGATTCCGGGGCCGATGGTCGTGAGGATGGCCATCACGCGGCGGTAGTCCCCGTAGTGGCGCGGGCCGATGAGCGCGGTCGGTCGATCGGTGTACTGGGCGGCGAGCAGGACGGGGTCGCCGAGGCCCGCGAGAACGGCGCGTTCGGCATCCAGGGGCTGCTCGCCCGACTCGAGTCGCTCGTCCACGGCGTCGGCGACAGATGCCCGGAGCTCGCGTTCGATGTCCGAGCGCTGCCGCCGCGGCAGCAGCCGCGTGAGCGCCGACACGTACCGGTCGGTGAGGGTTGTGGTGGTCATGAGGTGCCTTTCAGCGATCGGAGCGCCGAGTCGAGATCGACCCAGTCGCGGTAGAGGAGTTCGGCGAGCGCTGCCCCGTCCGGGCTCGTCGAGTAGAACTTGCGGGGGCGCGCCTCGTCGGTGTTCCACTCGCTCGTCAGCAGTCCCTGCTTCTCGAGTCGGCGCAGGAGCGGGTAGAGGGTGTTGGCGTCGACGGGGAAGCCGTCCCGCTCGAGGGATTCGAGCAGGGCGTAGCCGTAGTTGGGCCGCGCCAGCGTCAGGAGGCACGCGAGCACGACCGTGCCCCGCCGCACCTCCTGGCGATGAGTCGCGAGAACGTCGTCTTCGTACATGCGTCAAACATTAGTGTGTGTCGCACAGTATTGCAATAGACACATCTAGAGCAGCCGGCGAGGGTGGCTCAGCCGGCGACAGCGGCTCAGCCGGCGATGCCGGAGAGGAGCGCGGGTCGCAGGATCGTCTCGAGCGCGATGAGCCCGAGCGTGAGTCCCGCGACGACGGCGAGGCCCACCAGGAAGATCAGGGCGCGCTCCACGAGGCTCCGGCGTCGCCCCACCCACAGCGAGACGCCGAATCCCACGACGGGCAGCGCGACCATCACGATGAGCACCCACCAGGGCAGCTGGTCGACATCGAACCCGAAGGCCCGGTAGAAGGTCGGCAGCTCGAGCAGGGTCGACACCGCCTCCCACAGGTCGTACGCGAAGAACACGCCGAAGAAGGCGGCGATCGCGATCGACGCCCAGCCGTACCGGGGCGCGGCCGGGGTCGCCTCGGGCACGGAGGCCGGTTCGGGCGTGGCCGACGGGGCGGCCGGCTGCTCCACGGAGTCGCTCATCTCAGGCTCCCAACACGAACGGCCAGGGAACGACGACGACGAGCCCCACGAGCAACCAGCCCAGCCGGGCGACGGCGGGCCTGCCTCGAGTGAGCATCAGCACGGCGACGAACCAGAGCGCCGGGCTCGCGATCGCGAGGAACTCGCCGAACTGGAACATGATCTCGCCGAGCAGGTTGGGCAGCGTCGTCGCCGAGCGGTTGACGGTGATGATCCACCCGAGGGTGTAGATCAGGTAGATCCCGGCGATCACGCCGTAGGTGACGAGGAGCGGTGCAGGGATGCCGCGGTTCGCGTCGGCGGGCTCCGTCGTGACGAGCGGCTCCGGAGCATCCCCTTCGTCGCCGGCCCAGGTCAGCGCGTCGTCGTCGGGCTCGGTCGCGGCCGCGGTCACTGGGCGCGCCTCAGCTCGATGACCTCGACGACGTGCGGGAACAGAGGATGCGCGGGCTCGAGCCCCGTGATCGTCTCAGCGAGCGCCGCCGCCGAGGCGGTGCTCTCGAGCAGGGCCTGGAGCTCCACGCTCTCGGCGTCCTCCTCGACGTCGAAGCGGAGGGCGGCGCCGACGGCGTTGAGAAGGTTCCAGGCCTCCATCCCGCGCTCCGCGAGCTCGGCGGCCGGGCCGATGAACCTCTCGTGCCGGGAGAGCTTGCGCAGCGGATTGCGCCCGACGCGCTCGCACGTGTCGGGCAGGTGCGGGTTCGAGATGCGCTTCAGGGTCTTCTCGATGTAGGCCTGCTGCTCGTCGGGGTCGAAGCCGTACTTGGCGACCAGCAGCTCCTTGGTCTCGGCGAGCACGGCGCGGATCTCGGCCTGCAGCTCCGGGGTCGCGAGGGCCTCGCGGATCGACACCCAGCCGCGATCGATGCCGTGGTACGCGGCGGCCGCGTGGGCGGTGTTGACGGTGAAGAGCTTGCGCTCGATGAAGGGCCCGAGGTCATCGACCCAGGTCACGCCGTAGAGGTCGGGGGTCTGCTTGCCCTCCGGACCCTCGGGGAACGGAGTGCGGTCGACGACCCACTCGAAGAAGGACTCGATCGTGACATCCAGCCCGCCGGCCTGCTCGGGGACGATCCGGTCGATCGCGCAGTTCGCGAAGATCGCCCGGTCGTCCACCGGCGTGCCCGGGGCGCTGTGCTTGCGGACCTCGGCAGCGAGGATGTCCGTGCCGCCGATCGCGTTCTCGCACGCGATCACGACGAGCGGCTCCGGGCGCGTTCGCGCGGCGAGACCCTTCGCGATGACGGGCGCCACGAACTGGAGGATGCGGGCGCCCACCGCCGTCGTCACGATGTCCGCGTTCGCGATCTCCGCGACCACGTCGGCTTCGTGCGACTTCGAGTTGATCGCGCGATACCCGTCGACGACGCGATCCTTCGCTCCCTCGCCGACCTCGATCACCCGATAGCTCGGCTGCGCCTGGAGGGCCCCGATCAGCTCCTCGCTCACGTCGGCGAAGACGACCTCGAACCCGCTCTCGTGCAGGAACTGCGCGACGAAACCTCGGCCGATGTTCCCCGCACCGAAGTGCACCGCGGTACTCATGCGCACATACTACGGCGCTGCCCTGAGGGTCAGGCCGCGGGATCGTTGCGGCGTCGCCGGATGATGCTGATCGTGACGAGCGCCCCGCCGAGCAGGACCACGCCGCCGACGATGACCGCGGGGACGACGAGGCTGGAGGCATCGGCGCCCGTGGCGGGCAGCTGGGCGGGACCGGGAGGCGTCGGCGTGATGCCGTCGCGGCTGAAGACGCCGAGCGTCTGGAGACCGCTCTCGCCGAGGGCGGCGAAGTTCAGGTCGTCGAGACCGTCGACGCCCGACCCGCTCGCGAACTCGCCGAGCGCCTGCTCGAGGGACGCCGGGATCATGAACACGTCATCGGCGACGAAGGGCATAACGAGGGCGAACAGGAAGAGCGCTTCGGTGTAGTCGAAATCGCCCGAGATGCTGTATTCACCGTCCGTGACGCAGACCGGCTCGATCACGTCGTCCTCCGTGATGAAGAAGTAGGTCGGCTTCGATGCCCCGGTGATGGTGTAATCCCACGCTTCGCCGTCGATGGTCTGGCTGAACGTGGTGTCGATCGGGTCGAAGGTCGCGACCCAGCCGATCGACGACTCGCCCACCTCGCACGCTTCGATGACGTCCTCGGGAGTGTTCTCGACGGTGGCGGGACCGACCGAGGAGACGGGCGAGACCGCGAGGGCGATGTAGGACTGCGAGGTCTCGCTCAGGTCGAAGGGCTCCATCGGCGCGATCGGCGGGACGAGGACCTCAGACTCGCCGACGACGGTCGTGAGGTACGACGTCAACTCCTCGAGGTCGAGAGTCGAGGTCGTCTGGATGGTCGATTCCTCGCTCGGGAAGTCGCTGAGGAGCTCGAACTCCTCAGGGAACTCCTCCGTCGGGTTCGACTCGTCGGGGACGATCGTGAACTCGACCTTGCCGAGCCCGTACTGCGGGACGCAGTCCTGGAACCAGTCCTCGGACTCGATGGTGAACGTCGACTCGACCTGGTCCAGCATGTCGGTGCAGGCCTCGGTGGGCGGAGCCGCTGCAGCGGGCGAGCCGACGACCGCGACGGTCCCGAGTCCGAGAACTGAGGCGCCGAGCGCGGCGATGGTCTTCTTCACGAGAGGGTTCCCCCCAAGGGATCGGGTCTGCAGTGACAAGGACTTCCACGACAATAGCAGGATGAAGAACGCTCGGAATGTCGTGTACGTCCGGCGCGGTCGATTGTCGTCGGGCCTCTGGGAGGTCGCCGCGTTCGGCACCGACGATCGCGCGGACGGAGAGATCGTCGACGAGACCTCGGGCGCGAGCATCCCCGAAACCGATCAGGAGGCGGCCTGGTCGGTTTCGGAAGCGGGCCCCGCTCTCGCGCGGGTGGAGGTCGGCGGGTACCTGCTCGCCGAGCAGCCCGCGCTGTGGTTCGTGTGGGTCGATGAGCCCAAGGCGTCCCCCGCGGCCACCAATCTCGTGGCCTTCGGCGGCGACCGATTCGAGCCCGGCACGATCGTCTCGCGCTACGCGTTCGCGACGGCCGGGGTTCCCAACGGCGAGCAGGCCGGCGCCGTGCGCTGGTACCCCAGGGACGGGCTCGTCCACCAGGTCTTCGTCGCCCCCGAGTGGCGCCGCCGATTCGTCGCCTCGACGCTGCTCTACACCGCCGACGCCTTCCACCAGGCCAACGGATGGTCGGGTCGGCTGCACGGCGACGGGCGCCGGACCGCCCTCGGTCAGCTCTTCACGGCGGCCCTGCGTCACCCCAACCGCGCCCGGGAGCTCACCGAGGAGATGCCGCCGATGGACGAGGACGCCCTGCGGCGATCGCGCGAGTAGGGGCGCGCGGCGCTCACGGCGCCGGTGAGGCGAGCACGGCATCCGTCGACACGGTCTTCGGATGCTGGAACTGCAGCCACACCGTGAACTCGTCGTCCGCCTCGTCGTAGCGGCCCTGGAGCCCGGTGTCGACGATGTTCCACGGGCGGGAGTTGGACGCGGCCGCGGGATGGCCGTTCTCGGGAACGAACTGCAGGTAGTCGTACTCGGCGCTGTACGACTCCGCGAGCCGGACCGATCGCGTATCGACGGCGACGGCCCCGCCGTCCAGGTCGAACTGGAGCACGCGGAAGAAGCCGGTCGCCCGCTCCCCGGAGTGGGTCCTGAACTCCTGGTAGTCCGCGAGGACCTCGACGACCGTGTGCCCCTCGATGCCCCCGGCGTTCTCCGTGACGATCTGGCCGAGCCCGTGGAAGTGGCCCGAGAGGACGAGGACCACGTTGCGGTTCGGCGCGATGACGCGCTCCCAGAGATCCCCTCCGCGGGACACCCACCGCGAGCCCGTCGAGCGGTGCGCACCCACCTCGACCGTCTTCGGCTGAAGGTGCTCATGGGTCGCGACGATGACGTTGTGGTCGGGATGCCCGGTCACGACCTGCTCCGCCCAGTCGATCTCGGCCTCGCCGTAGGCGTACGGGAGGTTCAGCACGAGGACCCGCGCACCGCCCTCCTCGAAGGTCGCGAAGTTCGCGCTGTTGTCGCCGGGCGCGATGGACCCCCCGTACCACTCCTCGCCCGAGTACCGCTCCGGCGGGAAGTACTCGTTGAACAGGTCGTTCGTGACGCCCCGCTTGTTGTCGTGGTTGCCCGGCAGCACCGTGTTCGGCACGCCGGCGTCGTCGAGGATCGCCTGGATCGCCGAGGCGCGATCGAACTCGATTCGCGCCCGCGCGTCGTTCTGGTCCGGATCGACCCAGTTCTGGATGAGGTCGCCGGTGTGAACCGCGAAGGAGATCTTCCGTGCATCGGCGTTGTCGGCGACCCAGCTCACGAGCTGCGAGTAGACCTCCGGGTAGCTCTCGGACAGGTATTGGGTGTCGGTGATGTGCGTGATCGCGAAGTCGTAGTCCTCGGCGCCCTCGAGGGCGCCATCGCGGTCGGTCGTGACCGTGGGGGTGTCCCGGGGTCCGTCCTGGATGAGGAGCTCGACGCGACCATCGACGATGTCCCCCGTCTCGAGCGGACCGGCGAGGGTGCCGGTCGAGCCGGAGTCGATCCTCCGCCAGACCCCGTCGCTCCACGCGCTCAGCTGCACCTCGCCGCCCTCGGCGGTGGACCCCGACCACCCGACCAGGTCGCCCGCCTGGAGCCCCGAGGCGTCGATGACGAACCGCTGATAGGGCAGGCCCCACGCCGAGTCGGAGACCGCGCCGGGGCGGGCCGGGTCGAGAGGCGACTCGTCCGCGCCCGACCTCGCCGCGAGGGGCCCCTCCGAGACTCCGCCCCACGCCTCGAGCACCGTCGCCGTCGCCGTGGGCAGCTCGATCGGTTCGGCTCGACTGCGGGGAGCGTCCCCGAGCGCCGCCGGCTCGACCGCCGCGACCCGGGCCGTCGGGTCGCTCCACTCGTGGTCGTCGATCACGCCCGGGGTCGCGGGTGCGACGACGAAGTCCGCGGCGTCGGAGCCGGTGAACTGCGCGCGCTGGAACGACTCGCCGAGCATCCGGTCCGGCTGGTAGACGGTGAGCGCGTCGCCGCGGGTGCAGGGGCTCGAGACGACGTTGCTCGAGTCCATCTCATTGGTCGCGAAGACGCCGACCCGGTCGACGAGCGACCCGTGGGCGTCTTCGATCCACACGCCCGAGCCGAGGAAGTTGAACGACTCGGCATAGGTGGCCGACGCGGACTCCGCGGCCTCCGTGCCCGCGCGAGCGGCGAGGAACACGTCGCCGGGGCGCAGCAGCGTGCCCTCGGGGACCGTCACCTGCAGGTCGAACGCCCGAGTACCGTCCGCCTGGCACCGGCGAATCGTCCACCCGCCCAGATCGACGGTCTCCGTGCCGTAGTTGCCCAGCTCGATGAAGTTCCGCTGCCCCCAGCCCGCGGGCAGGTCGGAGGGGTCCGTGGCGAACTCGCTGACGAACACTCCGGTCGAGACCGCCGGATGCTCGTCGACGACCCCTCGGGCCTCCGTCTCGTTCTCCGCGCCGGGCGTGCGGAGTGCGACGACGAACCCGCCCGTCGTGCGCTGGTAGGACTCACCGGCGACGCCGTCGAGCACCGCCGGGAGCTTCGAGTCGCCGTCCTGGCACGCCGAGTCGTCGTGAGCGGAGACCGCGAGTCGATCGACGAGAGCGCCCGAACCGGTTCTCACGAGCACGCCGAAGCTCACGTTGGCGATCGAGTGCGCGAATCGGGCGTCGGGTTCGAACTCGAACTCCGCTCCCCCGATGACCCACCGCTGCCCGGGGGCCAGGATCGTCCCCGGCTCGATGACCAGCTCCCGGGTGTCGGGCGTGGCCCGACCCGACGCCGTGCACCGGTACACCTGCCAGCCCCCCACGTCGACGGGAGCGGCGCCGATGTTCTCCAGCTCGACGAACTCGTCGCGGTCCCCGGCCGGGCCGAACGACGCGACCTCCGCGATCACGATCGACGTGTCCGCCCTCGGGAGCGGCTCCGTCCGGTTCGCGAGGCCGATAGTCGCCGGGGCCACGACGAAGTCGCGCGTCGCATCCCCCGTCGCGGCGACTCGCTGCCAGCTCTCTCCCGCCGCGAAGTCGAGGCGATTGGCGAGAGTGCGCCCCACCGTGCACTCCGACTCCGTGGGCCACGGCTCGTTCGGGTAGACGCCGACGGCGTCCACGAGACGATCGTGCGGGTCCTCGAGGTAGAGGCCGAAGCCGGTGGCCGTGAACGGCGCGGTGATGTGCTGGTCGCCGGGCATCCCGACGCGGCTGACCGTGAGGATCTCGCCCGGGTGCAGCACGACGCCCGTGAAGTCGCCCTCCGTGCGACCGACGTTGCTGCGGAGCCCCTGGGCGCTGCACCGGAAGACCTGCCATCCGGTCAGGTCGACCGCCTCGTCGCCCCAGTTGCGGAGCTCGAAGAAGCTGTCGGAATCGGAGGTCGGGCCGCCGTTGGCGAGTTCGTTGATGAGGATGCTCGGGGGCGCCGAATCGTCCGCGTGCGCGGGAGCCGCGACTCCGACGAGGGCGATGGCGGGGACGGACGCGATGGCCACGAGGGCGCTGGCAAGCCGGAGCACGGCGCCACGATCTCCCGGGAGGATGAACGGCGGGGGTCACGCGCGTTGGTGTCTCGTGAACAGGGGCTTGCGAGGTCTCGACGGGCTCGACCAGCAGGAGGGGCTCGACCAACAGGACGGGCTCGACCAACAGGACGGGCTCGACCAACAGGGCGGGCTCGACCAACAGGACGGGCTCGACCAACATGGAGCATCAGCGGCGGGCGGCGAGCACCTTCCGGAGCCAGTGGTACGAGGCCTTGGGGGTGCGCTCCAGCGTGTCGAAGTCGACGTGGATGAGCCCGAAGCGCTCGCGGTAGCCGGCCGCCCACTCCCAGTTGTCCATGAGCGTCCACACGAAGTAGCCGCGCAGGTCGACCCCCTCCGCGGCGCCGACGGCGGCGGCGATGTGACTCGCGAGGTACTCGATGCGAGCGGAGTCGTCGACCCGGCCCTCCGCGTCGACGACATCCGGGAAGCTCGCGCCGCCCTCCGTGATGTACACGGGAGGCAGGGCATCCCCGTAGCGCTCCGCGTAGTCGCGCAGGCTCTCCGCGAGGAAGTGCGGCGCGATCGGCCACCCGAATCCGGTGGTCGGGTACTCCGGCCACTCCGCGAGATGGAACGGCAGGTCGCGCATCGCCTCGGCGTCGCCGTCGGGAGTCGTGGCGGACGTCGGGGCACCCGAGCGGATGCGCGTCGGCATGTAGTAGTTGAGCCCGTAGAAGTCGAGGGGCTGGTGGATGGTCGCGAGGTCCGCGGGGTCCGCCTCGAGCAGCGGGCGGAACTCGCGGCGCGCGAGCAGCGGGACCGTCGGGTAGCGCCCCAGCAGCACGGGATCGGCGTAGATCCTGTTGTGGACCAGGTCGAAGACCTTCGTGTACTGGCTGGTGAGGAAGCCGCGCTTGCCCGGAACCACCGGCGAATGGACGTTGGTGATGCCGATCTCGCCCGACACTCCCCCGGCGCGCAGCGCCTGGACCGCGAGTCCGTGGCCGAGGAGCTGGTGGTGGACAGCGGTGAGCGCGTCGAAGAGGAGCGACTCGCCGGGCGCGTGGATGCCGAGCGCGTAGCCGTTGAGCGTCACCGTGGTCGGCTCGTTGAGGGTGATCCACTTGTCGATGCGGTCGCCGAAGGCGTCGGCGGCGAGCGCCGAGAACTCTGCGAAGCGGGATGCCGTGTCGCGCGTCATCCACCCGCCAGCGTCCTGCAGCGGCTCCGGCATGTCCCAGTGGAAGAGCGTCGCGACGGGGCTGATGCCGTGCTCGAGGAGCTCGTCGATGAGCCGGTCGTAGAAGGCGACGCCCTCCGCGTTCGCCGGCCCCGTGCCACCGGGCTGGATGCGCGGCCACCCGATC
>SXGT01521536.1_pt1 | contig 11450 bp, 11 predicted proteins | sample 3176221 | NCBI WGS metagenome assembly SXGT01 (sample SAMN11356862, study PRJNA531348) | freshwater metagenome | isolation source: freshwater sample F1-120 | place: China: Fuxian Lake, Yuxi | collected 2017-12-25
GCGGGCGCTGGTGCTCGAGCCGAGCATCCTCTTGTTGGACGAGCCGCTCGGCGCGCTGGACCTCAAGCTCCGCAAGGAGATGCAGTTCGAGCTCAAGTCGCTCAACCGGCGGCTCGGCATCACGTTCGTGTACGTCACCCACGACCAGGAGGAGGCGCTCACGATGAGCGACCGCATCACGGTCATGGACAACGCGCGCATCGCGCAGCTCGGGAGCCCCGCCGAGATCTATGAGCAGCCGCGCACGCCGTTCGTGGCGCGGTTCATCGGCGAGAGCAACTTCTGCGAAGGGGTGGTCGAGCAGATCGTCGGGGAGCGGTGGACGCTGCGCCGCAGCGACGGGCAGTTGGTCCACGCCGCTGGCCAGGGCGACCGCGCGGTGGGCGAAGCGGTGATGGTGTCGGTACGGCCGGAACGGGTGGGGCTGCACCAGCCGGGGGCGGCGCCGGCGGGGTTCAACCAGCTCGCGGGCAAGGTGCGGCAGGTGGTGTACCGCGGGGAGATGTTGCACGTGCGCGTGGTGCTCGACGGCGGGGGCGAGGTCACCGCGGCGGTACGCAACGAGGGGCAGCTCCGGGCGCCGGTGGCGTGGCAGGAGGGCGGCGCGTGCGTGGCGGCGTTTGCGCCCGAAGACGCGCGGGTGCTCGAGCCCGAGCCGCCGAGGGACGCGTGAACCCGCGCCTGTGGTGGCTCCGATGGTCGTCGCGGCGGCCCGGCGCGCGGGCGTGGTCGCTCATGGGCCCCGGCACGGCGTGGATCGTGGCGTTCTTCATGGTGCCGCTGTTGTTCATGCTCGCATACAGCTTCATGCCCAAGGGGCTGTACGGCGGCGTGGAGTCGGGGTTCACCTTCGAACACTATGTCCGGCTGTTCGACCCGCTCTACATCAAGATCGGCGTCCGGACGCTCGTGTACTCGCTCGGCTGCACGGCCATCTGCCTGGTCTTCGGATACCCGGTGGCCTACGTCATCTCCCGCGCGGGCGAGTGGCGCAACCTGCTGGTCTTCCTGGTCATCCTGCCGTTCTGGACGAGCTTCCTGGTGCGCACGTTCGCGATGATCTTCCTGATGCGCGACACCGGGCTCATCAACACCGTGCTGCTCGCGACCGGCCTGCGCACCGAGCCGCTGGAGATGATGAACACCCCGTTCGCGGTGATGACCGGCCTCGTGTACGGCTTCTTGCCGTTCATGGTGCTCCCGATCTACAGCTCGCTCGAGAAGCTCGATCCCAGCTTGCTCGAAGCGGCCGAGGTGCTCGGCGCCCGGCCCGCCGCGCGGTTTGTGCGGGTGGTGCTGCCGCTGTCGATGCCCGGCGTCGTCGCCGGGAGCCTCCTGGTCTTCATCCCCGCCCTCGGCAGCTACCTCACGAGCGATCTGCTCGGCGGCGCCAAGGAGATGATGATCGGCAACCTCGTCCAGAACCAGTTCATGGTCGCCAACAACTGGCCGTTCGGCTCGGCGGCGAGCTTCACGGTCATGGCGATGGTGCTCGCGGCGGTCTTCGTCTCGTTGCGGGTACGCGACGAGCCGGCCGGGGAGGCCCGCTGATGGGCAAGCTCCCGAAGTGGCTCCTCGGCGTGGCGGCCGCGGTGTACCTGTTCCTGCACGCGCCGCTTTTGGTGCTGGTGGCGTTCTCGTTCAACGACAGCAAGTTCTCGGCCGGCTGGGAAGGCTTCACGCTGCGGTGGTACGAGCGGCTCCTCGAGCGCGACGATCTCGTCCACAGCTTGTGGGTGAGCGTCGAGGTGGGGGTGATCTCCACGCTCATCAGCACGCTCCTCGGCACGATGTTGGCGCTCGGCATCGCGCGCCACCGGTTCAGCGGGCGCACGTTCCTCGAGTCGTTGTTGTACGTCCCCATCGTCACGCCCGAGATCGTGGTCGGCATCTCGCTGCTCATCCTGTTCGTCTTCCTGAAGATGACCCTCGGCATCGGCACGATCGTCATCGCGCACGTCGCGTTCAACATCTCGTTCGTCACCGTCGTGGTGCGTTCCCGCCTGGAAGGAATGGACCGCAACCTCGAAGAGGCCGCGCTGATCCTCGGCGCCGACGAGTTCACGACGTTCTGGAAGGTGACCGTGCCGCAGTTGTGGCCGGGCATCCTCTCGGGGGCGCTCCTGGCGTTCACGATGTCCTTCGACGACTACGTCATCACCTCGCTCGTCACCGGTCCCGGCAGCTCCACGCTCCCCATCGTGGTCTACAGCATGGTCCGCAAGAACGTCGAGCCGAGCATCAACGCCATCTCCACGATCATCCTCGTCGTCACCGCGGCGCTCATCTGGGCGTCGGACCGGCTGTCGCAGGACAAGCCCCTCACCCCCCACTAGCCCGGAGTCTCCCCGCCATGTCCCAAGAAAAAGCCCGCATCCAGCTCGTCGAGGCCCTGCGCGACGGTCGCATCGAACGCCGGGAGTTCCTCCGCGGCGCCCTCGGCCTCGGCATGAGCGTCGGCACCATCGGCCTGGTCCTGCAGGCGTGCGGCAGCGAAGAGAAGCCGGCCGACGCCCCGCCGCCCGCCGGCCACGAGGGCACCGGCCCCGGCCCCGCGCCCGCGCCCGAACCCGAGCTCGGCCCCATCGAGGCCGACCTCCACATCTACATGTGGTCCGACTACATCGCCGAGGACACGATCCCCAACTTCGAGAAGGAGTTCAACGTGAAGGTCACGTTGGACACCTACGAGTCCAACGAGGAGATGATCGCCAAGGTCCAGACCGGCGCCGCCGGCTACGACCTGGTGTGCCCGAGCGGCTACGCGGTGAGCGTCCTGCGCCACCTCCACCTCGTCGAGCAGCTCGTCAAGAAGCACATCCCCAACTACGCCAACCTCGCGCCGCTCTTCCTCGGCTCGGTCTTCGACCCGAAGAACGAGGTGACCGTGCCCTGGCAGTGGGGCGTCACCGGCGTCGCCTACCGCAAGGACCTGCTCGGCAAGGTGCCCGACTCCTGGGCGCTCTTCCAGGACGCGGCCCTCAAGGGCAAGCTCACGATGATGGACGACATGCGCGACAACATCGGGGCGTGGCTCCGCTTCCTCGGCAAGTCGGTCAACAGCGTCGACGCCGCCGACCTCGCCGCGGCGAAGGCCGAAGCGCTCAAGGCCAAGCCGATCCTCGCCTCCTACGTGAGCGCGCCGGTCAAGGCGCAGCTCATCGCCGGCGACGTCTTCGCGGCGCAGCTCTGGAACGGCGACACGATGCAGGCGAAGGTCGAGAAGGCGGAGATCGAGTTTGCGCTCCCCAAGGAGGGCAGCTCGATCTGGTGCGACTCGATGTGCATCCCCAAGGGCGCGAAGAACCTGCGCGCCGCGCACGAGTTCCTCAACTACATCCTTCGGCCCGAGGTGGGCGCCAAGATCAGCGACTTCACCGGCTACGGCTCGCCCAACCTTCCGGCGTCGGAGAAGATGGTGAACAAGGTCGCCTACCCCACCGAGGCCGACATGAAGAACCTCGAGTACAACGAGGACCTCGGCGCCGGCACCGCGGCGTGGGACCAGATCTGGACCGAGATCAAGAGCGGCTGAGCGCCCCGGCCAGCTACGTTGGGCGGCATGAGCGGCTCCGACGACGGCCTGCAGGTACGCCACGAGGGGGAGGCCCAGGCGCCGCCCCCTCCGTGGCGCGAGCGTGCGTGGGGGTGGGTCAAGGACCTCGCCCTCACCGTGCTGATCGTGGGCGTGCTCCTCGTCGGCGTGGGCTGGCTGCGTGCGCCCGCGCTGCCCGGCGCGGCCCCGCCCCTGCGCCTGGTGAACCTCGAAGGCGCCACGGTCGACCTCGCCGACCTGCGCGGGCAGACGGTCCTGGTCAACTTCTGGGCCACGTGGTGCGGGCCGTGCCGCGTCGAGATGCCGATGCTCACCCACTTCGACGCGGGGCACCCCGACACGCCCATCCTCTACGTCGCCGCCGACGGCAAGCCCGCCGATCTGTTGGCGTTTGCCAAGGCACACGACCTTCCGCCGGCACGGGTGCTCGTGGCCGACACCGCCACCAAGAAGGCGTGGAAGGTGTCGACCTTGCCCACCACGGTCGCGGTCGGGCCCGACGGGGCGGTGCGGGCCGTGCACGCCGGCATCGTCACCACGCCGCAGCTCTGGTGGTGGTCCAGGTGAGCCCGGTCAAGGGCGCCAGCCACCCATCGGCGTTCCGGGCCCACGTCGGCAGGCGCAACGACCGTCACCGCACCCCGCCGGCGCCGTGCTGATCGCGGCGATCGTCGTCTTCGGGCGGGCGCTCGGCGGCGAACCGGCGCTCCCGGTCCGCACCGCGTGGGTGGGCACCCTGGCGGCGACGTCGCGCAACCTCTCGGTCGGCGGCGCGGTGCGCGCGGGCAAACCCGTCGGCCCGTGGATCAGCGGCGCGCTCACCACCGACTGGCCGTTCTCGGCCCTGGTGGGCGGTTTCTTGCTGGACGACGTCACCGCGCCGCGCCTGGCGTCCCACCAGCTCGTCGGGTGGGCGTGGGCGTGGCCGGGCGGGAAGGACACGCCGTGGAAACCACGCCTCGCGCTCGGCGTGGGCCTCTGGGAGCAGGTCGAGCTCGACTCGCTCGCGCAGGCCTTCCGCACCGAGGACTACGGGGTGTACGCCTCGTTGCACACCGGGGCGCAGTTCTCGCTCTTGTGGCCCGGCGTGGGCCTCGGGTTCGGGCTGCGGCCGTTCGCCACGACCGCGTGGTGGCACGACGAGGGCGTGTTTCCCACCGCGTTCCAGTTCACCAACGCGGTGCTCGACGTCGACCTCACCGTCGACCTCACGCGGCTGTTCGGCACGACGGCGCCGCCGTGATCGCACTGCTCCTCGGGTGCGCGGCGAACGACCCCGCGCTCGTCGCCCATCGCGGGCTCGGGATGCTGCCCGACGCCGAGGAGAACGTGCCCGACCACCTCGTGGCGGCGCTGGAGGCGGGGTTCGGCGCCGAGGTCGACCTCCGCGTGGACGGCGACGGCTGCGCAGGCGACCCCGCCCGCGCCGCGACCGAGGGCTGCTACGATCTCGGCCACACCGCGCCGAACGGCCACACGCTCGCCGAGTTGGCCGAGTTGGTGGGCGCGCTGCCGGAGGCCCCGGCGGGACCGCTGTTCCTCGACGTGGTCAACGATCCCGACCGCGCCGTGACGCTCACGCTGCTCGACTGGCTCGGGACGGTCCCCTTCGGCACGCTCCCCCTGATCGTCCAGACCAGCTCCGCCGAGTCGCTCGCGATGTTCGACGCGCTGCGCCAGGAGCAGGGCGCCCCGGAGGTGATGCTCGGCCTCACCAGCTTCACCAACCCCGAGTTCACACCGCCGACCGGGGCCGACCTGCTGGTGGTGAACCTCGCCGAGCTCCCGGTCGCGCCGATGCCGCTCCCGGTGGCGGTCTACGGCGTCAGCACCGAGCACGCGTGGGCGCTGGCCCAGACGGCGTCGAGCGACGTGCGGTGGGTGATCACCGACCTGCCCGGGCGCTTCGCGGGGCGGTAGGAAGGCGCGCTACAGCCGCACCCACCCCGTCCACGCCTCCTCGGTCGCGGTGGCGGCGACGTCGATTCGGAGGCCGGAAGGACCCGCGGCGATGCGGAAGCTCGGCTCGGCCGCGAAGTTCAGCGCCACGCGGGCGTCGGCCCACGAGCGGGCGCCACTGAGGGGGTGATCGTAGACGTGGAGCTGCTGCCCCTCGGGAAAACGTGTCAGCACCACCAGGTCGTCGCGTCCGTCGCCGTCCGCGTCGGTCAGCACGGCCGTGGTGGACTCCCCTCGAACGCCGACGGTGGCGATGGCCTCCGCGGCTGCGGTGTAGCTGCCGGCCGTCGTAGGAATCGGAACCACGTAGACCGCGCTCGCGTCGGAAACGACCATGTCCGCTTTGCCGTCGCCGTCGGCGTCGCCGAACTTCAGCGGGTAGGGCCACAAGTCGAAGGACACCCACCCGTACCCACAGAAGTTGTCCGCTGCGGGGCCGAACGTGAGGCCCGAGTAGATGGGAACGTCCTCGATGCCGTCACCGTCGACGTCGACCGAAGGGGCGAACCCCCAGCCGACGAATGGCCCGGCCTCGCACAGCACCTCGGCTTCATCGCCGTTCATCGGCACCAGGTAGACCGGGCCGGAGACGCCGTCGTCGACGTAGATGAGGAGCTCCCGGTCGCCGTCCCCGTCGGCGTCGATGGTGGTCTCTTCGTTCCAGCAATAGGTCGACCCCACCACGTCGAGGGTGAACGCACCCCAGACCTCGCCCGAGGCACCATCCGTCACCGTGTAGTCCAAGTGCGCGTCGCACCCATACCGGTCCGATCGCGTCGAGCTGTCGTCCACGAACTCGTCACAGATGCCGTCACCCGTCCAGTCCTCGTTCCCGCCGGGCGTGGGTTCCAGGTCGTCCCAACCCCAGGTGCCCGCGGCGGGCATCGGCGCGCGGCTGCCCTTCCGGTAGAGCTCGGTGACCCCGTCCGCATCGCAGTCCTGAACCTCCTCGATGCCGGACTGTCCCGTGATGACGAGCCACGTGGGAGCGCGCAAATCCGCCAGGGCACAGCTCTCACCCATCCACGAGATCGTGTCGTCGCAGTCCCCGCCCTGCGTGGCCCCCGGTTCGCAGAAGCACCCCGTCGCGCCACCGAGCCCGTCTCCGTCCGCGTCGAGCCAGCCCTCGATACACCCCGGCGAACCTTCCGGATCGGCCCCTCCGTAACAGTCGTCGTCCTTGCCGTTGCACACCTCCTCCTGATCGGGATGGACGCTGGGATCGTCGTCCGCGCAGTCCATTGCGTCGGTACTGGACACCCCCTCACACTCCACCCAGGTCCCCAGGAAGCCGTCACCATCGGCATCCACGAGGCCCTTCGGCCGCCTCACTTCGTCCACGGCGCCGTCGCAGTCGTCGTCAACGCCGTTGCACGGCTCCTCTTTGGACGCACACCCCGAATCCGCCGTATCGGCCGTGTCCGATGTGCCCGGCGGGGCTTCCGGTCCGACCGCCGGATCCACCGAAGGCACCTCAGCGGCGCACGCGAGGAGGAACAAGAACATGCGGTGATCATAGCGTTCGGCCGTGGCGCGGGGACGTCGTCAGGCCGAGCTGCACGACTTCTGCACCCCGCGCGACCCGCGCCGGGGCGCCCGGCGGCCTCGGCGCGCGTCGGGACGGGCTCGGGGCGCCCCCCCCCACGCCCCAAAACCGGCGTTGAACGATCGTCAACGATCCGCGTCGAAACAATCTGATCGACGTGATCACTGAGGTCTTGCCGACGTGATCTCTTGACGGTACAATAGTGCGGCCCCTCCCCGCTGGTCCGATGGCTGCTGCTGCTCCGCTGATTCGATTGGCGCCTTCGCGCTACACGCTGCCCCGTCCGTTCCTGAAGTGGGTCGGCGGGAAGGGGCAACTCCTGGCCCCGCTGCTCGAACGAGTGGCGGCGGCCGGCAGCTTCCGGGCGTACCACGAGCCGTTTGTCGGTGGTGGCGCCCTGTTCTTCGAGCTGCACCGGCAGGGGGCGCTCCGCGACGGCGCGGTCCTGTCCGACCGCAACCCCCAGCTCATCGAAGCCTGGGAGGTCGTGCGCGACGATGTCGACGCGCTGGTCGACGCGTTGGCGGCCCACAAGTCCCGCCACGGCGAGGCCTACTACTACCAGGTGCGCGCCGAGCGCAGCTCGGACAAGATCGCGCGGGCCGCTCGCCTCATCTACCTGAACAAGACCTGCTTCAACGGGTTGTATCGTGAAAATCGCCGCGGCGACTTCAACGTCCCGTTCGGCCGGTACACCGACCCCCCGATCCTCGACGAGGACAACCTGCGCGCCGGCTCGGCGGCGCTCGGCGAGGTCGAGCTGCACTGTCGCCCGTTCGCGACGGCGGCCGCCGACGTGCGCCGTGGCGACTTCGTCTACTTCGACCCGCCGTATGTGCCGGTGTCCAAGACCGCGGTCTTCACCGAGTACCAGAAGGGAGGGTTCGGCGAGGCCGACCAGCGTGCGCTCGCCGGCGTGTTCCGGTCGCTGAGCGGGCGCGGCGCGAAGGTGATGCTGAGCAACTCCTGGGCCCCGCTGGTGCACGAGTGCTACGCCGACTTCACGCGGCACGAGCTGAGCGCGTCGCGCAACCTCAACTGCAAGACCGACCGGCGCGGGGCCGTCTCCGAGGCCCTCGTCGAGAACTTCGCGCAGCTCCGGCCCGCCCGGCGCCTCGCCGGCTGATGGCCCCGGTGCTCCTCCTCGTGCTCGCGTGCGCCGATTCGGCGGCGCCGAGCAGCGCCGAGGTGAAGCACGACGGCTCGACGGTGGCCGACCACCTGGTGCGCCTCGACGCGCGGCTGGATGCGCTGGAGTCGGCCGAGCCGAGCGCCGCCGAGCTCGCCGCCGAGCGCCTCGCCGACCTCGACACCCGCTTGTCGCGGGTGGAGACGGTGCTCACGCAGGCGCAGGTCGCGGCGGGGAGCGGCGCCCCCCTGATCGGCGGTCCGGTGGCCCCGAGCCTCAGCTCCCCGAGTACGGTCGCGGCGCTCGAGGCGCGGCTGACCGAGCTCGAAGCGAAGTTGAGCAAGGGGATGGGCGAGCCGGGGTCGGGGCTGTTCGAGCTGCCCAAGGACCCGCCGGGCAAAGCGGGTGCGGGGAAGGGCGCCGGCGGAAAGGGCGGTGGGCCGGGCGGCGGCGGCGCCGGGAACGGCCCGCCGGGACCCCCACCGGGCGGTGGAGGCGGCCCGGGCGGTGCGCCCGGTGGCCAGGGCGGCGGCCAGGGCGGCGGCCAGGGCGGCGGTCGGCCCCCCGGTTGACTTCGAGCCGGCGGGTGACCGACGAGCTCAGCGCGCCACGGCGCCGTGCAGGGGTGCCCACGTGAAGGTGACGCCGCCCCCGAACGCCGCCGCCGTGGTGTACACGCCGTAGGCCCGGAGGTACACGCGCGGGCCGGTCAGCCCGACCGAGACCGTGGGACCGCCGCCGAACTGCGCTTCGCTCCACATGCGGGTGGTGCCGGAGTCGTCGTGCTCGCCGCGGGCGCCGAAGCCGCGGAGCGCCCCGAGGCCACCGAGGCCGACGCTGACCGGCCCCTGGAGGACCATGCCTTCGAGCGTGAGCTGTCCGCCGAGCGCGAGGTCGGCCTGCAGCTCGCGCTCCGCGGTCGCGGTCGTGTCGGCGAAGGCCGGACCGAGCGTGACCAGCGCGCCCAGGCGCAGGCGGTCGCGCTCCAGGGCGCCGCCCACGGCCAACGCGGGGAAGACCACCCCCGGCCCGGTGGTGGCGCCGTCCCAGCCTTCGGGGGTGGTGCAGGTGGTCGTCTCCGTGGTGCCGAAGTCTTCGTCCAACGGGTCGAGCTCGGTTTGCCGCGTGGTGACGCAGGTGGTCTCGGGGGTGAACGCGAGGTCGGGGTAGGGAGTGAACGCGACGTCCACGCCCACCAGGAACAACACGGTCGCCGGAGCATCCACGTCCGCGCCCTAACGTGCTAACGGGCCGCGCATGCGGACTCTCCTCCCCGCCTTCTGGGTCCTCGCCGCCTGCACCGAGGCCGCCGATCCGAGCGTTCACCGGTCACGGCCGGGCGGACCCCCGGCCGACGACTCCGGGCTCGGCGACACCGCGGCGGACACCGCCGGCGACGACACGGCAGAGGCCGACGACGACACCGGTGCGGGCGAGCTCGACGCCGAGGTGCTCCCGTCGGGGAGCTGCGCGTTCGACTACGCCGATCGGTTCGGCGGTCCGCCGCCGCCGCCGTCGCCGCAGCGCGGGCCGCACACCCGCAAGGAGCTCGTCGGCAGCGGACAGATCGCGTATGCCGAGCCGCTGCCATCGGGCCACGAGCGCCGAAAGACCCGCTCCGGCGACCTGGACATGCCCAGCTACGACGACGACATGCCGCTCTTCGATCGCGCGTACGGCTGGGCGGGCACCCGGTGTTTCGAGCTGCCCCAGGGGGCGGTGTGGCTCGACGAAGCGGGCGCGTACGACCTGTACCGACGCATCGCCGAACGCACCACCGGCGTCCCGATGGAGGTGGCGTCGGGTGTGCGCACGGTGCTCGGCGTTCGCGGGGCGTTTCCCGGCACGTTCACCTGGAACGGCAACACGCCCGACCTGTTCGACGACACGCTGGTGCTCCTGTGGCGCGACGCCGACGGCAAGCACGTCATCGAGGTGCCGGTCAACACCGACACCGGCGCGCACGACTTCGGTGACGAGAGCTCGTCGTCGTTGCGGGCCAACCGGCGGTACCACCACGAGGGCGGCGTACATCGCGGCAGTTACGACGCGCTGACCATCGGCGAGTGGGGCTACCACACGATCGACGACACCAACGGCAACGGCCACCTCGACTCCGATCGCAACGGCTGGCTGCCTCCGCACGCGGGCGAAGACTACGAGCGCGTCGGGGGTGGCCACAACATCCACGTGGCCAGCGTGGACGGCCCGTGGGAGGACGCGCGGGTGCAGAACTGGTCGGCCGGCTGCCAGACGATCCCGGGGATGGCGAACTGGGAGGCGTTCATCACCGAGGCGTGGCCGGGCTCCGGCGAGCCGGTGAACTACTTCCTGGTCGACGCGCGGGACATCGACCCCGACGCGTTCGGCCCTGCGTGCACGCCCGACGGCACCAGCGCCTGTGCCTTCTGGGTGGAGTCGTTCCCCTTCAGCGACGCCCGGACGACCGCCGCGGCGCCGGCCTCGGCCTGGGACGGCTACAATTGCAGCGCTGCCGACGAGTCCGGCGCGGAGTGGGTCTACCGGTTCACGCTGGACGAAGCGAGCACCCTCCGGGTCGAGGTCGAGTCGGCGCCCGGGGTCGACGTCGACGTGCACCTGCTCGATGCGGCCGATCCCGACGCGTGCCTGACCCGCGACGACCTCGAGTTCACCTACGCGATCGAGCCCGGTCGCTACTTCCTCGTGGCCGACACCTACGTGTCCGACGGCGTGGAGCTGGCGGGCGAGTTCGAGCTGCGGGTGACGCTGGAGTAGGCGCGGCCGCGCCCCACCGCCAACGCCGCTCCGGCTCACCGACGCGCCACGCCCACCAAAAATACCTCTCGAAGTTCGACGCTGCCCCGCTCACCGACCTGCCCCGCCACCCCCGCCGCTCCGGCTCACCGCCGCCGCCACGCCCACCAAAACACGTTCGAAGTTCGACGTTGCGCCGCTCACCGACCTGAGCCGGTGCAGCGAGCCCCTCGCGGTTCGGCGTCCTGCCGCTGTGCCAGGCGCCTCGCGGGTTGGCCGGTTCGGTGACGCGGCGGGTGACGGGTCGGGGGGAACTGGCTGAGCGTAGCGCAGGTTCGCCGCTTGCGGCGAATCTGCAGCGGAGCGCACGCCAATTTCCCCCGGCCCGGCAGGACCCGGGGCTGACCTCGTCCCGCCCGACCCGCGCCGGCACCTCCCGCTCGAAGACGCCGACCCGCGCCCCGGGGCGACGCGTCTTGCCCGGCGATCCCGCGGCGCGCCCGGCGATCCCGCGGCGCGCGCCC
>SXGT01888467.1_pt1 | contig 11450 bp, 5 predicted proteins | sample 3176221 | NCBI WGS metagenome assembly SXGT01 (sample SAMN11356862, study PRJNA531348) | freshwater metagenome | isolation source: freshwater sample F1-120 | place: China: Fuxian Lake, Yuxi | collected 2017-12-25
CGCGTGCTTACCGTCAGCGAGAAGAGCGAAGCGTATGGCAAGGAGGTGGAGCAGAAGCTGCGGGACGCCGGCCTGCGAGTCTCCTGCGACTATCGTGCCGAGAAGCTCGGCGCGAAAGTGCGCGACGCGCAGCTCGAGTTGATTCCCTACATGTTTGTCGTTGGCCCGAAAGATGCCGAAGCGCACACGGTGAGCGTGCGCGACCGCATCGAGGGGGACTTAGGCGCGATGCCGATCGGCGCCGCGATCGACCGCCTCAAACAGGAGGTGGCCGACAAGCGCGTCCGCCAGGTGGCGCAGCCAAAAAACACGGGCCTGGCGGTCAAGGGGGGCGCCCATGAATATTGATTCCGCCAACGTCGCCAAGTAGCCGTTCACGGGCCAGGAGAGGGGGACAGGCACATATTCCCGGGAACCACGTTGGACAACCTCCTGACAGAACGATGCGCCTCTCGCGACTTCGCCGGGAAAATGAGCCAGTCCCCGGCCCGTGAACGGTTACTCGCCCCGTTCCTGCCGACTTGAAGACGCGATTCGCTGTCTTGCATCAACTGCCGGTAGCCTTCGTACATCGATGAGCGTCAATACCCGTAATGGGCCGCGGCGTGCAGCCTGGCTTGTTCGTCCTCGGTGAGGCCCTTGATTTTGGCCGGGTCGAAAGAGTGGTCCCGCGTTAAATGGTCCCAGTAGGTCATGCCACTCACACCTGCTTCGGGCACCTCGATGGTCTTGAGCCAGGTACGAATCTCGTCGGCGTTAAGACTTCGAAGCCACTTGCTTGGCGGCCGGCCGTGGCGGGCCCGGCGAATTGGATCCGGTGTGTGCCGCGCAGGCTCGATGATCTCGGGGACTGGCTCAATTTTCGGTGCCTTGGGAGCAAAGTGTGCCTTTCCCCCTCTGCGGACCGTCGAAGTGGATTCGCTTGCCTGTTGTTCGCCGAGCCGCAATTCTGCCGGCACCAGGCTGTCGTCAAGGTATCCCGTTGTGCCGGTATAACGCTCGAGAGTCTGTTTGTGGATCGGCGTCGTGATGCCGGTCAGTTTCCATTTGCCGTCAACCAGATTTTCGCGCTCAAACCACGACCAGCTCCTATTCCCGGCGGCAATCCAATGCTCGGCCTCAATGGGTAGCTCGGTTGCCGTCTCCGGCTCAGCCAACCGCATGGTCGCCGCCGCCAACTTGTCGAGCCCGCCGGCGCGCAGCTTTTCGCCCAGACTAAACAGCCCAAACCCGACCCAAAATACGAATCGTCTGCGTCTCATGCATGACTTACGAGTAAGCGCCGCGCGCTAATTTCAGCACTACCCAATGATAGGTCCGGAGCAAACACGGCGTCGTCGATCGGATCGCGCAGCGGACCCGCGCGCCCATCACAATCGGTCTAACGCGTATCACCCGAACTAACTTCCGGCCCTCGGACCCTTGCCATCCTCTCGCTGCAAACCTATCGTGAAGAACGGCACCGCCCCGGCGCTGTAGTAGGCACGCTCCGAGTGCCTTAACCGATCGACCAGAAGATCGTTGCTGGAATCGCGGGTAAAGAAATATCGCGATCCGTCGGTGCAGCGCGTTTGGCGTAAGCTGGCGACGGCACTCGGAGCGTGCCTGCTACTTTGCGCGCCGCACATGGGCGCAGAAGTACCATGTGCGAATTCTTTGGATTACTCCAGTCCAAACGCGCCCGCCGGTGGAATGCGAGCGCCGCTTGCGCCGTTGCCGAAGGCGCGCGACAAGAATCGCGGCTCCACGGCGAAGTTGGCGCCGACGTTGCCCTTGCTGGCGTCGACGTTTACGCCAAGCGTGACCAGGAACGATTCGCCAATCCGCGTGACCGCAAAGTTTTGCCCGATGTTGCCGCCGTTGCCAATGTTGAACGTGGTGCCAAATGTGCTCGCCCACTTGGGGCTCATGCGATAGCTGTAGGCGGCTGCAATCACGTTCGCCGAGATCGGGCCCTCCAGCGAGCGGATGCCCAAGTACAAACTTCCGCGCGGTGGGCGATTGAGGAAGCCGCCCACGGTGATGTACCGCGGCGCGTCGGCGTAGAAATCGAAATAACCGTCGCTGACCATCGACAGGCGGTCCCCCACGTGCCAGACGAAGTTATAGTTCACAAGCCCGATCGATTCGCCGAAATTGTCGCGGTCGGGGTCGGGGAAGAACGTGCCCTCCACGTCGAACGTGATCCAGTCGATGATCCGGCGATTGGCCTCGGGCCCGCGCTTGGTTTGCCAGCGCTGGCGCAAGCCCATGCGAATGGCGAACAAATCTTCCGCGAGTTCGGTGCTGGGGGAAGTGACGTTGCCGCCGATGCCACTGCGAATCGCCCACACGCGTTCGTCGAATTGCAAGGGGACGGGGGGCGGACCGCCGAAGTCGAAGAAGGGAAAGCGGCGGCGGAAGGCTTCGATGTTGTCGTCGTCGATCGGATCGTAGAGCTGGAGCTGGTCGAAATTCTGCGACGAATCCGTGTAGCCGGCATCGACGTCCAGAACGACTTTGTGAGCGATGCCGTGCAGATTGAGCAAGTCATCCTCGATCTCCGGTGTCACCGACCAGATCGATGCGCTCGAGCGGATACCTACCTGCCCGTAGGCCCGGTCCAGGCTTTCGAGGTTGATGTCCTGGCCCCAATGCGCCAGCTCGCCCAGCGCGTACGGCACGACTTTGATTCCACCGATCGAAAACGGCAGATCGAGTTCCTGCCGCGTGGCCAGGCGTTCGCCCGTGGCGGGCACTTCCCAGGGCAACGGTCCCCACTGCGCGGCTTGCACGGGATCGGCGGGTGGATTGGCGGTCTGAAATTTCGAGTACATGGCGCTCGAGTGTTCGAACCAGGTGAGGGAATCGCCGAGCAGCGATTGTCCCAACCAGTAGTGGTCGAGGCGCGGCAGTTGCTCGGTCTGGGTGAAGAACGGATTCAGCCGCCCATCGACGGCGATCGACCACGAGCGATTATCGATGTAGCGCTTGAACTCGATGCCCGTGGTTTGATCCTTGAACTCGTCCCACTCGTTCTCAAAGTACTGTTCGAGGAAGTTGCGATCGCTGATGTAACCGATCTCGGCCGAGAGCTGATAGCCGTCCTCAAAATATTGCCGGTGCCGTGAAAGCACGCGGCCGCGCAACTTGTCAGGCACCTCCAGGTGGCGGAAGTCACGGCCCAGGTTGTCGAATCCGTCGTCGTGGATTCCCCAAGCGTCGAACACGCCAAACGCCGGACCTTGCAAGCCGAAGAACTCGGGCCGATCGTAGAGCACGGTCATGCCGAGTGCCGGGCCGCGTTCGCTGAGCACGTCCACGCTCAGATCCCAGCCGACGCCCTGCGGAGGATTCTCCACACCGAGCAGCTCAAACATGTTGAGGTCGGTGTAAATCTGCGTGCCGAAGACGGAGTCCTGCTTGAAGATCACGCGCTCGAAGTAGAACGTGGGATCTTCCAGATTCGTGGTAAACGTGGGCCAGAAGAAGACCGGCAGCTCCTCAATGGCGAGCACGTTATTGCGACTCGTCAGCCGTCGGTTGTGGGCAACGACGGGCTCGCCCGTCTGCGGGTCGATGATCGGAGCACCGGTTGGATCAACGGCTGGCTGTTGAAAATCCTGAAAAACGAGCTGGCCGGCGCGGAAGTCGTAACTGGGAATGCCGAGCCGGCTGGAAGTCAGCGACGCCCCTTCGGCGATGAACTGATCCTGGCCGACCTGCTGCAACACCTGGGCCCGCAAACGCGCGAGACCCTGATAACTCGGCACCGGACTGAGGATTTCCGCGTTGAGCACCGTGCCTTGCTGTCGCCGCACGTCGTAGAACATGCGATCGGCGAAAATAATGCGGTCCCCCTGGCGGAACACGATATTGCCTTCGAGATAGATCTCCAGCGGAACGTTCTCGTCCTGCTGAAATCCGGCTCCGAAGTCGAGATCTTGTTGCGATTGGGTCCAAACCACAACCCGATCCGCGGCAACGTCGATCGAGCCAAAGCCGACGAGGCCGTCAACGATCAATTGTACTCCCGAGGAAACAATCACGATTCGCTCGTTCGGGTTGTTGGGGTTGGTAAATGCTTGAAGCTGCACCGGCACGTTGGAGCGAGGGAAAAATCTCGCGCGGCGCGCGCCCGCCGCCGGAATTTCCTCGGGTGCGGCCGTCGCCGCACCAGATGAGGAAGGTTGGTCAGGACGAACAAACGGATCGCGCGGGCCAACGGTTGCGCTTCCATCCGACGGCGCGGTGAATTGCGCACGGGTAACCGGCGATCGCTTGCTGTTGGTTCCCCGAGGATTGTCGACGTCTGCAAGGCACGGCGGCGCAGCGGCGAGCGTCACGATCAGCGCGGCGCCGGTGAGCGAGCGCGCAATCGCAACGAAGACGCGCCACGAGCGTAACGCGCATACTCTGGCAAGCTCACGATTGGCGAGCACGAATCCGAGCAGAAACCGGCACCCTTGCCGACGCGCGGCGGCCATCAAAGCGACATCCGACCGAGCGTCGTAAAATGAAGTCTGGAACCCGTTTAGGTTCAATTTTGAGCGGGCGGATTATAGAGGCGGCGAGCATGGCCGGTCAAGGCAGGTGCGGCGCCAGTGATTTCGTCGTAAGTCCTTATGCACAAACTGTTTGGTGTCTATGAGGCGAGTCGCACCGCAGTTTCGCGATCCCGGTCCGAAGTCGCCCCGCCCCTACCGCAGCCACCAGCGCGATCACCGGCACCAGGGGCGCCCGCATTCGCATGTCGGTCCAGTAGAACGTGTGAACGAGCGTAAACGACAGCACCAACAGCGCCCCCCAGACCCACGGCGGCCTGAGTAACTGCCGCCCAAGCGTGACCACGCCGGCGATCGCCAGCGCGAACTCGACCAGGTAAAAGACGCCAATCGAGTACCGCAGCCAGCGTGTTCGCCAGGCTTCATTGGGATCAATCTGCCATGGGAGCATTCCATACAAGCGCGTCAGACGCACGAGCGATGCGTAGGCGAAGATTCCCGGGTCTTCAACGATTGCGGACGAGGCAGCCGAGTATGCGATCCGATCATTCTCCAGTTCAAGCCACGTAAAGTCGTAACCTCGTGTACGGTTGCTGATCGAGTACCAATGGGAATCGAACGCATCGGTCGCCCAGACTGTTCCCCACGTACTGGCTCGAAGATGCTCGTAGTACCATGGGTTGTTGGCTCGGTAGAGCGTATATCCACCGTGTGTCGTCGTCCAAACCGGCTGTTTGAAATGCATCCAGTTGCGCACTCCCCACGGCAGCATCGCAAGCACAATTCCCACGACCAGCCCCGACATGCGATCGATCGCGTAGCGTTTGAACAGATCGTTAATCGCCAGGAAAAGAGTGATAAGGATGGCCCACAACAAAAGCGTTGGGCGGCAAAGGGCGCAGCCACCCAACAGAATACCCGTTAAGAAAGCCGCCTTGACACCTGCTCGGTCGGCGGCCGCAAGCCCCCAAAGCGCGCTCAGGGCCAGGAATGTGGCCAGCGTTTCGGTCATCACCTCGGCAGATTGCCTGATAAGAAGGGGATCGAAGAGCACAGCGAGAGCGGCCAGCGATGCTGTTTTGCGCTGCAGGCCGAAGCGACGGCCGACCGCAAAAGTGATCCCAATGGTCGCCAGTCCCAGGACGACCTGAATGGCACCGATCCAGATTGCAAAGTTTGGCGAATGAGCGGGGACAACGTGCGATAGGAGCCACGGATAGAGTGGCGGACGAAAGGCGATGTACTCACCTGACAAAACCTCACAGCCATCCGCTGACAGCGCCTTGGATTCGAACAAGAATCCTCTGTCAGCTTGTAGCCGTTGGGCGAGCTTCCGATACTGATCAGGATCTTGATGCAACCCATCGTGGAGTGCTGCCATTGCCCAACAGCGGACGATCAGGACGACACTCAGCACAATCCAGATCGCAATAAGCGGCGCTTTATTAGTCATCACTGCACTGATCGGCTTCACGCACGATTGATACTCAATCGTACCATCGCCTCGTAGCCCAGTCAGGGGCGATTGAGGGTAGCCACAGGCGCAAGTCCGTGGTACGGTCGATGCAATTCCTCCAAGCCCCGTCAGGGGCGATTGAGTCTCGCGAAGCTCAATCGTCCCTATCGGAGCTTTGACGGACCTCCGAAAATGTCTCCCACGGGCTTGTGCCCGTGGCAATCCTCGATCTTCGGGGCTGATGCACCTTGTCGGATGCCGCTTCCAACCCGCCGCCGCACGCTGCAGCATCGGTCGCTGCGCGGTTCGTCGATTTCATCATTCGCCGGCGCGTGCCGCTGCTCGTTCTCGGCATTGTGCTTGGAGCGATCGCGTATTTTCCGGCGCAAGAGCTTCAGTTCGATCGGGCGATCGAAAACATGTTTGCGCCCAGTGATCCGCTGCTGCCACCCTACGCTCAGTTGAAACGCACGTTTGGTGGGAATGAAATTATTCTTGCCGTGTACGTCGATCCGCAGTTGATGACCGAGGCGGGAATGGAGCGGCTCGGCAAGCTGAGCGGGGAGCTCAAGCAGGTGCCGGGGGTGGCGGCGACTCTGGCGGTCAACGACGGGCCGCTGGGAAACCGCGTGGTCCATCAAGGCAATCCGCTTGCGAGGTCTTTTCTCGAACTGTTTTCAGGCTACACGATTGGCAAGGACCGCCAGACCGTTGGCGTGGCCTGCATGCTGGACCCGCGCTCGACCGCGCGGCGGCAGCAGATTGTCGAGGCGATGCGGCGGATTATCGAGGCGCACGACGCCAGCGGCATGATCGTCGGCGAGCCGGTGATGGTCGTCGACGGCTTTCGTTATCTGGAGCAGGACGGTTTCCTGCTCGGCGTGGTGTCGACCAGCCTGCTGGTGCTGACGATCATCTTTTGCTTCCGCAGCGTGCGCTGGGTGATCGTACCTCTGGCGGTGGTGCAGCTTACGCTGCTGGTTACCCAAGCGGTCCTGGTGCACAGCCGGTTGCATCTGTCGATGGTCAGCTCCATGCTCACGGCCATCGTGACGATCGTCGGCATCGGCACGACGGTTCACCTGATTGTTCGCTTCCGCGAGCTGCGGGCCGCCGGCTTGCCGCCATCCAAGGCTTTGGCGCTGGCCGCCGGCGTGCTCGCTCCGCCCATCTTCTGGTCGATCGCGACCGACATGGCCGGCTTCGGCTCCCTGCTAATCGCCAAGGTTGGACCGATTCAGGATTTTGGCCTGATGATGGCGATCGGATCGGGCCTGGTGCTCTTGAGCCTGTTGTTGGTTGTTCCCGGCCTGGCGCTCGTTGGCCGCTTTGACGCGGACCCGCGGCGGGCTTGGGGCGAGCATCATTTGGAAACAGGACTGGCCGGTTTGAGTGGCTGGATCGAACGGCATCCACGGCCACTCTGGACCGTCTGTATTGTCGGCTCAATCATGGCCGTTTCCGGCATTTCACGCCTGGAGGTGGAGACGGATTTTACGAAGAACTTTCGCGCCGGCAGTCCCGTGGTGCGTTCGTACACGTTTGTCGAGGAGCATCTGGGGGGCGCGGGGGTCTGGGATCTGATCGTGCCGGCGCCGGCGACGATCGATGCGGAGTATCTGGCCAAACTACGAAAGTGCGAGGACCGACTCCGCCATGAGATTTCGCTTTCCAGCGCCTTCTCGCCGGCGCGGCCGGGTCTCACCAAAGTCTTAAGCGTGGCCGATGTCCTCGACGCCGGCACGCTGGGCGCGATCGATAAACTTCCGGCCTTGGTTCGCAACCGAATCGTGCAAGCAGGTCTTAACCAATTGAACCAACAAATGCCCGAGTTCATGCGGGCGCTCGTGGGCAACGACCCCGCCGAGAATAACCGCAGGTACGTGCGGATCATGCTGCGATCGCAAGAACGGCAGCGGGCAGAAGTCAAGCAGAAGCTGATCGCGGATGTGGATCGCATTACGCAGGAGGAGTTTCCCGGCGCCAAGGCAACCGGCTTCTTCGTGTTGCTGACGAATCTTGTGGAAAGCACCACGCGCGACCAATGGACGACGTTCGGTCTGGCCACGGTCGGAATTTTCCTGATGGCGCTGTTGGCGTTTGGCAGTTTGCGATTGGCGCTGATCGGGCTCGTACCGAATGCCCTGCCAATCTTTATCGTGACCGGCCTGATGGGCTGGCTGGGGCTCAGAATCAACATGGGCGCGGCGATGATCGCCAGCGTGTCGATGGGCCTTTCGGTCGATTCGTCGATGCACTATCTGACCGACTATTTGAATAGCCGTCGCGCCGGCCGCAGCGTGCATGACGCCATCGCGACAGCGCACCAGAACGTGGGCAGGGCGATGGTGTTTTCCACGTTGGCCCTCGTGATTGGCTTTAGCGCTCTGTGTCTGAGCCAATTTGTACCGACGATTTACTTCGGCGCTCTGGTGGGCCTGACGATGCTTGGCGGGCTGGCGGGAAACTTGATTGTCCTGCCGCTGCTATTGGTGCTAGGCGATCGCACCCCCAAGCTCATTGATGCAGCGAGTACATGATCACGTTCAACCCGATGCGCGCGGCGTCCTGGCGAAGGTAGCCCTCACATTCCAGCGATTCGTGATTTTCCAACGCGCAACTGATGTCGTAGCGTGAGAAGATCACCCCATAGCGGTCGCCGGACTTGATGCCTTCCAGGAAAGGCTCTCCCTCGCGGATGCTGGCGGTGAGCGGTCCGTCGCCGGATTGCGGCTGGCGACGGCTGACCACGGACAGATCATCGCCGCCGTACTCCGCGGAAAACAAAGGATGCTTGGGTGGAATACGTTCCAGCGGCAGCTCGGGAAACAGGATTTGCATCTCGCGGCGGAATGCGGCGGCGAATTCCGGACTCGAGCAGATGGCGTCGGCAAACAACATGCCGCCGTTCTCCAGATATTTCTTGAACTGCTTCCGCTCGCTCTCGGTCAGTCGAAACGAGTGCCGTCCGTGCATAAAAACCAGGTGATATTTGAAAAGCTTCTCGTCGCTGAGCGACGTCTCGTCGGGATCGGTGCTCACGCGAAGTTGTTTCTTTTCGCCTGCCACTCGCAGGAGGTTGCTCAACGCCGTCGGCGCGGCGTTGCAGCCACCAGGATGTTTGAGCTTTGCCACGTAGATCTTGCCGCGGTCGAAGTTGTCTGCGGCGCTTGTCGCGGCATCCGTCGAAAAGCCCTCCTCCTTGAATTTGACCTCGCGATTGGTGGCGTACGCCAGCACATTGATGCCCATGGTTTGCGCCGCGGCGATCTGGCGCGAGACGTCGGGCGGAAAGCGCGCCTCGCGGCCGCTGCGAGCCAGCTCCCAGTAACAGGACAAATCCTCCGTGCAAAGTACCACGCTGGTGCGACAGCCGATATCAATTCCCCATAACGGCCGCACGTACTGAGGATCCACCGGTTGTTCTGCGCGCCAAATCGGATGCTCCGGCGGCAGCAGCTGAAGCTTGTACTCGTTTTCGGGAAAGACCTTGCTCATCAATTGGCGAAAGCCCTGCTCGAACAATTGTCCGCCGCAGCACGCCTCGGCGAAGATGAAGCCACCGCGATCGACGTAATCGCGGAGGAGTTCCTGCTGTTTGTCGGTAAATTCAGGCGCCAGTTTTCCGTTGAAGAAAAGCACGGGCGATTGCAGAAGATCCTCGGCCGTGGCCGCCTGGGGGTCGATCACCTGCCACGTCAAATCGCGTTTCCATTTCGATTCGACATACATGGTAAGATTGGCCAGATCATTGCGATGATGGTTCCAATCTCCCGCGGGACCATGTTTTAGTTTGGCGACGAGCACCGGCCGGCGACCTTTCGCGAGAAACAGCAATGCCAGGCTGGTGCCGACGTGCGGATTATCCTCGGCCAGTACCAGACCTTTCCAATAATTGGCGAAACGCACCTGGTCGCGCACCAGTTTTTCCGCCCCCTCGCGGTACCAATCGTGGTCGCCGATAAATCGTCGCGCCGTCATGCGACCCACGCGCTCGACGCCGTACAAGTAATACAGCACCCACGATTGTCGCCCGCCCACCGCCGGATTGGCATTCACCGTGAAGTTACGGGCCATCCATTCGAGCGCCCGATCGACCGCTTCGTTTGGCTCTTGCTCGCCGCAACACTTGACGCGACCGCCGCTGAACTCCGCATCTCCTTTGGAAAGTGCGCCGGTGGCAATAATCATCGAGGCGATGCCGGCGCAGGTCATGCTGCCGGCGCCGGAATCTCCCGGCATGTATCCCCAAGAGCCGTCGGCATTTTGCGATTTGATCCAGTAGTCGAGTGAAAGCCGCCAGGTCTTGCGGTTCACGGTGACTCCGGCACGTTCTGCTTCGTGCAATGCGAGCAGCGCAAACTGCGTGTTCGAGTTGTCGCCGGCCGTACCCGGGTACGACCAGGCGCCGGCGTTTGGCCCCTTCTGCAGCTGGCTGTCTTCAAGCCACTTTGCGTTGCGCTTGATGAGCAGCAAGTGGGCCTTGGGTTCCGCGGCCGCCAGCGCCATCAGTTGCAGCGCGACGGAGTACGTTTTGTCGGTTTTCAGATTGCGCAGGTAGGAAAGCGCCTTCTGAATTTTCTCGTCATCGGTGGGCACTCCCGAGTTGATCAGCGCCAGCGTGCAGAGCGAGCTGACACCGCCGGCAAACCCGCCATAGTCGGGCCAATTGCCGTTGCGTTGCTGCTCGTCCTTGAGAAATTGGACGCCGCGATTGATCGCCGAGCGAACTTGCTCCGCCTCAATTTCGGCCAGCGTTACCCTGGCATTCGCTACGATCAGAACCGCCAGCACCAAGATCGGGGCAATTCGCGATGGCATAGCCTCGGGTTCCCCCTTTGCGGAAGTGACGCTTGCTGTAAATATCTTAGGATTTTGGAGTTGCGCTGGCAAACCAGCTGTCCGCGAACGTTGCTGGTTCGCGGGTTCGACCGTAGAATCACTCAGGGACGGCCAGTCCTGCAACGTGCGTTTTCCATCACTCGCAGCAAAGGGTCGGGCGTGACCACAAAACAGCGTAATCTGGGCGACATTCTCCAGGAGTTCAGCCAGCATCGGCAACTCATGCAAGAGGCGCTGCAGAAGGTGATCGTCGGGCAGGACGATGTCATCGAGCAGATTTTTGCCGCAATCTTCACCCGCGGACATTGCCTGCTGGAAGGCGTTCCCGGTTTGGCCAAAACGCTGATGGTCAGTACGCTTGCGCGAATTCTGGATATCGGGTTCAAGCGAATTCAGTTCACGCCCGACCTGTTGCCGTCCGACATTACCGGCACCAACGTCGTGGAAGAGGACGAAAACGGCCGCCGGCATTTTCGCTTCGTCGAGGGGCCGATTTTTACGAACATCTTGCTGGCCGACGAAATCAACCGCACCCCGCCCAAAACCCAGGCGGCACTGTTGCAGGCGATGCAGGAGCGCGAGGTGACGGTCGGTCAAACCACGTACACGCTGCCGGAGCCGTTCTTTACCATCGCCACGCAGAACCCGATCGAGCAAGAAGGCACGTA
>SXGT01583199.1_pt1 | contig 11449 bp, 11 predicted proteins | sample 3176221 | NCBI WGS metagenome assembly SXGT01 (sample SAMN11356862, study PRJNA531348) | freshwater metagenome | isolation source: freshwater sample F1-120 | place: China: Fuxian Lake, Yuxi | collected 2017-12-25
ACGAGCGAATAAGCGTGCACCATCTCGACCGCGCACGCGCAGCAGAGCGCCCGGGGCCGGCCGCGCGCGCCCGCGACGGCCTCGGCGGCGGCCAACGCGAGAAGCGGCCGCACCCGCTTGCCCGGACCGAGCAGCGCGTAGCGCATGGCCGCGACGAGCGCGGCCGGCCGGCCGGGACCGGTGAGCCGGGCGCGAAGTGCACGCTCGACCTCCTGCACGCGCGCGGCGTACCAGCGTGCCGTGGCGGCGTCGCGCGACAGCACCCCACGCGGCTCGCGCGGCCGCGGCTTCGATCCCGCCGACGCCACCACCCTCGTTCGGGGGAGCCGTTCAGAAAGGGACGTCGTCGTCGCCGATCTCACCCGGACCATCCTCGTCCTCTTCAGGCGCACGAGCGCTCTGGCCGGCGGCTTGGGCACGGCCCGGCCGCTCAGTGGCCGCTACCGGCCCCCGCTCGGTCTCGCGCGCACGCAGCACGCCTTCGGCATCGCGCACCAGCACCTCGACGCGCTTCTCGACATCGCCGAGCTTGGCGTGCAGGCGCCGCAGGAGGCCGACACCCTTCTCGAAATCGTTGAGCGCCTCCTCGAGTGGCAGGTTGCCCTGCTCGAGACGAGCGACGATCTTTTCGAGTTCGGACATGCCGAGTTCGAAAGGCTCCTCCGCACTCCCCTCCTTACGCGCCATCCGTTCGTTTCTCCCCCGGCATTCCGCCGCGTCCGTCCGACAGGGCGGACTCACTGGCCGTACCGATCACCGACGCTCCGTCACCCGAACCCCCTGGCTGCCGCCCCTCACGATTCATCGGGTGCTGTCGCCCCGGAACGGCGGACCTCTATCACTTCGGCACTTGCTTCGCCGTGCGCAAAGCGCAGGTCGAGCACACTCCCCACCGTCAGCTCGGCGGCGTCACGCACCAGCCGGCCCCGCTCGTCGCGGGCCAGGGCGTAGCCCCGCTCAAGCACGGCGAGCGGCGAGATCGCCTGCGCGCGACCAGAAGCCGCCACCAACTCGTGGCGGGCGCGCTCGAGAAGGCTCCGCATCCGCGCCACGCCATTCGTGCCGAGCCGCTCGAGCTGCCAGCGCAACGCGGCCGCATCGGGAGCCCGCCGGCGAACGGCCACGGCGAGGGTGTCGACGCGCGCGCGACGGCTCGGCGTGAGGGCACGCAGCGCATCGGTCGCGCGACGGCTGAGCTGATCGAAGGCCGTCCGCCGCCGTGGTGTCGCCACCCGCAGGACGGCCAGCGAACGATGCCCCAGGTCGCCGAGTCGGGCGCGCCGTTCCGGCGTGAGCTGGCGCAGGACCGCCAGCGCGCGCTGGCTCTGGTCGCCGAGCCGGGCCCGGCGCTCGGGCGTCAACTGGCGCAGGGCCGCGAGCGCGCGCTGAGTCTCGGCCTCGAGCTGGCGGCGACGCTCTCGCACCCAGACACGCGGGTCGCCGAGCCGCCGGCGAAGTCCCTCGATCTCGCCGCTGGCGTCGTCCCGACAGCGCTGAGCCGCACGGCAGAGGCGGTCGCGGAGAGAATCGACCCGCGCGAGCAGATCATCGCGCAGCGGCATCACGAGCTGGGCCGCGGCCGTCGGCGTCGCGGCGCGGCGATCGGCGGCGTGGTCGGCAAGCGTCGTATCCGATTCGTGGCCGACGGCCGAGACCACCGGCACACGCGAACCCACGATCGCCCGCACCACCGCTTCCTCGTTGAACGCCATCAGATCCTCGGCGGAGCCGCCGCCGCGCCCGACGATGATGACCTCGGCTGCACCATGACGGTTCAAGTCGTCAAGCGCAGAGGCGATGTCTGCAGCCGCGCCCGGCCCCTGCACCGCACAGGGCCGCAGGATCACCTGAACGCCGGGATGGCGCTTCTCGAGTGTGGCGAGGATGTCGTGGATCACAGCTCCGGTCTGTGCGGTGGCAATCCCGACGACGCGCGGCAGGAAAGGCAGCGGACGCTTGCGCGCCTCGGCGAAGAGCCCTTCCGCCTCGAGCCGCTTGCGCCTCTCCTCGAGCGCCAGCGCGAGCGCGCCCGCACCGGCCGGCTCCAGGGTCTCGACGTGAACCCGCAGCTCGCCGTAAGGGCCATAGAAATCGACCTTCGACAGGCGGGCCAGTACCTGCATGCCGTCCTCGGGCGTGAAGGCCAGCGCGGCGCGCGCGTCGGCCCAGAGCACGGCCTTGACCTGGGCGTTCGCCTCCTTGAGGGCGAAGAAAACGTGGCCGCTGCGGCTCGGCCGGAAGCCCGAGATCTCGCCCTCGACCCAGAATCGAGACGGGAACTCCTCGGCCAACTTGAGCGTGATCCGACGCACCAGCTCGCCGACCCGCATCGTGGTCCGGCCCGGGGCCGATCCCGGAGTCCGCGCCGGGGGCGGCCCCGCGAAGAGGGGCAACATCGGACCACCACGCCCACGCGGGGGAGAGGCCCGCATGCGCTCAGCTCCGCTTGGCGACGACCGTCTTGAAGACGTGCCAGGACTTGAGCAGTTCGATCGCGCGGTCGAGCTGCGGATCCTTGCCGGGCTCGCCGAGCATCCGCCCGTCGCTCTCGCTCGCGTCGGCGCCTTCGTTGCCGCCCGCGGGGGCCGCTTTCTCGCCCGCGCCCTCGGCGTCGAGATGCTTGGGCAGGTTGGCCTCGCGCAGCTCGCGGTGGCGGTTCTCTTCCTTGGCGTCACCCACGACGCGAACGTTCCCTGCGAACTCGATGTCGGGCTCGATCCCGGCCGCCTGGATCGAGCGCCCGGCCGGCGTGTAGTAGCGCGCCGTCGTCAAGCGCAGCGCGGACTTGCCGTCCAGCGGCAGGATCGTCTGCACCGACCCCTTACCGAAGGTGCGCGTGCCGAGCACGAGCCCGCGCTTGTGATCCTGCAGAGCCCCGGCGACGATCTCGGCCGCGCTCGCGGTACCGCCGTTGACCAGCACGACGATGGGGAAGTCGAGCCGGCTCCCCTTGCGGCTCGCAAAGTATTTCTGCTTCTGACTCTCGAGCCGGCCGTCCGTGTAGACGATCAGGCCGCCGTCGAGGAAGACGTCGGAAACATCGACCGCCTGCGAGAGAAGTCCGCCCGGATCGTTGCGCAGGTCGAGCACGAGCCCGCGCAAGGGCCCCTCGTCTCGCTCCTCGAGGCCGTCGAGAGCCTTCTCGAGATCCTCCGCCGTCCGCTCCTGGAACTGGGTGATGCGGACGTAACCGAGGCCACTCGCGAGCGGCTTCGCCTTGACGCTGTCGATCTCGATATCCGCCCGCTCGATCGTAAAGTCGATCAGCTCCGGCGTGCCTTCGCGCTGGATCGAGAGGCGGACCTTCGAGCCCTTCGGACCGCGCATCTTCTTGACCGCGTCCATCAAGCTCAGGTCCTTGGTGAATTCGTCCTCGATCTTGATGATCTGATCGCCGGACTCGACACCCGCGCGGTAGGCCGGGGTATCCTCGATCGGCGACACCACGGTGAGGACGCCGCCGCGGTTGGTGATCTCGATGCCGAGCCCGCCGAAGCTGCCGCGGGTATCGACCTGTAGTTCCTCGTAGAGTTCAGGCGTGAGATAGGCGCTGTGTGGATCGAGCGAGGCCAGCATCCCGTTGACGGCACCCTCGACGAGTTCGCGCGTCTCGACCTCGTCGACGTAGTTGCGCTGCACGATGGCGAGGATGTTCGAGAGTTGCTCGAGCTGATCGTATCCCTCGCGATCCACCGCATCGACGCGCCCGGCAAAAACCCCGGCCGAGAGCGCCGTGACCAGTGCGCATCCGACAAGCGCAAGAAGTGCCGGCCGCCAGCGCCGCCCACCCCGCGGGCCAGCGCCAGACGTGGAAGAAGATGCCGTCCACAGCGTACTCACCGTCGGCACACTACCTGATCGCGGAGTCTGATGCCCAGTCACCGAGCCGATCGTCCGCCCCCATCCCCTCGCGACGGCGCCCGATCTGCGCGTGCACGTCTCATGCCCCGTCAGGCGCCGAACGACCGCCCGCGCCATCTCGCGACGGCTCGCAATCTGCGCGTGCGGGTCTCATGCCCCGTGGCGCCGCCGAGCGTCCTCTGCCCCGCCGATCGCCGTTGCTTCAACCGCGTCGCCACCATGCGGCGGGATCGACCGGCCGGCCGCGGCGGCGGATGCCGAACAGAATCCTCCCCCCCGGCCCGGCCCCCGAACCCACGATGCCGCCGGCCGCCACCCGCTCGCCCGGCTCGACCACGAGCGCTGCCATGCCGCCGTAGACGCTATGCGTCCGGTAGCCGTGATCGAGGACGACGACGCGGCCCCAGCCTGGAATCACGCCCACGAACGCGACCCGGCCGTCGGCGACCGCTCGCGCGGAACGGCCGCGCTCATCGCGCAGCGCCAGGCTGCCCGCAAGGGGCGACGGGCTCCCCGGGCCCGCGACACGTCGCGCGGCGGCAAAGGGCGCCATGCGTTGATGAGGCCCGGCGCGCTCGTGGCGCCAAGCCGCAAGCTCCCGGCGGGCCTCCTGGCGATCCTTGACCAGCGCCTCGCGCCGGGCCTGCGCGCTCGCCACCTGCCGCGCGGCGTCCCGCCACAGCCCACGCGCCAGCACGGCGTCCGGTCGCGCGCCCCGTGCCGCGGCCCGCAAAGCCACCCGCTCGAGCCGATCGCGTCGGCCCGAGACGGCCTGAAGCGTGTGCGCTTGCACCGCGATCGCCCGGCCGAGACGGCGGACCTCCGCGCGCGGAGAGAGGTGGCTTGTCGCCACAGGAGTGCCGGCGAGCCGCGCGAAGCCCCGGACTTCCCGGCTCGGCGCGAGAGGGCCTGCCGCGGCTTGCGCGGGGAGCGCCCGCAAGGGCAACGCGCTGACAAGCAGAAACGCAAGCGCGAGGCCCGGGCGCCGACGCACACGCGCCCGCTTCACTCCCGCCTGCGCCACGACCCAAGCCGAGAGCGCGAAGCCGAGCGAAGACCCCATCCAAGCCGTCTCGAGCACAGCGGGGTCGAGCTCGGGCACGACCGGTGCGGCACCGGCGAGCAGCAACGTCCCGAGACTGGCGAGCAGCGATCCCCCCGCCATGGCGGCACCGAGCAGCCGCCCGGCGACCACCGTACTATCCCGGCCGCTCGCACGCGGCAGCAGACGCTCACGCTCGCTGTCCGCCGCGATTTCCACGGCGATCACCCGCCCACTCGCCAGGCCGGCGGCAAGGCAGGCGAGCCAACTCGCAAGCCAGAGGACCGCCCCCGAAATCAACCATCGACCGGCCCGGGCAGCGCGCACCACCGGATCCTCCGCCGGCTCGCCCGCCGGAATCACCTCGACCAGGCCGGGCACGGTGTTCCGCGCCAGAACCGCCTCGTCCACGCCCTGGCCCAGGGCGACCTCGAGCACGGCATCATGCGAGGCCGTCGCCTCATTCAGGCCGAGGACTGCGGCGGCCGACGTAAGCTTGACGAGATCGAGCCCGGGACGCGCCGCGATGAACTGCCGGGCCGCGGCGACTTCGTCGGGCCGGACCACCAACCAGACCACCCGTGGCGGCAGGGGTCGTGACGCGACCGCCCGACCCGCCACGATGAGCCGTCCGCCGAGCGCGCCCGCGAACGTGCCCAGCGCCGCCACCACCGCGGCCAGCACGAGGGGGGCCGCGAGTCTGCGGGCGAGGGCCCGCCCCGACGGGATCTCGTCCAGCGTGCCCCAGTGCTGCCCCGACCGACTCCCCACCCCGCGCAATCTGCCCCGCCCGCCCGGCCGGGGCAAAGGCGTGGGGCTCAGCTCCCGTCGGGGCCAAGCGGCCAGCGGCCGGTCTCGAGCAACGTCGTCAGCGCAGCCGCAAGCTCGGGCGAGGTCCAGTCCCGCGGCCCGATGAAGCGCGCCCGCTGGCGGCCCTCACGGTCGATCACAAAGGTCTCGGGGTAGCCCGAGATCCCGTAGAGCCTTCCTACCGTCCCCGTGGGATCGACCAGGAGTGGAAAATCGAGCTTGAACTCCTGGGCGAAGGGCCGCACCGCGGCAGCCGCGCCGTTGTCCTCGCTGACCGCGACCACGACCAGCCCATTCTTGCCAAGCTGGCCGAAGAGCGCCTGCATCGAGGGCATCTCCTCGCGACACGGTGGGCACCACGTCGTCCAAAGGTTCAACAGGACGACACTGCCGCGATAGTTGGACAGACGTACTGCGGCGCCGTCGAGATTCTGCGCCACGAAATCGGGGGCGAGCGGCGCCCCGACGTTGCAGCCGGCCGAGCCGAGGAGTGCGGCCAGCAGTCCGGCCGCGGCTGCCAGCGGCCGGCTTCGCGCCCCGAGGAGAGCGAGCCACACGCAGCCCACCACCATGCTGGCGACGGCGATCGTCTGCGCCTCGGTCAAGCCCCAGAACACGCGCGGCTCGACCCGCACACCTTCGATCACGAAGCGGGCGAGCCCGGAGAGAACGAGATAACTTGCGATGACGAAGCCGGCCGGGCGCCGCTGGGGATCACGCGCGATGCGGATCAGCGCCAGGTAGATCAGGCCGTAAGCGACACTCTCGTAGATCGGGGCCGGATGGACGCGCACCCCCGGCGCATGGGTCCAGCCGACGATCGCGAGCGGATACGCCATCGCCCAGGGCAGGGTCGAGGGCGGTCCCCAGTCGCCATCACCGGAGAGCTGGCAACCGACGCGCCCGATCGCGTGCCCGAGGACGAGTGCCGGCGCGATGGCGTCGGTCACCACCGCCCACGGCACCTGCCGTTGGCGGATGAAGAGGCTCACCGTGAGAAAGCCGCCGAGGAGCCCGCCGTACCAAACGAAACCCGCGCCCCCGAAGATCTGGCCCTGGGGGTCGGCGAGCAGCGCCGACCAGTCGTTGGCCAGCGAGAGCACCCGCGAACCCAGGAGCCCGCCGATGGCACCCCACCAGATGATGCCCGATGCCAGTTCGCGGGAGAGGCCGCGCGCCTCGAGTTCACCCGCAAGGACGACGCCCGCCACGAGGAAGCCCAAGGCAAGCGTGGCGCCGAACGAGAACAGCGACACCGGCCCGATCTCGATGAGCACCGGCACCATGCGATCGCGATCTCCTTATCGACGCCGCCGGGGCGCCGCAAAGGCCGCCCGAGTCCTTGTCGCCGCGGCGCGTGGATGGGATAGGGAAGCCGTGGCGCGGGTGGGCTTCTGGGCCGTCGAGAGCGCACCGATCCGCTTCGGGCGCGACGGCCGCTGGTACGCGGGCGACGAAGTGATCGCGAATCCACGGATCGATGCGCTTTTCTCGCGCCATCTGCGCCGTGCCGACGACGGCTCGTGGTGGCTCGTCATCGCCGACGAGCGCGCCCGGATCGAACTCGAGGACACCCCCTTCGTGGTGCGACACGTCGAGCGCGAGAACGACGGCGGCTTCGCTCTCCTCCTCAACGACGGCAGTCGCGAGCCCGTCCCCGCGGCCGGCCTCGGCTTCGGCCCGGACGGCGCGCTGCGCTGCCCTGTCAAGGATGGTCTCTGTGAGGCCCGTTTCCTGCGTCCGGCCCAGGTCGAGTTGCTCTCGGCGGCCACGGCAGTCGGCTGTGCAGCGTTCGTTCCCGGACCGCGCGGCACGCGCATCCCGCTCCACTTGCCTGCGGCCGACTGAGTGTGCGGTGGACGTCGTCCTGGTCGAACCCGAGATCCCGCAGAACACGGGGTCGATCGGCCGGCTCTGTGCTGCGACGCACACCCGGCTCCATCTCGTCGGCAAGCTCGGATTTTCTCTCGACGACCGCTACCTCAAGCGCGCCGGACTCGACTACTGGCCCTGGATCGATCTCCACACGCACGCCGCCTGGCACGACCTCGAACAGGCCACGGCCGGCCGGCGCCGGATCGGACTCAGCGCTCGCGCGGAGGTCTCCTACGCGCGCTGCGCCTTTCGCGACGACGACGTGCTGGTTTTCGGTCGCGAGAGTCTGGGCCTGCCGGCCGCGGTGCGCGCGCGTCTGGACGAGGAGGTTGCGATCCCGATCTTCGAGCCGGGCGTGCGCAGCCTGAACCTCTCGAACGCGGTCGGGATCGTGCTCTACGAAGCCCTGCGCCAGCTCGGGCGGCTCTGAGGGGGCGAGAGTAGCCGCGCCCCACCGTGGCTCGCGCGACCGACTGTAAATATAGACTTCATGTTCCGCAGGCGGACATCCCCGCCCGAGCCGCTCGCGACGTGCTGGCGCGCCAGGAACCGAGATCTGGCGCTCAGCAGACAAGCGCGAGATCGCCAGCCGCTGCTGCTGCCCATCACCGGGCGGCGGAGACGCCACCCACGTGCCGCTGCCCCCTGCTGACGGCAGCCGACCGCCCGGCCATGCGCACTACCGGCCGCAGCCGCCGCTGCCGCAGCCACCACTGCCACAGCCCCCACTCCGAGTCGGCGCTGGCGGCGGGGTCGCGTCCGGATCGACCGCGACCCAGCCGAGCGCCTCGAATTCGCTCTCACCGATCCAGAACACGTCCGGCAGTGCTGCGCCGCAGAGCGAACACTCGAAGGCATCGGCGAGATCGGAACAGACCGCCACTGCTCGACGACGGCAAGCGCGGCAATCACCGAAGGGCAGCGCGCCCGCGTCGGAGAGACGCGAATCGTCGGCGATGGCGAGCGGCATCACGCTTCCCCGGTACCAGACGTAGGCGAGGCAAGGCCAGCTCCACCCACGGAGACCGGCGCTCCATCCGCACGGATCTCCCGGGCCAGCGCCCGGATCGAGTTGCGAAACCGCTCGATCTGCGGCCCCTCCTCGAATCTCCGCCGGCACACGCCGCAACCGCCGGGGGTTTCACCGCGGCGCGGACGCAGCGGCCGGTTGCAAGTCACGCAGCGCGGCGTGCGGCCGGGATCTATTTCGACCACCTCGGGCAGAATCGCGGCGATCTCCCGCAACTGCCCGCGCACATCGCCATGCGTGAGCCGCAGCACGCGCAGACCCGCCTCGACCCGGACGCGCTCGGGCAAGCGGGCGCGCAGCAGCACCACCCGCCGCTGGCGTGCCGCAAGCGGCAGCAGGCGCTCGGCCGGGATCTCGGGCCGCAGCATCGCGTCGAAGCCGAGCAAGCGCAGCCAGCGGGCGAGTCGACCCAGAGTTCGATCGAGCGCGAAGCGCGGGCGCGCGGGCGTCACCCCGGCCGTTTGACAGTCCGGGGCGGGGCCGGCAAGCAGCACGGCCGTGCGCCCTGCCCAGCCGAAGAATCCTCACGTGGCCCGCGCGACCGGCACGAGCCACCACGAAGCGGCAGTGCTCCGTCTGCCGCAGGTCGATGCCCGAGCCCTCAGCGCGCAGAGGGACGTGGAGCCGCGTCGGCCACTTGATGCGCGGTACTGGCAGGCTGTGACCCGCGACTACGGCGCGCAAGGGGACGTGCGCCGCCCGCCCCGCGGGGACGCGTTGCGCCGATGCGCCACGGCGTGCGTCCTCGGGCTGATCGGACTCGGCCCTGCGGCGTCGGCACGAGCGACCGGGGCCCCGCCCCTGCCCTTCGCTGGCGAGACCGACGTCCGCCCACCGCCGGCGTTAGTCCAGCGCGCTGCATCGGCCGACGCGGCGACCACGGCTGTCGCCGGGACGAACTCGTCATGCCCAGTATCTTTGGCAAGAACTGCCGCAGTGGTCGCCGCCGGGCCCACGCCCCAAGAGACACCCGCAACACCAGCGGCAACAGATGGCCCCCCGCTCCCCTCACCCGTGGATGCGGAGTGCGCCTCGCTTGCCGTGCTCGGAGCGCGACTCCTGCTCGACAGCCCGCGTACCCAGGGACAGCTCTCGCGCCCGCAGATCGAGCTGCTCGTGCGCTGTCAGATCGACATGGAGGGGGTCGAACTCCCACGCATCGACCTGCGCGGCGCGATGCTCGAGCGAGCCCGCCTGCGCGCCGCCGACCTCAGTGGTGCACGACTGGCGGAGGCCACGGAGAGCGGCGGCCCACCCAGGCCCACTCGCCTCGCCAATGCCGACTTGAACGGCGCGTTTCTCGAGGGCACCGACCTGAGCGGTGCCCTGCTGCGCCATGCCGACCTCCGGCACACGCTGCTCGCGGGCGCGATTCTCACCGGCGCCGACCTGAGCGGGACGCGGCTCGGCTGGCCACAAGCGCAGGCCCAGCAAGACAAGCAGAAACTCACTGCGGAACAGCTCGATGCGGCGTGCTGGGACCCCGCCGCCCCCCCCCAACTGCCGGCTCCCCTCGCCTCGAGCTACCGTCGCCGCGGGGATCCCTCGTGCCGCCGCGCCGCACCAGCGGCACCGAAACCCTGAGGTGAATGCCCCGGTCAGCCGGACCCCGAGCACTGCGGCAGCGTCGACCAGGGATCGCTGGCGGCGCGGGCGCGAGCCGCGATCTGGCGGAGGCGTTGGCTGAACGATCCCTCCCGCGCGGCGAGCGCGCACTCGAAGCCAGCGAGATCGCGGAGATAGTCGCGGCGGGCCAGGATCACAGCGTTGTTGGTTCGGCCCGTGGGATCGAGCTGGCGCAGGATCACCGCGCGCCGCCGCAGGACCTCGGCTGCGCCGATCTCGTCGCGCTCGCCGGCATCGTAGAGTCGGCTGAGCGCGGCGACACTCTGCTCGAGCCGGCTCGCCGCTTCGAGCGTGGTCTGCCAGGCCTCGCGTGCGGCTACGGTCTCGCGATCCCGGAACGCCGGGGTTCCCTCGTCGGCTGGACTCGCACGGCCCCGGCGCTCGAAGAAGTCGATTGTCGCGCGTCCGGCAACGAAGGTCGCAAATGACTCGTTGAAGGGTGCCTCTCCCTCGATCCAGAGATCGCGGTGCACCAGCTCGTGCAGCACAAGATCAGCAAGATCCACCCGGTCGCGCGCAAGCCAGCTCGAGAGCACGGGGTCGTCGAACCAGCCGAGCGTGCTGAAGGCCTGCGTCGGCCGCACCCAGGTATCCCAGCCCTCGCCCTCGAGACGCGCCGCCAGCGCACGGGCCTCGGCCGCGTCGAAAAATCCCTTGTAGGGAACACTGCCGACGATCGGGAACCACCACGTCCGGGCGCGCAGGCGTGTCTTCTCCGCAGCCGACACCACCCAGACCAGGGCCCCCGGCGGCACCTCGGCGTAGCTCGCGTATGCGTCGCCGACATCGAAGCCCAGCACGTCGCTGGCATACCGACGCACTTCCGGCACCAGGGCCAGCCGGCGCCGCTGTTCCACCGTCAGCCCACCTCCGTCAAGGACGTCGGCGATGGGCTCGCGCCGGGCCAGGATCCGCGCCTCCTCCCAGGCCCCGCGCAGCACATAGGTCGGCGAGCACCCCTCGCAGCCCACCGCACCCAGCGCGATCGCAACCGCCGCCAAGCCACTGGCGGCCCGCTGCCGCAGCGTGGCCTCGCTCCTTCCAGGCCAGCGCTTCATCCGAGCGCGTGCAGGCGCGCGTAGATCTCGCCGCGTGCCAGCAGCTCCTCGTGCGTGCCAATCTCGCGGATGCGGCCGTGGTGCATGACCACGATCCGGTCGGCGCGTTCAATCGTGGAGAGGCGGGGCGCGATCACGAGCGAGGTC
>SXGT01821541.1_pt1 | contig 11448 bp, 6 predicted proteins | sample 3176221 | NCBI WGS metagenome assembly SXGT01 (sample SAMN11356862, study PRJNA531348) | freshwater metagenome | isolation source: freshwater sample F1-120 | place: China: Fuxian Lake, Yuxi | collected 2017-12-25
ACCGACCGAACGCACGGTCTGGATCAGGTTCGCGTGTTCTTCGCCGAGCTTGGCGCGCAGGCGTCGCACGTGCACGTCGACGGTGCGCGCACCGCCGTAGTACTCATAGCCCCACACGCGTGAGAGCAGTTGCTCGCGGGTGAACACCTTGCCAGGGTTCTGGACGAAGAACTTCAACAGCTCGTATTCCATGTAGGTGAGGTCGAGGGGTTTGCCGTCGACAGCGGCTTGATACGTCTCGGTGTTGATCTCGAGGCCGCTGTACGTGGTGACTTCGGGGCCCTCGACGCGCCCGGCTCGGAATTGGAGGTGATGCAGGCGCGCCTCGAGTTCCTTGGGATGAAACGGTGACAGGCAGAAGTCGTCGTAGAGATCGTCGCGGTGTTCGAGGTCGGCGAGTTGCGTGCCAGATACCAGGAGCAACACCCCCTCGACGGGAGCGTCGCCCTTGCGTAACACGCGACACACGCCGAAGGCGCCTTCGGGGTCGGTGTCGGCGCAGACGACTGCGCCAGACCACCCGCCTTCGGGGGCCTGTGCCATCGCGATCGACGAGTTCGCGACCGACTTCCACACATAGCCCGCGAGATCGAGCGTCTGCGCGAGCAACGGGGGTGGCGGGTCGGGATAGACGAGCAGCACGTCGTTGCCTCAGAGCGTTCCGAGGAATCGTTGGAGTTCCCAGGGCGTGACCTGCACCTTGTAATCGTCCCACTCGCGCCGCTTGTTGCGCAGGAAGTATTCGAAGACGTGTTCGCCGAGGGCGCCGCGCACCAACTCCGATGATTCCATGAGCTCGATCGCCTCCTCGAGGCTCGTCGGCAGGGTCTCGATGCCGCTCGCCGCTCGCTCGGCGTCGGACATCTCGAAGATGTTGTTCGTCGCCTCGCTCGGAAGCTCGTAGCCCTCATCGATGCCGCGCAAGCCCGCAGCGAGCATCAACGAGAACGCGAGGTAGGGGTTGCAGGCGGGGTCGGGTGCGCGGTATTCGATCCGCGTGGCATCCATGTGCCCGCGCTTGGGAAGCGGTACTCGCACCAGCGCCGAGCGATTGTTGCGCGCCCAGCAGACGTAGACCGGTGCCTCCATACCTGCGACGAGTCGCTTGTACGAATTCACGGTTTGGTTCGTGACTGCCGTGATCTCACGCGCGTGATGCAACAGGCCGGCGATGAACGCCTTGCCGGTCTTCGACAATCCGAACTCGTCGCCCGGGTCGTGGAACGCGTTCGCTTCGCCTTCGAACAGTGAGAGGTGGGTGTGCATTCCCGAGCCGAACGCCCCTGCGATCGGTTTCGGCATGAACGTGGCGTACACGCCATTGGCACGCGCAACTTCTTTGACGACGAGGCGGAAGGTCATCACGGTGTCGGCCATCGACAAGGCGTCGGTGTGACGAAGGTCGATCTCGTGTTGGCTCGGACCGTTCTCGTGGAAGGAGTATTCGACCGGGATACCCATCGCCTCGAGCGTGAGGATCGTCTGCTTGCGCAGCTCGCTCGCCATGTCCTGTGTCGTGAGGTCGAAGAACCCGGCCTCGTCGAGCGGTTCGGTTGATCGTTCGTCGCGGAAGTAGAAGTACTCCATCTCAGGGGCGACGAAGAAGCGGTAGTCGCGTTCGCGGGCCGCTTGCAGATTGCGCTTCAAGACGTGGCGGGGATCGCCATCGAAGGGGCTGCCGTCGAAGTGCTGAATGTCGCAGAACATCCGTGCGACCGGTGCGTCGTCGCCACGCCACGGGAGCAGCTCGAAGGTGTCGGGGTCCGGGAGCGCGAGCATGTCGGCTTCCTGGACGCGTGTGTAGCCCTCGATCGCAGAACCGTCGAAGCTCATGCCTTCTTCGAGCGCGTTCTCGAGTTCGGCGGGCGTGATCGAGAACGACTTCATCGTCCCGACGACGTCGGTGAACCAGAGGCGCACGAAGCGAACCCCGCGTTCTTCGACGGTGCGCAGCACGTACTCGGCGTGGCTATCCATGTTTCGGCCTCCGGGTGGCCCGCTCGCGAGCGGGGCGACCTGTCGTTCTGTGGATCGGCCAACGCTACGGCGTATCGCGGCTCGAACTCCAAGGCGATTGAGCCGTTCACAGAGCGTTCACAATGACGAAAACCCCGAGAAACCAGCGGTAGGGCAGGATGTAAGGCGTCGAACGGGCCCGCTCGTCTCGACATCACAGGGGTGAGATTGCTTAGGCTCGTACTCGCGTCACGCGGGCGGTCCAGCGTCGTACTCGGCCCCGAGCGCACGACAACACCAACGTCGACCATCGACATCTCGACCATCGACAACTTGACAGGGGAGACCTTCAGTGGCCTACCGGGCTGAATACATCTGGATCGACGGCACCGAGCCGACGGCCAAGCTGCGTTCCAAGACCAAGATCCTCGCCGACGGTGCGGAGCTGCCGATCTGGGGCTTCGACGGTTCGTCGACCAACCAGGCGACCGGTGACAAGTCGGACTGTGTGCTGCGCCCGGTGTGGTCGTGTCCCGACCCGATTCGCGGTGGCGACGACGTGCTGGTGATGAGCGAGGTGCTCTTCGTCAACATGACTCCGCACCCGAGCAACACCCGTGCCGCTTGCGCCGAGATCGCTGCGAAGTACGCCGATCAAGAGCCGTTGTTCGGGCTCGAGCAGGAGTACACCTTCTACAAGGAAGGTCGCCCGTACGGCTTCCTGGAGTCGGGCTTCCCGGCGCCGCAGGGCGGTTACTACTGCGGTGTGGGTGCCGACGAGATCTTCGGCCGCGACGTCGTGGAAGCGCACACGGATGCGTGCCTCGAGGCTGGCATCGCGATTTCTGGCACCAACGCCGAAGTCATGATCGGGCAGTGGGAGTACCAAGTCGGTCCGCTCGGCGCGCTCGAGGTCAGCGACCAGCTCTGGGTCTCGCGCTGGCTGTTGTACCGAATCGCCGAGGAGTTCGACGTCATGGCGACGCTCGACCCCAAGCCGGTGAAGGGCGACTGGAACGGCGCGGGTTGCCACACGAACTTCTCGACGAAGACGATGCGCGCCGACGGCGGTTGGGACTCGATCATCGCTGGATGTGAAGCGCTCGGCAAGCGAGCGGCCGTGCACGTGGCGAACTATGGCGACCGCATCGAGGAGCGTCTCACGGGTCACCACGAGACGCAGCGATTCGATCAGTTCAGCTACGGCGTCTCCGACCGAGGTGCATCGATCCGAATTCCGTGGCAGTGCGAGATCGACAAAAAGGGTTACCTCGAGGACCGTCGCCCGAACGCGAACTGCGATCCGTATGTCGTTGCCCGTCTGATGATCGAAACGATCTGCGGCGACGCAGCCTGAGTTGACGAAACCCCTGGTGTTCGGGGGGCCCCGCTTCGGGGGGGCCCACCTGCGTTCGGCCCCGTAACCTGCTGCGGTGCGCATCGGTGCTGCTCAGTTGACGTGCGTGGTCGGCGACCTCGACGGCAATGTCGAACGCGCGCTCGACGCGTATCGCCGAGCAGTTGCCGAAGGCTGTGAACTCGTCGTGTTTCCCGAGCTCGCCATCACGGGGTACCCGCCTGAGGATCTCGTGTTGCGTCGTGCGTTTGTTGCCGCAGCGGAAGCTGCCGTTGGTCGATTCGCGTCGCAGGTCGGCGATGCCCGCGCCGTGATCGGTTTCACCGAACCGGCCGCCGAGCGCGTCTACAACGCCGCCGCGGTGTGTGGTGACGGCCGAGTGTTGAGCGTCTATCGCAAGCGACTGCTCCCGAACTACGCCGTGTTCGACGAGGAGCGCTACTTCGAACCGGGCAATGCCGCGTTGGTCGTCGATATTGGTGGAATCCCGACTGGGGTGACGATCTGTGAGGACGCGTGGTTCGCGCAGGGGCCAGTCGCCGACGCGGTCGCGCAGGGTGCCCAGGTCGTCGTGAATCTCAACGCATCGCCGTATCACCAAGGTCGGTTGCTCGAACGCGAGACGATGCTCGAGGCCCGAGCCCACGAAGTCGGGGTGCCAATCGTCTACTGCAACCTCGTCGGCGGACCAGACGAGTTGGTGTTCGACGGCGCGTCGCTCGCTATCGACGCCGCGGGCGAGGTGTGTGGCCGGGCGAAGCAGTTCGTCGATGACCTACTGATCGTCGATGTCGACGGAACGAATGTCAGCGGACGAGTCGAGGAGCCGTTGTCGCGAGTGCGCGAGGTCTACGAGGCACTGGTGTGCGGCACCCGCGACTACGTGTTGCACAACGGGTTCACCGACGTGTTGATCAGCCTGAGTGGCGGGGTCGACTCGGCGTTGGTGACTGCGATCGCAGTCGACGCGCTCGGGGCCGATCACGTCCGCTGTGTGTTGCAGCCCAGTCGCTACTCCTCGGCGGGTTCGGTTTCGGACTCCGAAGCGATGGTCGCCGCGCTCGGCGTTCGGTCGTGGACCGTTCCGATCGAGCCCGCGCATGGCGCCTTCGAGACGATGCTCGCCGACGTGTTTGCGGGCACCCAGCCCGGCCTCGCCGAGGAGAACGTGCAGAGCCGCATCCGCGGCAACGTCATGATGACCATCTCCAACAAGTTCAACTGGATGGTGCTCTCGACGGGCAACAAGTCCGAGATGGCAACGGGCTACGCGACCCTCTACGGCGACATGGCCGGCGGCTTCGCGGTCATCAAGGACGTCCCCAAAACCCTCGTTTGGGAGCTGTGTCGCGATCGCAACGCACGCGCTGGGCGCGAAATCATCCCGAACGCCATCATCGACAAACCGCCGAGCGCTGAACTCAAGCCCGATCAGCTCGACTCAGACTCGCTGCCGGACTATTCGGTGCTCGATCCGATCATCGAGGGCTACGTCGAGGACGATCTCTCCGTGGCCGAACTCGTCGCCAAGGGTTACGACGAAGCCACGGTGCGTCGGGTCGCGCGCATGATCGACCGCAACGAATACAAGCGCCGTCAGGCCCCACCCGGCGTGCGGGTGACGCCGAAGGCCTTCGGCAAGGACCGCCGGCTCCCGATCACCAACCGTTGGCCGGGCTGAGCTGGCCCGGTTGAACGGTCGGGTGGTGTCGGACCGGCCGCAGTGGTGTGGTCACGACGCGAGTGCTGCGAGCGCGTCGTTGAACTCGTCGGAGTCCATCAGCCTTCGGCAGCGCTCGAATCGGCCGAGCGCATAGGCCTCGAAGTCGTCGCTGGGGTTGCCGTTGACGTGTTGGATCAAGCCCCAGAGGGTCCAGAGCAGATCGCACATCGCCTTGTAGATCACCATGCGTGCGGCCTGGTCGGTGGGAGGCTCGGTCTCGAAGTACGCCTCCAACAAGACGGTGTCTTGCGCCGCATCGAAGCCGCCCTCGACGGAGAGGTCGCCGAGATCCCACATCGGATCGTTGTTGCCGCCGTACTCGTAGTCGATGAGATACATCCGCTCGCCGGTGTCGAGAAAGTTCTCGCACAGCGGATCGCAGTGCGACGGAACGAGCGAAACCGGGAGCGTCTCGAGCATCGCTCGGACAAGCACGGCTTGCTCGACGGCGTCGTCGTAACCCGCGGGAAGCGTCGCGCCCTTCGCGGCGAGCAACGTCTTGTATTCGTCGATCATCTCGAACAATTGGAAGTTGACTGCGAACAACTCGGGTGCTTCGTGCAGCTGGCGAAACGCTCGCGCTGCGCGCGCAACCGCGGCGTGGTCGTTGAACAGTTCAGGGCTCATCGTGCGAGCGCCTTCGATGAACCGGGTGACCATGAGGCCGTCGGTCGCGTCGAAGAAGACGACATCGACGTTGACGCCAGCGTTGGCCGCGACGCGCGCCGCAGTGGCTTCCGCTTCGCGGTCGATGTACTCGGACGTACCGTCGCCGGGAACGCGCACGACGTAGGCGTCGTTGTCGAACCGCACGAGGTAGTTGCGATTCGTCAAACCAGCCAGTCGCTCCACGTGCGACGGATCATCTGGCAGTTGCGGGATGCGCCGCAGGATCGTGGCGAGGTCGTCGATCATCGGCGGAGCCTCTCGTTGTTGGGGTCGTAGGCCGGGCCGTCCAGGCGTGTCGCCGGGTGCGCCTCGCCGTAGACCTCGATCGCAAATGCTTGCGCGTCGGCGAGCGCCGCGGGGATGTAACCCATGACGATCGGCTGGCCGATGGTGTGTCCGAAGTTCGCGCTCGTTGTGAATCCAACGACGTCCCCACGATGAAGGATCGCCTCGCCTCCCACCGGCCACGCCTCACCATCGATGGTGAGTGTGGTCAGACGTCGCGCGACCTCGCCCTGTCGAGCAACGAGCGCGGCCCGGCCGATGAAGTCACCCTTGTCGAGATCGACTCGCCAGCCGAGCCCTGCCTCCCAGGGGTTCGTATCCGGCGTGACGTCGGTCGACCAATAGACGTAACTCTTTTCCATGCGCAACGTGTCGATCGCGCGGTATCCCGCGTTCACGATGCCTGCGGGCTGACCCGCGTCCCAGAGCTGGTCGTACACGTGTGCCGTGTACTCGGTGGGGATGTGCAGCTCCCAGCCGAGCTCGCCGACGTAGCCGATTCGCAACGCGAGTACCGGCGCGCTGCCGATCGTGATGACGCGGGCGCGGGCGTAGCGGAACGCCTCGTTGCTGACCGCGTCTTCGCAGACCTGCGCGAGAACATCTCGGGCCCGCGGACCACACAGATTGATCACCGCGCGAGCCGAGGTCACGTCCTGGATCATGACCGTGCCGTCGTCGGGCGAGTTCGAGCGGATCCACCCGATGTCGTGCGCGCCGAATGCAGATCCTGTGACCATGTACCAGCGATCCGGCGCGAGTCGCGTGATGGTCAGGTCACACTCGATGCCGCCGAGTTCGTTGCACAGCTGCGTGTAGATCACGGACCCGACGGACTTGTCCAGGTTGGTGACGGCGAGACGTTGGAGCGCTTCGAGCGAGCCAGGGCCGCTGATCTCGAACTTGGAGAAGGATGTCTGGTCGAACAACGCGACGCGTTCGCGAACCGCCCGATGCTCGGCCCCGACCGTGTCGTGCCAGTTCGGCCGTCCAAACGACGGTGCTTCGGCGTCCGACCCTCCCGCCGACCCGAACCAGTTCGGCCGCTCCCAACCGCCGCGTGACCCGAACACCGCGCCAGCGGCTCGAAGCGATTCGTGCAACGGGCTTCGCCGCACACCTCTGGCCGAGGCGTGCTCACTGCCGGGCGGAGCCAGCTTGTAGTGGTGGCCGTAGAGCTCGACCGCTCGGGGGTACATGAAGTGACGCGTCGTGTGATGAAACGAGAACCGACGGACGTCGAGCGGCCACAGGTCGAGCGAAGGCCGTCCGTCGAGTATCCACTCGGCCATCATCCGCCCCGCGCCTCCGCCCGCGGCGATCCCGTAGAGAAATCCGGTCGCGACGAAGAAGTTGTCGATCTCGGGCGTGCGCCCCATGACGAAATCGGCGTCGGCCGAGTACGGGATCGGTCCGTTGACGAGCGTTCGGATTCCAGCTTGTTCGATCACGGGAGTTCTGATCGTGGCGAGCGCGGCGAGTTGTTCGAAGCGATCGAAGTTCGGGTCGAGCAACTCCCGACGGAAGGGCGATGGAATGCCGCCTTCACCGAACGGCAATGTGTCGGGTTCGTAGCCGCCGACGAGCAAACCAGGGCCGTCCGGCTTGTAGTACACGAGGTGATCCGGGTCGCGCATCGTGGGCATGCCGCGCGGCATGCCGTCGATGGGGCCGGTCAAGAGGTACTGGTGTTCCAAAGCGATGGCAGGGACTCGCGCCCCGGCCATCGCCCCGACTTCGAGCCCCCACATTCCCGCGGCGTTGACGACGATCTCGCATTCGATCGTTCCGCGATCGCGCGTCGTGACGTGCGTGATCCGCCGGCCGGCGACGGTGATCGTCGTCACTTCGGCGTGTTCGATGATCTGCGCGCCTCGTTGTCTCGCGCCCTTTGCAAGGGCCTGCGTGACGCTTGCCGGATCGATGTGACCATCGGTCGGGAGGAACGCTGCGGCGAGCACGCCCTCGGTCGACATGAGCGGAAACAGCCGCTGCGCGTCGTTGGCGTCGATGATGTCCATCGGAAGTCCGAAGCTCTTTGCCATCGTGGTGAGCCGTTTGAGTTCGAGCACACGCTCGGATGAACACGCGAGTCGCAAGCTTCCGACCTTGTGCCAGTCGACCGCCTGACCGGTCTCCGATTCCAAACGGTCGTACAGCTCCACCGAGTGCTCGAGCATTCGCGTCACGTTGCGGGACGAGCGCAGCTGGCCGACCAGGCCAGCCGCGTGCCAGGTCGCCCCGTCGGTGAGTTCGTATCGTTCGAGCAGCACGACATCGGTCTCGCCCATCGCGGCCAGGTGATAGGCGATCGAACACCCCAAGATGCCACCGCCGATGACGACGATGCGACAACGGTCGGGGACCGGCGGGTGTGCTGATGACTCGGGTTCCACGCAGCCGCAACATAGGCGAGGAATCCATCCATTTCTTCCGACGGTTATCCTCCGGCGCGATGACGGCGGCGGCGATCACGGTCGAAGGACTCTGGAAGGTGTTCGGTCCGAAAGGTGACCGCATCGTCGGGTCGCCCGACGCCGACCTGCCGCGAGCCGAACTCGAAGCGAAGACCGGCTGCGTCGTTGCCATGCGTGACATCAGCTTCGAGGTCGCGCCCGGCGAAGTGTTCGTCGTCATGGGTCTTTCCGGTTCGGGCAAGAGCACGCTCGTGCGTTGTCTGACGCGCCTGATCGAGCCGACCGCGGGATCGATTCGCATTGGCGACATCGACGTCACCGCCGCCGACAAGGACACGCTGTTGCAACTCCGCCGGCACCGCGTCAGCATGGTGTTCCAGCACTTCGGACTGCTGCCTCATCGCACGCTCATCGACAACGTCGCGTTCGGACTCGAAGTCCGCAACGTCGACAAGGGTGAGCGTCGTGCGATCGCTGAACGGGTGCTCGAGACCGTCGGATTGGGCGGTCTCGGCCGGTCGAAACCCGACCAGCTCTCCGGCGGCATGCAACAGCGCGTCGGTCTGGCGCGCGCGCTGGCGACCGATCCCGACATCATGCTGTTCGACGAACCGTTCTCCGCGCTCGACCCCCTGATTCGGCGAGATATGCAGGACGAGGTCTGTCGATTGCACGCCGAGGTCGCAAAGACGATGGTGTTCATCACGCACGACCTCGCCGAGGCACTCCGGCTCGGCGACCGGATCGCCATCATGCGCGACGGCCGGTTCGTACAAGTTGGGACCCCCGAAGAGGTTGTCGGTAACCCCGCCAACGAGTACGTGCGGAACTTCGTGCGGGACGTTCCCCGATCGCACGTGATCTCCGTTGCGGCGATCATGCGTTCCGGAGCGCCACTCGCAATGGTGGCGTCGGTGCCGGGCGACACGAAGGTCCGTGATGTCGTTGCGCACGTCGCGACGAGCGACCTTCCGGTGGGCGTGCTCGACCAGCACGGGACCATCGTCGGATCGGTCGACCGGCTCGCAGTGCTCGAGGTGATCGCGGGCGACGACCTGCACGAGATCCGCGGCGAATGAGCCAAGCGCAATGACTGCCGTGAGCGTGCCCGCGGGTCGATCGGTGGCACTCCCTCGTTGGGTCGTGCCCGCGGTGGCGCTGGTCTTCTTCGCGATCGTCTTGGCGCAGACCGGAAGCGAAGTGCCTTCGTGGCTCGACATCCACCTGACGCGATGGATTCAGGATCGCTACCGGTGGACCGTCGTCAACGACGACCACTGGATGTTCACTCGCTTTTTCCAACCGATCGGCGACGGACTGGGATCGCTCAACGATTTCGTGTTGTGGTGCTTGCGGAAGCTGCGTTGGCCGGGCGTGGTGACGCTTGCGGCGGTGATCGGTGCCCGCACCGGTGGATGGCGAGCGGGCGTGATCGGCGGCGGACTGCTGTTCGGTTGCGGGGTGATCGCCGACTGGGACAACACGATGATCACGCTCGCGCTGATGCTCGTGTCGGTTGCCGTCGCATTGTTGATCGGGCTTCCGCTCGGCATTTGGTCGGCCCGATCGCAACGCGCTGAACGCTTACTTCGAAGTGTGCTCGACACCGCGCAGGTGATGCCGGTCTACGTCTACCTCATGCCGATCGTGGTGTTCTTCGGGATTCAGGCGCCGGCGGTGATCGTCGCGACGGTCATCTTCGCGATTCCTCCCGCGGTTCGGATCACGAATCTCGGACTGCGCAATGTGCCGGTCGTTGCGAGCGAAGTTGGCACGTCCTACGGATCGACGCGTTCGCAACTGCTGACCAAAGTGCAACTGCCGATGGCGCGCCGCACGATCTTGTTGGGGCTGAACCAAGTGATCATGATGGCGTTCGGCGTCGTGGTGATTGCCGCGCTCGTCGGCTCCGGTGGACTCGGCCAAGATGTGCTCACCGGACTGCAGAAGGTCGATGTGGGCAAGACGTTTGCGCCCGGATTGGCGCTGGTTTTCGCGGCCATTGCGCTCGACCGCATCTCCACCGGGCAACGGCTCAGCGGCGGGCGTCGTCGGATCGAGCCTCCGTCGTGGTGGGTCGAGCCGCGCACCGGATGGCTGGTCGCCGGTGGTGTTGTCGTCGCCGTCGCAGCGGTGGCCGGCGGATTCGGTGCGGACACGTTTCCCGAGTCGCTGACCATCGATATTTCGCAATGGGCGACCGACGCGTCGAGGTGGGTGGTCGACAACTTCGCCACCGGGGTGCCGATTGTCGGGGGCACAAAGTCGTTCAGCGAGTTCTTCTTGACCAAGTTGCTGAATCCCGCGCAGGAGTCGTTGCTGGACTCGAGTTGGTGGATCGTCGTGGTCGTCGCGGCCGGGATCGGGTGGGCGAGCGCGGGGTGGCGCTTGGCGCTGCTCTCCGCCGGTTGCTTCCTCGGGATCGCCGCGCTCGGTGTCGCCGAAGATCGCGAACTTGTCTGGGACAAGGCGATGGTCACGCTGAGTCAGGTGATCGTCGTCGTGATCTTGAGTGTGGCGATTTCGTTTCCGGTGGGTCTGCTGGCGGGCCGCTCCGATCGGCTGCATCGCGCGCTTCGACCGATCCTCGACACCGCTCAGGTGTTGCCCGCGTTTTCCTATCTCGTGCCGATTCTCTTCTTGTTCCCACCCGGACGCAGCCCTGGGATCATCGCCTCGGTGATCTATGCGATTCCTCCGTGTATCCGATTGACCAGCTTGGGGTTGCGCGAAGTGCCGGTAGGACCTCGCGAAGCTGCGACGTCGTTCGGCGCGACTTCCCGCCAGGAGATGATTCGAGTGCAGATCCCGCTCGCGTCGCGAGCGGTGATGCTCGGTATCAACCAGACGATCCTGATGGCGCTCTCGATGGTGATCATCGCCGCCCTGGTGGGCGCAGGCGGTCTCGGGCTCGAAGCGGTCTTCGGACTGACGAAGAAGCGCATCGGTCGGGGGTTCACCGGCGGACTCGCGATCGTGTTGTTGGCGGTGTTCTTGGATCGTGTGACCCAGGCCTGGGGTCGACCGCGCCAGGCCGGGGC
>SXGT01372436.1_pt1 | contig 11446 bp, 10 predicted proteins | sample 3176221 | NCBI WGS metagenome assembly SXGT01 (sample SAMN11356862, study PRJNA531348) | freshwater metagenome | isolation source: freshwater sample F1-120 | place: China: Fuxian Lake, Yuxi | collected 2017-12-25
ACATCGCGGGGATTGGCGAGAACCCGATGATGCGGTCGGGGCCGTGCTTCATGACAGTGTAGAGATTCGCGGCGGCCATCAGCTTGCCAACCGTGTCCCACGACGCGCGCCGGAAGCCGCCCTTGCCGCGCGCCGAGTGATACTGGCGCCGTCGTTCGGGGTCCTCGACGATCCACGCCCACGCCGCGACGGGATCGTTTGGCCGCTCGCGCTGCGCTTCGTCCCAGAGGTCGAGCAGGACGCCCCGAATCGTGGGGTACTTCACCCGCAGCGGGCTGTAGATGTACCAGGAATATGAGATGCCGCGCTGACAGCCGCGTGGCTCGTAGGGCGGGATGTTGCGGTCGAAGCGCGGGTAGTCCAGCGCCTGCATCTCCCAGGTGACGATCCCCTGCTTGACGTAGATGTTCCAGCTGCAGCCGCCGGTGCAGTTGACGCCGTGAGTCGAGCGTACGACGCGGTCGGACGCCCAGCGATTGCGGTAGAAGTCCTCCCAGGAGCGCTCGCTGGGTGAGAAGATGTCGGATATCCAGGACATAGGGCTCCTTCCTAGCGGGCGTTGGCGCGGTCGATGAGGCGACGTCGGGTCCCGTTGGCGCGGCCGCCGCTGACGGCAGAGACGAGCAGCGCAAAGGCGACGAGGCCGAGGGCGACGCCGCCTCCGATGAACGTGAGGCTCGTGGTGCTGGTCGGGGGTTCCTCACCGTCGGCCAGCTTGGCGGCGCCGATGAACGCGGCGAGGTGCAGCGCCTCCTGCTTGGTCACCTTGCGCTCGGCGTAGGCGGCGCGCATGACGGGGAAGTTCGCCTGCTCGAACGCGGAGACCATGCCTACGGCGTCCATCTTCCGGCCGAGGTTGGTCAGGTCAGGACCCAACGCGCCGCCGTCGCCCGCGAGGCGATGGCAGGTCGCACACGCCAGCCCCCCGGCGGAGAGCGCCTGACGGCCCGAGAACAGCGCCTGGCCTTGCTCAATCGAGGGGGGCTCGAGCTTGGCGGCCATGGCTTGCGCGGCACGCTGACGCGCCGCGTCGAGACGAGCGCGCACCGCGGTGTCCTTGAGCAGCTCGACGAATGCGGTGACGTCCGAGGGCGCGAGCGGCCCGACGTGCTTCTCCATCTTCTTGACGCCCAGCTCGAGCGACGCCGTGGGCCATTGCGTCGCGGCCTGGAGGTCCGGCCCCTTCAACGGGCCGCCGCCGATGGTGTGGCAGCCCGAGCACCGCAGGACGAAGCGCTCGGCGACGGCGTCCTCGGCCAGGGGCTCCGCAGCGCCGACTGCGGGTGCGGCGAGACAAAAACAACCAACGATGATAAAATTTATCTTCTTTGTGGCTGCGATGATGTGGTGACGGTCGAGGGACATCGTTGCTCTCCGGGGCGTGCGGATCCGACTCGCCCGGCGACGCAGTGCAACGGGTGGGCCGACCGCCCGAATGGCCCCCAGATCGACGCACTGCAAGGCCGTCGCGTTGGAGTGGTCACACCCCTCTCAACGGCGCTCTGCGACCATATCGCCCCAACGGGGCACGGTGACCAACGGCGGGACAGTTCGACCCACGAAAGCGCTCGTCCCACAGCGAAAACGTTTTCGTTGTCTATTTTCTCAGCGATGAGACCTCGACGGCTGCTGGAGCGTTCGAGCAGCGAGGAGGACCACCTGATGAAAGCCATCATCCCTGTCGTTGCCAGTACCCTGGTGCTTGCCTGCGCGAGCGCCGTCCACGCCCATCCGCCTTGCCAGAACGCCGTTGCGGCGCGCGGCTCGGTGACCGTCGAGGTGACCGACGGCGACGGGCGGAAGCTCCCGGCGTTCAACCACCACAGCGACGTGTGGGTCCTGGGCCAGCGCGGCGACCGCTACCGCGTGCGCGTCAAGAACCACGGGGGACAGCGCCTCGAGGCGGTCGTGTCGGTCGACGGACGCGACGCTATCGACGGCCAGGCCGCGAGCTGGCAGAAGCGCGGCTACATCGTCCCGGCGTGGGGCGAGGTCGTCGTGGACGGGTTCCGCCTGTCGAGCGAGCAGGTCGCCGCGTTCCGGTTCTCGTCAGTGAAGGACTCCTACGCGGCCAAGACCGGCTCGGCCCGAGACGTCGGCGTCATCGGGGTGGCGGTCTTCCGTGAGCGGTCCTACCCGCGCCCGGAGCCCAAGCCCATCGAGCCGCGCTGGAATGAGCGCAGCGACAACGACAAGCGCTCGCCATCGAAGAGCGCGCCGCCAGCGGGTGCCCCGACGACCTCCGACCGGTCCTCGGCGGAGGGCAAGAAGGAGAAGGACTCGCGCTCCGGCCTCGGGACGGCCTTTGGCGAACGGCGCACGTCACCGGTGCGGCAGGTCTCGTTCGTGCGGGCCAGCGCGCGGCCCGACCACCTGATCGCGCTGCGCTACAACGACGAGGATGGGCTGCTGGCGCAAGGCGTCGACCTCGCGTGCCGCGGTCGTTGGACCAACGAGGCCCACGTGCGCCGCACGGCCAAGCCGTTCGTGGAGGCGCCTCGTACGTACGCCGCGCCGCCCCCGGGTTGGGAGGACTAAGAGCCGACCTCGACGCCCGCCTCGACCTCGCGCAGGAGCGCGACCTCTTCATCCAACAGCCCCAGTGGCACGACCAACGACGGCAGAGCGCGGGGCTCCGCGGTCTCGATTCGGGCGACGTCGAGGCGCGCATTCTCCGCCGCCATGAGGAAGCCATCGACCGAGGCGAGCATGCGCTGCTCCTCGTCGTCGAGCGCTTGGAGCTTGGCCTGACGCGCGACGAGCAACGCCCGGTTGCTCTCGAGCAGGGAGCGCAGACGCGCGTCGGTGCCGACCACGATGCGCTGGTCGAGCTCCGCAATGGCCGACGCCAGGGGTCCCGGCCCGTCGGGCGCAATCTCACGGACGACTCGTCGCAGCCGAACCGCACCTGCGGCGAGCTTGCGGATCCGCTCCAATCCGGCCGTCAGCTCGCCCCGCAGCGCGACGCCCGAGGGAAGGTGCGCCAACGCGACCTCCGTTCGGGAGACAGCGTCCTCACAGCGACGAACGACGGCGTCCCACGGCGTATTGGAGTCGACCGCAAGCAGCACGCCGACGGGCGAGAGCATGGGATCGGTGCTTTCGACGCGAGCCGCCGGTGGGAGGCTCCGAACGACGACGGCAGCTTCCGAGACGAGCTTCCGTGCGTCGGTCAGGCTCTGGGCGTGAGTGTGACGCCACGCAAGAGCGGTAAACGCATGGGCCAGCATTCCAATGCCCCAGCTTGCGGCGACGATGGGCGCCCACCACTTGGCGGTCTCGAGCGAGTCACCCCGGCTGAAAGCAAGCACGGCATTGAGCGCGAGGAGGCCGGTGTTGACGCCAAGATACGCCGCGAGGTGTCGCCGTAGCGCTCCTGTCTCGCGATTGGAGCGGTCCAACAGCCGCCGAGCGTCGGCCAACGCGAGCGCCTCGGCGATCGCGACCGGCGTCCGTGCGCCGTCGGGTCCGACCTCCGCAACGTGCGTGAGCGCGATGCGCTGCTGTCTGAGCGCCAGAAGGGCGTCTCCCGCGTCCTTGGCGACAATCTGCCCCGTCGTGGTCTTGGGACCGAGCAGTCGCCGGTTTCTTGTTCCCTGGTAGTCGTAGAGTGGCACCCTCAGCTCCGAGGGATGAGCGCGCGCAGGCCGTCGGTGGCCTCCGCCGGCGCGGTCGCGGGCATGGTCGCCAAAGCGCGCGCCTGGCGGGTCGCGTGCGTGATGCGCTTGGCCGCTTGGAGCGCGGCGGTCCACCGACCGGCGGAGGCGAGCGCCGCGCTGGCCTGCTCGAGCACGGCGTCACGGCCCTCTTGGTCGCTCATCGCGTCCACGAGCGCCAGGCCCTCGTCCGCGGCGCCGGCCCGCACGCAGGCGACCGCCGCCTGACGGAGCACCGACGCGCGCCGGCCGGGATCCGTGATACCGGTCGCGACCTTGGCGAGTGCGCGCGCGGCGTCGGCGGTGACGCCGGTCCGCTCGGCGGCAAGACGCGTGGCCTCGAGCAGCGCCTGGAGCTTGGCGCCCTCGAACGCGACGGCGTCGATCGCCGCGGCGGCGCGGACGAGCAGCGTGCTGGCCAGCGCGGGCAGCTCGGCGTCCAGCGCGAGGGCAGCCCCGCGGAGAAGCCCCGTGGCACGCGTGAGCGGATCGGTGACCGCGTCTGCGTGCTTCTGGGCCTGCTGGAGCGCGTTCTGCGTGACCTGCCGCTGCCGGAGTGCCACGCCGCGCGCGGCGATGGCGAGCCACCGAAGCACACGCCCGGCGACCGTCTCGGCGCCCTCCGCGGTGGCGTGGGCACGGTCCAGCAACCGCCGGCTCTCCGTGGGCGTAGCCGCCATCGCGAGCGCCAGGTCGACCCAGACCGCCGCGCGCGCCTCCGCATCGAAGATGGTCTCGACGAGGCCCTCCGCCTCGGGCACGGCCGCCGGCCCGGCACCGGCCAGCGCTCGCACGCGCGCCTCCGGGTGACGCACCTCCTCGAGGACGCTGCGCAGCTCCGTCACGAAGCCCCGGCGGGCCAGCTCCCGGAGGGCGTCGACGGCGACGTGACCACCGCGGTCGACGGCCTTGCGCGACAGCGCGCTCGTCACGAAGGCGACGAGGAGGGCGGGCTTCACGCGCGCGGCCGGGAGCTCGCTCAGCTCATCGAAGGCGGCGGCGAGCGCGTCGACGGCGACGTCGTCTTGGTCGATGGCCTGCGCGACCCGGGTGAGCGGCTCGGCGTCCCCAGTCCAGACGGCAGCGCGCAGCGCCCGCGCGAGGATCGGGTCACGGAGCAGCGGAGGACGCTTGCCAACGTCGGTGACGACCTCTGTGAGCAACGTCTTTGTCCCATCGACCGCGGCCCCGCGACCGTAGGCGCGGGCGAGCGAGATGCGCACGGAGCTGCCCTCGGTGGAATCGTCGACCAACTCAAGCGCCTTGACGGCCTCATCCAGCGCGTCGGTCGCAGCGGTCCCGTCACCGCCCTCGATCAGCGCGTCGCCGATGGCGGCCATGCCCCGCAGGCGCGCGGCCGGCTCCAAGATGGTGCGCGTCAGCTCCATGGCGCGACGGGTGTTGCCGGACGCCGCCAGCGCGACGACCACACGCTCGAGCGCGGGCGAGCGATCGGTCACGATGTCGATGGCCCGAGCGGCAGCGGCCGCCTGATCGAGGGCGACGAGCGCCGCGGCCTTGTCGAGCCCTGAGGCTCCAGCGACCAGAATGGCCACCCGCTTCGCCGGGTCGGTCACCCAGCTCGCGACGCGGACCGCCAGATGCCCGCGCTTGGAGGAGGCCAGCGCCTCGGCGACGGCCACGATGGCCTCGTCGCGCGGCTTGCCGTCGGGCTGCGCACGAGCGACGGCAAGGCCCGCGAGACCCGGATCGGTGAGCGCCTCGGCGCGGAGCTCGACCAGCGGCGCCTCGTGATCTCGGAGCGCGCCGGCGACGGTGGGGCCGACGGCAGCGGTGCCTGCGACCACGCCGCGCGCCGCGGTGCTGTCGGGCTCGGCCTTGACCAGCTCGTCCAGCAGGCGCAGGGCCTCGCGATGCGCGTCGCGCGCGCCGGCGAAGTCGCCCGATCGGGTCGCGGCACGGCCCCGCACGACAGCGTCTCCGGCGCGATCGAGCAGCTTGCCGGTCGCGCCACAGCCACCAACGAATAGGGCGAACAGGGCCACGAGCAGCAGGGCGGCCCTCACGCGCGCGTGAGCTCCCGAGTCACGTAGGACGCGGCGGCCAAGCCGAAGGCGCCGACCACGAACGCGGAGGTGCCGTTGATCTGGTTGCGCTCCTCGCACTCGTGCAGGCCGTTCTTGCCCTGCGGGCACACGCAGCGGAAGCCCTCGCCGTGGTCGTACAGCAGCTCGACCGGATCGATGGGCGCCTCGATCGAATAGACCGCCGGAATGCCAAACGGACCGGCCGCGCCGTCGGGGAAGCCGTACTTCTCGCGCAAGATGCCGCGGACAGCGCGCGCGAGCGGATCGACCGTCGTCTCGGCGAGATCGGCGACGCGCACGGTCGTCGGGTCCATTCGGCTCGCGGCTCCGGTGCAGCAGACCACGGGCAGGCCCCGCTCGCGGCAGGTGGCGAGCAGGTGGCACTTGGCCGTGACGTTGTCGATGGCGTCGATGACCCAATCGGGCCGGCAGTCCAGGATCCGCGCGCTGTTGGGCGCATTGTAGAAGAGCCGGACCGCCTCGACGGTCATGTCCGGGTTGATCTGCCGCAGCCGCTGCGCCATGACGTCGACTTTGGGCTCGCCGACCGTGCCGCGCAGGGTGTGAAGCTGGCGGTTCGTGTTGGTCACGCACACGAGGTCGAAGTCCACGAGCGTGAGCTTGCCCACGCCGCTGCGCGCGAGAGCCTCGGCCGCAAACGAGCCGACCCCGCCCGTGCCGATGACGAGGACGTGCGACGTAAACAGCTTGTGCATCCCGGCGTCGCCGACGAGGCGGCCCATGCGGTCGAAGCGGCGATGCAGCTTGTAGCGGGCGTCCTTGTCGGACAAGACGTGTTCGATGGCGTTCATGCGAAGGGCTCCAGGTGAAAGAGTCTCGTGGCGTTCTGGGTCGTGAGCGCGGCGACGGGGGCAAGCGACGCGCCGCGCGCGGCCGCGACGGCGGCGACGACGTCGGGCAGGAACTCCGGCAGGTTGCGCGAGCCGTCGCGCGTGCTGGGGCGCTGATCGGGGCAGTCGGTCTCGACCAACAGACGATCCGGCGACACGCGCGCCGCGGCCTCGAGCGTGCGCCGCGCGGTCGGGCGCGTGATGCTGCCGGAGAACGAGAGGCAGAGGCCGAGCGCCTCGTAGCGGGCGACGAGGTCGGGCGCGCCCGAGTAGCTGTGGACGACGCCGCCGCTCTTGGGAACGCCGTCGCGCTGGAGGACGTCCAGCGCGTGGCCGTGGGCGTCGAGCACGTGCAACACGACAGGGCGGTCGAGCTCGCGCGCCAAGGAGAGCTGGAGGCGGAACGCGTGGCGCTGCGTCGGCAAGCTGCCACGCGGGACCCAGCGCGAAGAGTCGAGGCCCAGCTCGCCAATGGCGAGCGAGGCGTCGCCGACGGCGGCGGCATGGAGCGCCTCGAGGCCATGCTCGAGCTCGGCGGCGTCATAGTGGCAGACGACGTGAGGATGCAGACCCACGGACGCTGCGACCGTGCGTTCGCGTCCGGCGCGCCACGCCGCCTGACGGGCCCAGCCCGCGGGCTCGACCCCAGCGAGCACGCAACCGACGACGCCAGCGGCCTGCCCCGCGGCAGAGACGGCCTCGCGATCGGCGTCGAACGCGACGTCGTCGAGGTGGCAGTGCGCATCGATCAGCGGATAGACCTCGGTCACGCGTCGGGTCTAGCGGAGGCCCGCGTCCGGTGCAAGCTATGGGAGGACGCTCTTCCAGCCGGGATCATCGCCAATCATCTTCTGGAGGAAGCCACCGAGCGCGCCGCCGGACTTCGTGCCGAGGGTCCACATGACCACGTGGGCGCCGCCGGGTGCGAGGTAGGCCTGAAACCGAGGCTGATCGGCGAGCGAGGCCAGGATCGCCTGGTAGCCTTCCTGAACCTTGGACGCCGTCAGATCGAAGTAGCTCCCGATGACGGCGTCCTGCGCGTAGCCCAACAGCGCGGCGCGACCGGAGCTCGCGGCCGTAGTCGCCAGGACGTGGCCGATGAGCCCGCTCCACTCACCAACGCAGCCGGTGCAATCGGGCGGATAGACCGCGTCGAGCTTCCAGGCGCTGCGCTGAGCCTCGCGCTTGGTCGCGTCGGTGAACGCGCTCGGGAGCAGGGGACCGGAGTCGCTCAGCAGGTCCACGCGGACGCCCGGAAAGGCCTGCCGGACGTGCCACACGTTGAGCGTGGCGCCAAACCCGCCCGCGCTCGTGCCGATGACCGCGATGCGCGTCGCGTCGGGGAACGTGGCCACCAGCCGCGCCAGGTAACGCTTGAAGTTGAGGTGGCCCACGTGCCGCGTGGGGTGCGCCCCATGGACGGCGTCGGGGTTGGACCCGCCATGGATGTCGCCCGTGCAATACGGAATGAAGGCCATGTCCCACGTGCGGAAGGGGTTGTCCGCGAGGTCCACGTCGAAGATCGCGACGTCGAGCGTGGTCTTGAGGTCGCTCTTGAACTCCGGCTCGCCGTAGCCGTCGACCACGAACGCCGCCAGGTTGTCCTTCCAACAGGTCTGCTCATCCCAGCACGCGCCGCCGCCCTTGAAGAAGATGAGCAGGTCCGTGGACTTGGACGAGGGTCGAAGGCCGATGCCGGTGGACTTGCCGTTGGCGCAGAACGCGTCGCTGAACGGCACCCAGGTCCACGTGTCCGGCGGCGCCGTGATGGGCAAGGGGCCCATAGCGGCGGTGTCGGGTGCCACCTCCGGAACGCTCGCCACGTCGGTCGCAGCGGACAGCTCCGCCGAAGCGCCCGTATCGGCTGGTGCGGTCGATTCGGTCCGGGCGCAGCCCGAGAGGGCGATCATGACGAGTGCCAGATGCGGGATGCGACTCATGTCGGGCTTGTGCCGCAGCAGCGTCGGCGATTCAAGTGGGAGGCAGCGACTGGCGGTCATGCCCGCCACGGGTCCACACGCAACCCGGAGACGCGCCGAAACTCGCTCTCATTGCGAGTCACGAGCGTGGCGTCATGGCGCACGGCGATGGCCGCGATCAGGAGATCGTTGGCCCCAATCGGTGTGCTGAGGCGCTCGAGCTGACAGCGAATGACGCCGTACTCTTCGGCGGCGGCGTCATCGAAGGTCAGCGACTCGAAGGCGGCGAAGAAGACGCTGAGACGACTCAGGTTCTCGTCGACCCGTAGGCTGTTTCGGGCGCCAAAGTACAGCTCCGCCTTGACGACGCTGCAGAGGAAGACGTCCCGCGGCGCGCACGCGCGGAGACGACGCACGGCGTCTGCTTCTCGGCCCGCGAGCAGGGCGATGCAGATGTTGGTGTCGAGCAAGAGCTTCACAGGGACTCCACGCGCTCCGGTGGGTGGTCCAGCGGCTCCGGGAACGGACCGTCCCAGGTCCCAAGGACCGCCAGAAACTCGGCGGACCACGCCTCGGGGCGCGCCACGCGGAGGGCGGCCTGAACAATGTACGACGACAGGCTCTGACCTGACTCACGCGCACGGGCACGCAGCGTGTCCTCGACGTCATTCGGAACGTAGATGGTGATCTGAGCCATGTGTACAAGTATGAGTGGCCAAGGTGGCACGTCAACCCGACTCTCACGCTCCTTGTCCCGCCGCGCCGAACGCGTCACCCTGCGCGCATGCTCACGCCGCCGCCGCCGTTTGACTCGACGACCACCTGGGCGCGAGCGCTTGGCGTCTCCGACGCTGCGGTCGCGCTGTGGTCGGCGTCAGCGCCCTTCGACCTCCACAACGACCTCTACGTCCCGGCGCGCCTCGTCGGCTACGACGTGCATCGGTGGCACCGCCCGCGGCTTCCGTTTGGCGCGTTCTTCGGCCACTCGGACCTCCCGCGATTGCGGGCGGCGAGAATGGGCGCCGTGACGCTGGACGTCGCGACGAACCCGGCGCGGCGCGCTGCCCGACGGGCCGCCGTCACGCTGCGCAACCTCGAGCGCATCCAGGCCGACCTCGCGCGCCACCCGGCGGATCTCGCGCTGGTCTCCACGGCGAGCCAAGCGCGTGCGGCGCAGGCCGAGGGCAAGCTCGCATGCTTCCTCGGCATCCAGGGCGGGCAGGCCTTTCAGCACGATCGCGAGGCCCTCGACCGGATCCCAGACATCATTCACCGCATCACGCTTGTGCATCTGACCAACAGCGGGATCGGCTCGACCTCGAGCCCGCTCGGCCCCGATCGCGGCGGGCTGACCGCGCGCGGACTCGAGTTGCTGGAGGTGATGGACGCGCGCCGCATCCTCATCGATCTCGCGCACATCAACCACGCCGGCTTCATGCACGCCGTCGAGGTGCACGCGCGGCTGCCGGGCCGGTGGCCACTCGTGGTCACGCACACGGGCGTCTCGGCCGTGCAGCCCCACTGGCGCAACGTCGACGACGTGCAGCTTCGCGCCGTCGCGGCGACGGGCGGCGTGGTGGGCATCATGCTGCACACGGGCTTCCTCGCCGGTCGCACCCTGCCCCGCTGCGGGCCCGAGGTCGTCGTCCGGCACCTGGAGCACGTGCTCAACGTCTGCGGCGAGGCGGCCGGCGCTCTCGGGACCGACTACGACGGGATGGTCGTCCCGCCACTCGGGCTGACGGAGGTCACCGCTCTGCCGCGGCTCGTCCAGGCGATGTTGGACCGCGACTGGCCCGAGGCGCGCGTGATGGCCGTGCTCGGAGGCAACGCGATGCGGCTCGTGGAGGCGATTCGGCCGTAGGAGCGGAGCCGCGCGTCGACGTCGGCCCGGCACGTGCGTCGTTGCCAACGCGCTCCTTCCCTTGGCCGGGACCCATCATGGCCCAAGGTGAACTCAACTTTCTCGACGAGATTGACGTTGCATGCGATCAGGACCGACGCAGTAAAGGACCGCCCCGATGACGCCAGAGCCCACGCCTCCCCAGCCCGCGCCAACCACCACTCGGGCCGGGCCCGCGGCCGCCCCGTCGCAGGGCGCGACTGTGGCACCGCGGCGCGCAGAGCTCCAGAAGCTCAACTTCGCAGACGGCGCCACGGCCCTGTCCCCGCGTGGCGCTCCCGCTGGTCGCGTCGACGACGGTGGCATGGCGATGAGCTGGCTCATCTTCCTCGGCGCGACCAAGGCGCACGACCACACGGCCGCGCTGAATGCGTGGCGCGCGACGCGCAACGCGTTGGATAGCCTCCCGCTCGCTGCGCGCGTGGCCGAGGTGCGGCGCTATCGCGAGTCGTTCCTCGCGGCCAGCGCCGTACTGAGCGTCGATCCCACGCTCCCGAAGGACTTTTGGTCCGGTGAAATCATGGATAGAGTCTATGAAACCGCTCCGCACGTCTGGCTCGAGGTGTGCGGCGACAAGGTCTCGAACTGGCTCATCTCGCTGCCCAAGGTCGACAAGAGCGCGCCCGTGGACGCCGCGACCCTCGATCGCCATGCGGTGATCCAGACGTTTGCCAAGCGCGTCGCGTACGCCCCGGGCACGCGCCCTGGAGCCGTGTCACAGTATCGGTGGGAGGTGGAGAAAGACGACAGTACGGGCTTCGCTTGCGTTTACGCGTGGCCCACGACTGACGCGGGCGGGCTCCCGCAGATCGTGGCGTTTACCGGCTCAGACGACTGGCTGGACGTGCTCTCCGATCTGTCCAAGCCAGGCGTCGGGGCGCACCAATGGTCGACGGCGCGTGCCAGCGTCCAGCGCCTGTGTCGGCTTGGGGTGGCCGCCAAGAAGCAGGGCAGCCGCCCGCTGGTGCTGACCGGTCACAGCCTCGGCGGAGCACTCGCGCAACTTGCAGCCAGCGCGTTCGCCCCGGACCTGGCGCTGCCGATCTCCGAGGTCGTCACGTTCAACGCG
>SXGT01428988.1_pt1 | contig 11446 bp, 10 predicted proteins | sample 3176221 | NCBI WGS metagenome assembly SXGT01 (sample SAMN11356862, study PRJNA531348) | freshwater metagenome | isolation source: freshwater sample F1-120 | place: China: Fuxian Lake, Yuxi | collected 2017-12-25
CATCGAGGCCGTCTTCGAGGACATGGGCGTGAAGAAATTGGTGTTCGAGCAGCTGGATGCCACGATGAAGCCCGGGGCCATCCTGGCGAGCAATACTTCCACGCTAGATCTGAATCAGATCGCGGCGTTCACGAAACGCCCGCAGGATGTGGTCGGCCTGCATTTCTTCTCGCCGGCCAATGTCATGCGCTTGCTGGAAGTCGTGCGCGGCGAGAAGACCGCAAAGGACGTGCTGGCCACCGTGATGAAGCTGGCCAGGACCATTAAGAAGCTGCCGGTGGTTGCCGGCGTCTGTGATGGATTCATCGGCAATCGCATGATCAATCAGTACGCGGCCGAGGCACTGCGACTGCTCGACGAGGGCGCATTGCCGCAACAAGTCGATGGCGCCATCGAACGCTGGGGCTTTGCGATGGGACCGTTCCGCATGAATGACCTCGCGGGCAACGACGTGAGCTGGTTGATCCGCAAACGCCACTATGCCGAGAACCCGCAGCGCCGCCGTGAGGCGGTGGCCGACCGCCTGTGCGAACTGGGGCGTTATGGGCAGAAAACTGGAAAGGGCTGGTACCGGTATGAGTCCGGTGACCGCACGGCACATCCGGATGCCGAAGTTGAGCAGGTCATCGTCGAGCAGCGTCGCGTCGCGGGCATCACCCCGCGTCCGATCAGTCCCTGCGTCTCGGTCGACGGCACACGCTGCACGCGATGCACGCCGGACTCCCACTTAAACGCCGAGTACGCGCCGTCACCCGTGATTTCGAAAGAGATGTCCTTCAGGCCGCCCGAATCCGAGGCATCCGACGTCAGCACCTGGTGCTTAAAGCCGAGCCGATCGGCGTAACCCGTCAGCATCTTGTAAAGGTCAGCCGCAAACAGCGCAGCCTCCTCCCCACCCGTGCCGCCGCGCAATTCGATGATCACGTTGCGGTCGTCAGCTGGATCGTGCTCGAGCATCGTGATTCGCAGCTCTTCCTCGAGCGCCGGCACCTCAAGCTTCGACGCTTCCAACTCCTCCAGCAGGTACGTGCGAAGCTCGGGATCCGATTCGCTCTCCAACCCCTGCTCGGCGTCCTGCACGGTCTGGGTGGCTGCGCGCCAACGCCGCGCCAACTCGTACGCAGTCTGCAGGCGACGGTGTGTGCGACCAACCTCGGCGAGGCGCTGATGGTCGTTTAGGACCGCCGGATCGGCGAGCTCCTGCTCGACGTCCGCAAAGGACCGTTCGATCTGAGAGACAAGGCGTTCCATAACTGCAGGGTACGTGGGTGAGCCGCCGTGCGGCTCAGGCCATCACGTCGACGGGCGCCTCGGGGCGCGCCGCACGATTTGTTTCCTCGCGCTGCAAGACCGCATCGAGCGCAGCCACAGCGACCTCAAGATGCTCGGTATCAGCCGGTCGTGTCGTGAGTCGTTGCAGGAGCAGACCGGGCCAGAGGACGGCGTGCACGATCGGGTTGGTCCCATAGCGGCCCGCGAGGCGGATCACTTCGTAGGCGATACCGGCAATCACCGGAACCAGCAGCACGCGCGAGGCAATCAGCCAAGGCAGGTCGGGCCGTCCCACGAAGGCGAAGACGATGATCGCAATCACCATCACCCAGAGCAGGAAGGCCGTCCCACAGCGCAGATGGATGCGGCTGTAGAGCGCGGCGGCGGCGGCCGTGCGGGGCTCGCCGGCCTCGAGCGCATTGATCGCTTGGTGCTCGGCGGCGTGGAATTGGAAGACGCGGCGAAGGTCGGGCAGCAACGAGAGGACGACCAAGTAGCCAATAAAGAGACTGACGCGAATGACGCCCTCGGCCACCACGAACAAAAACGTGTCCTGAATCGGCAGGAAGTTCGCAACCACGCTCGGCACGACCTTAAAAAAGACAACGCTAAAGACCACGGCTATCACCAGCGCAATCGCAATCTCGCGGCGCCCAATTTCCTGCTCGCCCTCGCCCTCGCCCTCATGGTCACTCGAGGAGAGACGCGCAGCCATCGACAGCGCCTTCATGCCGATCGCAAGCGACTCGCCGAGCGCCACAACCCCGCGAATCACAGGCCAGCGCAGAATCGGATGGCGGAGCGCGACGGAGCGTGCGTCCTCGACCACGGTCGTAATACGTCCGTCAGGACGCCGGACGGCAACAGCCCATGCCGTTGGGGTGCGCATCATAACGCCCTCCACCACGGCCTGTCCTCCGACCGCTTGGCTCATTGCCTACCGTCCGACCAGACTAGGACGAGGCCTGCTTGGCCCGGCGCTTGTTGAAGCGCTCGACCCGGCCGCCAACGTCGATCAGCTTCTGCGTGCCCGTGTAGAACGGGTGACACTCGGAGCAGACCTCGACGGAGTAGTCGCCCTTCGTGGAGCGCGACTCGAACGAACTGCCGCAAGCACACGAGATCGTGACCACGGGATAATCTGGATGCGTATCAGCTTTCACGGAAATACAGTACCAACCAGCCAGCTGCCTCGCGTCACTACGGAAGGCCCGCCTGATGCCCCGATAACCACCGATCGTGATCGACATCAATGTCGAGGAGATACGGCCAAATCTCTGATCCTCACTCCGTCTGGTCCCGCCCCGATTGTGGTGTTCTCACGTGCCTGGTCGGTCATCCGAGGAGAAACGACGTTGACGAATGTGTCCCCGAACATATCGGCGTGGCTCGACTTTTGCCTCTACCAAAAACCAAAAGGTTCGGCTAGCCTGCCTTTTTAGGTCCGAAACAAGTTCAGGAGATTCCGGTGGCTGACCCCAAAAACAGAGAAGACGTCCGGCGACGAGTAAAAGCCGACGGAATTGAGTTCTTCTTCGCCCAGTTCGTCGACATGCACGGCAAGCCCAGCGCCAAATTGGTGCCGGCCGAGCGGCTCGACATGTTGTTCGACGACGGTGCTGGCTTCGCTGGCTTCGCGGCCGGTCCGATCGGCCAGTCACCGGCCTCGCCCGACATTGCTGCAATCCCGGATCCGGAGTCGTATACCCCCGTGCCCTTCAAGCCCGGCCTTGCACGCTTTGCCTGTGACATCACAATCGACGGCGACCCGTACAACTTCTGTCCCCGTACGATCCTCAAGAACGCCACGGCGCGTGCCGAGAAAATGGGCTACCGCCTCAAGATGGGCATGGAGCTCGAGTTCTTCCTGCTCAAAGAGCGCGACGGCAAGATCGCGTTGGCCGACGATCTCGACACGCTTGAGCAGCCCTGTTACGACATGAAGGGCATCACCCGCTCATACGACTTCATCACGCAGTTATCGAAGAACATGAATGGTCTCGGCTGGGGCAACTACGCCAACGATCACGAAGACGCCAACGGCCAGTTCGAGCTGAACTTCGAGTACGACGACGCACTTCGCACCGCCGACAAGGCGATCTTTTTTCGCTACATGGTCCACGCGATGGCGCAGGAGCGCGGTCTCTTGACCACCTTCATGCCGAAGCCGTTCTCCAACCTGACGGGCAACGGTGGGCATCTCCACATCTCGCTGTGGGATCCAACCGGCAAGATCAACCTGTTTGAAGACAATCAAGACCCACGTGGTCTCGGCCTCTCGCCGCTGGCCTACGAGTTCCTCGGTGGCATCATCGACAACTCCGATGGACTTAGTGCAATCCTTGCGCCGACCGTCAACTCGTACAAGCGAATCGGTGTTGGTGCCCCCACCTCGGGCGCAACGTGGGCCCCGGCCTATGCGACCTACGGCATGAACAACCGCACCCAATCGATCCGCATCCCGGCACCTGGACGCATCGAGATCCGCTCGACCGACGGTGCGGCCAACCCGTACCTCGCGGCCGCTGCGATCATCGGCTGTGGCCTCGACGGCGTTGCCCGGAAGACCAGCCCAGGCGAGCCGAACCTCGACAACCTCTACGCGTTGTCGCCCGCGCAGATCAAGCGCAAGCGCATCAAGACCCTGCCCGCCAACCTGCTCGACGCAGTCCGCGCAGCCGAGAAGAACAAGCCGCTGCGTGACTGGCTCGGCGAGATGGATGGACGCGCATACCTGGATTACTTCGCTGAGGTCAAAATGGCCGAATGGCAGGAGTACCACACGACCGTCAGCGATTGGGAACTGCGCCGCTACTTGACCTTGTTCTAAGGAAATTGGGTGGTGGAGGCGTTCGGAATGTCCATCTCCACCACCCGAATCTTCTCTGTCATGTCTACCGTTCCCATGACGGGAGTAGTCTTCTGCGGTAGCCTTTACGAACTTTATGAGGCGGGACGCTGGTTTTTTGTCGCAGGTTAAGCGAGAAGGAGAGTCAAGATGGCAATTGCAGTTGAGGGCGCGAAAGCAGGACTCGATCCGATGTTCAACCCGGATTGGTTCCTCACCGACGAGCAGAAGGCGCTGCGTGAGCAGTTGATCGAGATCTGCGAGAAGGAGATCCGCCCCCGCGCCGCCGGGAACGACCGCGACTTGATTTTCCCACGCGAGAGCCTCGAGGCACTCGGCCCCTTCTTGGGCCTGACGCTGCCAAAGGAATGGGGCGGCCTCGGCCAGGGACACGCCATGCTCGTCGCCACCACCGAGACGATTGCGCGCTACGGCTGCGCCTCGACGGCGATGTGTTACACGATGCACATGGGTGCTGTCGAGTCGCTGCGCCTGACGGCCACTGAATGGCAGATCGAGAACTACCTCAAGCGGATCGTGTCGGAGAAGCTGATCGGCACGCTGTCCTTCTCGGACCCAGAGACCGGCTCGCACTTCTGGTACCCCATCTCCTCGGGCGCCCGCAAGGTCGAGGGTGGCTACGAGGTCCTCAAGAAGTCGTCGTGGACGACGTCCGGCGGCTTCGCCGACTGGTACGTCCTGCAGACGACTTCGCCGGAGTTCAAAGAGTATTCCGACCTGACCTGCTGGCTCGTCACGAACGACGAGGTCGAGTCCGCCCATGCCGAATGGGACGCCATGGGCCTCCGTGGCAACCAGTCCGGCTCGCTGCTCCTTGACTGGAAGTTCGTCCCGGACGAGCGCATGGTTGGCGCGGTCGGCGATGGCGCCTGGGCTAACGACGAGGCTGTCGATCCGTTTTTCCTGATCTCCTCCTCCGCCTGCTGGAACGGCATCTCGCTCGGCTCGATCGACATCTGCATCCAGCACACGACCCGCAAGGTCCACAAGGATGTCGGCATGCGCGTCTGCGATTACCCGACAATCCAGGACTCCGTTGGTGAGGCAATCATCGACACGAACGCTGTGCGCTGCATGAACTACTCGATCGCGACCGCGATGGATGCTGCTACCGACAACGGTCAGCGTCGCCTCGAGCAGGCCGAGTACGCCCGTGGAAACTATCTGCATTGGCTCTGGCAGCTCAAGTTCGCGGCCGCCAAGAACTGTGGCCTCGTCGTTGACGAGATGATGCATTCGGCAGGTGGTACCTCCTACAAGAAGCAGCCGCTCGAGCTAGAGCGCTACGTGCGTGACGGCAAGGCTGGCTGGGTGATGGGACCGACCAACGAGGTACTGCGCCAGTTTGTCGGCAAGACGGCCTTGCTTGGTATGGAGTCGCTCGACTACTGGAACCAGGTCGTCAACGAGCGCGCCGTCAAGAACGAGACGAAGAAGATGACGCCAGACCAGAAGAAAGCTCTGGCCGAGGAACTCCTCACCGAGATCGCTCAAAGCTAGCGTAGAAAAGGCGGGGTCCTTGGCTGCCGGTATGTGCCGGGCGCCAAGAACCCCGATTTTTTAGAACGGCACCGACGCTTCCGAACTCAGATCGACAGCCGTGAGCCTCATGATCGCCGCCATAGCGAACGCCTATTCACGTAACAGCGCAGTCGATGCGCGCGGCCTCAGGCTCCACCTGTCCGTGGCGCGAACCACGGGTGGCCGGGACGACAAAGACAGGGTTTCTCAGACGGCGAGCCAGAACCCCATTGCCTGATCCTCGGCAAGATTGTGCCACTTTGCCACGCCGGCACGTGAGGCAACAAGCACCTCACTCTCGCGGATAACCGGTGTCGTGCCATCGGTCATCGTGATCATCAGCAGGCCCTGCCCCAACAGCACGAGCTCGGTCCCACGCGGATGTGCTGGTGGCTGGCCGTGCGCACCGGGATCAAGCCGGAACTCGTACATACGGAAGTCAGCGTGGCCACCGTCAACCAGCGCCACACGTGACGCTCCACCGTGATGCGGGGCCACCCGCCCTCGAATCTGGTATTCCGGCTCGGAATGTCCGACGATGAGTTCATCGAGCGTCACACCGAGCGCCGTCGCGAGACGTACCAATGTACTCACCGAAAGACCGCGCAGTCCACGCTCGGCCTGGGAGATCGCACTTGACGAGACTCCCGCCAGCCCGCCGATCTGAGCCTGCGAAAGTCCTCGCTTAAGTCGCATTTTTAAAATCGCCAAGCCCAGCCGGCCCGCATCAGAAACGACCTGCACTTGAGGGACCCCAGCGGCATCGACGTGGTAGGCGAGCGTCGTTCCAACGACATTAAGCGGACGAGCCTCCGCCTTCGTAATGACAATTTTTTCAGGCCCAACGCAGACCACGACCTGAGTGATCGCGTGGATCGCGTCTGCCAACACATCACTGACGCCTTTACCGAGCGCCCAGCAGGCGACGACACCAATGCGCAGTAGTGAAGGGCACACGCGAAAGAAGAACCGGCGGGCGCCATCTTCACCGAGCTTCGCAGCGAGCCTGGTCAGGTCGTCAAACACGATCAGGCCGCCAGGCCCGATCTCTCGACCATAGGCGACGACCTCGACGATCGCCTGATCCACATCCGCTGTAGCAACCGTGATGCGACGCGAGGTGGTCACGCCGACGAACTTGCGCCCCTCTTCGAAAACCACCGCGCCGCAGAGCGTATATCCGGCCGCCTCGGCAAAGGCTCGCACGAAGGCATCTATGCCGTGATTGTCATCAGTCGCACGAAAGACGACATTGTCACCCCAGAAGACGCCTGTCAGGGCGTCGTCGAGGGCAGGTACCCCGCTGCTTGGGGAGGACGTTAGTTGCATAGATTTCCTTGTGCTGCCGATGAGCCTGTGACGCTGCCGACGATCACGCGCGATGCCAACCCTACGTGCAAGCACACCTGCGAGGGCCGGCATAAATCGGTCCTTGGGCCAGTAAGACTATTACCATTGCTGTTGTGTTTTATTATTTATAAAGCATAGATACTAATTGGCACGATCTCTAAACCTTCTATGCCTTGACAAACAATCGCGTCAACTGGTTCGCTGACGTCAGGCCGCAACCCAGCAGCCGGGAGAGAAGGAGGACGGCGTGAAGCCTCAACCTATCGATCGGGGGCATCGCTGATGGATACCGAAACCCTCAACACCATGGTCACCATGGACTCAAAAATTCTCGCGGAGCAATTCTACTTCTTCACCGTGGCCATCATGTGGCTGATCCACGCGGGCTTCATGGCCTACGAGGCGGGCATTGCACGGCGCAAGAACGTCATGGCTACAGCGCTCAAGAACATCCTCACGATCGCGGTCGTAACACCCGCCTTCTACTACTTCGGTTGGGTCATCTACGGCTGCTTCCAACGTGGCTTCATGCCCACAGACCCCTGGGGCGATTCGGCAGAGGCCGCGTTCTGCGCCTCGACGATTCCTTGGGGCGATTACATGGGACCAAACCTCGCGGATAACATCACTGGTGTCTTCTGGGCTGCGTTCCTCCTGTTCTCGTGGACGACCGGCTCGATCCTCTCCGGTGCAGTGATCGAGCGCATTCGGCTCTCTGCCTATCTGATTCTGACGGTAGTGCTCGGCTCGATCGTCTGGATCCTCGATGCAGCGTGGGGCTGGAGCGCCGGTGGCTGGTTGGTCACAGACTTCGGCTTCCACGATGCGATCGCCTCAGGTGTGGTGCACGGCGTCGCCGGTATCTTCACGCTCGGTGTGCTGCTCCAGCTCGGTCCACGTCTCGGCCGCTACGACATCAAGGGCCAAATGCGTCGATTCATGCCGCATAACCTCCACATGACCCTGTTGGGCTTGATGTTGATCTTCGCGGGGTTCTACGGCTTCTATGCCGCCTGTCTCGTGATCACGTCCACGGCCTTCCCTGGCTGGCTGAACATCTACCTGAATCCGACGACCTTATCGGCAATTACCTTCACGATCACCGTAGGCTTCGCAGGCGGCTTCATTGGCGGCTACTTCGCGAGCAGAGGCGATCCGTTCTGGACCGTTTCTGGCGGGCTCGCTGGCGTGATCAGCGTTTCGGCGGGAGCAGACATCTACCATCCCTCACTTGTCTTCCTGCTCTCGGCGGGCACGGCGGCACTGGTGGTCTACGTCGGTGGCCTGATCGAACGGAAGTTGCGTATTGATGATGCGGTAGGCGCCGTCGCCGTCCACGGTGTGGCGGGTTTCCTGGGCCTCCTCTGGGTGGGTATCTTCGCCGCGGGCTATCCGACCGGTGTCAACTCAATCCCATCGTCCCTTGAGGGGCAACTTATCGGCATTCTGACGTTCTTCCCCTTGGCATTTCTACCGGGTTACATCATCGCTTGGGTTCTGAAGAAGATGAACCTGCTGCGCGTTCCCGTTGAAGTCGAAATTGCGGGTCTCGACAAGGCTGAATTCGGACAGGACTTTTATCCAGAGTACGCGTCGGCACAGGAACAGGTGATCGACAGTGACGGCACGCCAGTCAATGCCGACGCCATTACCCACCAAGCAATCAAGGAATTGGTGCGCTGAGATGATCGAACTACTCTGCTCTATGGCACTGCTTGGCGTCGTGGTCTTCGCGGCAGCCAAATGGAAGCTACGCGCTCAGTCCACACCACATCGAGAAAACGGAGGTGATGCTGTATGAACACCGCTCCGGACAGTGTCGACCAAAATGGTCTGACCGACGCCGTCGGTGCGTTCTTCACCTTTGGTCCCGGCGGGACAATGGGGATCTACGTGTTGACCGTGCTCGGAATCCTCTTGCTGGCGGGCGCTCTGGTTGCATGGGTGCATACCGAGAATCGCCACCTACTGGAATTTGCGAGTCAACACCCCCAAAGCAGTGGCGGGACCATGACAAGTCAATACCCCCAAAGCAGTGGCGGGACCATGACTGGATCGGAGGTCTGAGATGCCGAAGGAAAAACAAGCACAGTTTCGTCCAGAGCAGTTGCCTCCCCGCGCCTTCCACCTGATTATCGTCGCGGCTGCCGTTGCGTCGGCGGTCGTTGCAGGAATCTGGAAGGCGATCGGCTAGACATCCCCATACCCCTCGTGGGACGGGTTTAGATACGGAGGTCCGATTGCAAAGCGCGATCGGGCCTCCGTTACTCTGCCGGGGTACACCTCCCACCTCGGTAGCGCACGCGGCGGTGGCAACCACAACTGTTGCCCTGAGGGCATCGCGAGGACTACTGCGTCGATTCGACACGATTGATCGTGCCATCACGCGCGTCGATGACAAACGTGCGTGCCCTTCCGTCGGCAGCCTTGACGCCAACCACCCACGCCGGATGTTCATCGATACCCTGCCGCACGAAGCGAATCTGGCTCTCAACGACGGGGAACCCAGCATTCTTCGTCGCAATGGCGACAGCGTCAGCCTGGTTGATCCGAGGCTCTGAGCTGCAGGTTCGCGCGCTGATCGCAACTGCGATCAATACAAGGGCGACTACCGGCAGCACCACCTTCGCTGGACGCATGCGCCGAGGAGCCGTCTCTCCGGATCGAGCCGCACCTTTAGGCACGTTGGCGCTTGCGATAGATAATCCAACCCTTCATCAAAATCCAGCCCGGAATGTAGAGCAAGATCACAAAGAGGATCCACCAGAACACGACGATCGTGCGGAGTTCCAGCGTGCGCAGATCCAACCAGGCAACAAACCCCAGACCGGGCACCGTCAAGAGCAGCCACCAAGGAATGTTCGTTAGGAAAAGAAAGATCAGCACGTAACCGAAGTCTAGAGAGGTCCGGCATTGGGTGCAATCATCGCTGTAGTTGCCATCCGTTCGCCGCTGACGTGAACGACAGCCGACACGGACGTCTCAATAAGCCGGTGGGCAGACTCGGCCCGCCGGCTATCCAATTACTAAGGCTAATCGGAAAAGGTCATGCCAACGGACGTGACGCGCGCGCGGATGGGGAGTGTTCTCCGGGCAACCCACCAAACAAGCCCCACGGCCCGACCAGCTGGTTGGGACGCCGGGGTTTGGTTCGTGCCCTAAAACAGCCCGAGCACCGTACCGTCGGGTGCGAGGTCAATCTGGTTGGCGGCCGGTTCGGCACCAAAGCCTGGCATCTGGAGCATGTCGCCACACAGCGGCACCAGCATGCCGGCACCCGTGTACGAGCGAATATCACGGATCGGCACGGTGAAGCCCGTTGGGCGGTTACGCAGCGTCGAGTCGTGTGACAACGACAGGTGCGACTTCGCCATGCAGATCGGGAGGTGAGCTATGCCCTCCTTCTCGAAACGGGCAATCGCCGCCTGGGCCGCGGGTGCAAGGTCGATGCCGTCAGCGCCGTAGATGGTCTTGGCGATGCGCTCAATCTTCGTGGCGACCGGCTCCGAGTCCTCGTAGAGCAGCTTGAAGTCCGAGGGGGCCTCGGCGGCGGCGACGACGATCTCGGCGAGCTCGGTCGTGCCTTCACCACCGGCACCAAAGCCGTTGTGGATCGCGGCACCGTAGGCACCAGCCTCGAGCGAGAGCGTCTTGATCAGCTCGAGCAGCTCCTGCTCGTCGTCGGGCCGCGTATTGATCGTGACGACAGGCTGAATGCCGAAGGCGCGCACGTTCTCAATGTGCTTGGCCAGGTTGGCCATGCCGATCTCGATCTCGGAGCGCATCTGCGCCATGTCGGCCGTCGTCTTCCAATCGCCTCCGCCGTGATGCCTCAACGCACGCACGGTGGCCACGATCACAACGACGTGCGGCTTGAGTCCGCCGACGCGGCAGACCACGTCCATGAACTTCTCCATGCCCAGGTCGGCAGCAAAGCCGGCCTCGGTGATCAGGTACTCGCCGAGCTTGAGACCAATGCGGTCGGCAATGATCGAGTTGTTGCCATGGGCGATGTTCGCGAACGGACCGCAGTGCATTAGGCAGAGCTGACCTTCAAGCGTCTGCACGATGTTTGGCTTGATCGCGTCGCGTAGGAGGACGGCCATCGAGCCAGCAGCCTTAATGTCCTCGGCGGTGACGGGATCGCCAGCCTTGGTGTAGCCAACCGTGATCGCACCAAGCTTGCGGCGCAGGTCCGGCACGTCGGTGGCGAGCGCCATGATTGCCATTACTTCACTCGCTGCAGTGATGTCGAAGCCCGACTCGGCCGGGATGCCATTCTTGGCACCACCAAGGCCCGTCACGATGTTGCGCAACGAGCGGTCCGTCACGTCGATCGCGCGACGCCAGGTGACGTTGGCGATCTGCGGGCTGTGACCATGAAAGATGTGCGCATCGACGAGTGCCGACAGCAGGTTGTTGGCCGCAGTGATC
>SXGT01494985.1_pt1 | contig 11446 bp, 10 predicted proteins | sample 3176221 | NCBI WGS metagenome assembly SXGT01 (sample SAMN11356862, study PRJNA531348) | freshwater metagenome | isolation source: freshwater sample F1-120 | place: China: Fuxian Lake, Yuxi | collected 2017-12-25
AGATCGAAGCCCTGATCGTCTACAACAGCAATCCGGTGGCGGTGGCCCCCGACTCGGGCAAGGTGGTGCAGGGATTCCAGCGCGAAGACCTTTTCACCGTGGTGCTGGAACATTTTCAGACCGACACCGCCGACCACGCCGACTACATCCTGCCGGCCACCACGCAGCTCGAGCACTGGGACATCCACACCAGCTACGGCCACACCGACGTGCTGCTGAACCGGCCTGCCATCGCCCCCGTAGGACAGGCCCGGACCAACACGGACATCTTTCGTGCGCTCGCCGCCCGCATGGGTTTCGACGATCCCTGTTTCGCCGACGACGACCTGACGCTCTGCCGGGCCGCCTTCGGCAAAGTGGTGGATTTCGAGCAGTTGCTCGAACAGGGCTACGCCACACTCGCCGTGCCCGAGGCCCCGTTCGCCAACGGCGGGTTTGCCACGCCCTCGGGTCGCTGCGAGTTCCACAGCGCCCGGCTCGTCGCCCAGGGTCAGGACGGCCTGCCCGACCACGTGCCCAACTTCGAAACCCCCGGCAGTTCGGCGCACTACCCGCTGGCCATGATCTCGCCGCCCGCGCGCAACTTCCTCAATTCGACCTTCGTGAATGTGCAAAGCCTGCGCGACATCGAAGGTGAACCCCTGCTGGAGATCCACGCCGACGATGCCGCGCCGCGCGGCATCCAGAGCGGTCAGATGGTGCGCGTCTTCAACGACCGTGGCGAATACCGATGCAGGGCCAGCGTCTCGCGAAGGGCCCGGCCGGGCGTGGTCAACGGACTGGGCATCTGGTGGCGCAAGCTCGGGGTCGATGGCACCAACGTCAACCAGGTCACGAGCCAGAAGATCACCGACATGGGCCATGGGCCCGTGTTCTACGACTGCCTGGTCGAAGTGGCCGGCGTGCCCGAGGGCGCCTGATGCGCGCGCGCCTGGCCCTGCTCTCGCTGGCGGTGGTGGGCGCGGGCTGCGCGAGCACCACGGGCGTGGGCTACTACTGGCAATCGGTGACCGGACACCTGCAACTGATGCAGGCGGCGCGCCCAGTGGATCAATGGCTGGGGGACGAAAGCACCCCCGCGCGGCTCAAGGAGCGGCTGGCGCTGGCGCAACGCATTCGCGCTTTTGCGGTGAGCGACCTGGCCCTGCCCGACAACGCCAGTTACCACCGCTACGCCGACCTGCAGCGCCGCGCCGCGGTCTACAACGTCGTGGCAGCACCCGCGCTGTCCCTGACGCTGCACACCTGGTGCTTTCCGGTGGCGGGGTGCGTCGGCTACCGCGGCTACTTCAGCGAACAGGACGCCCAGGCTTTCGGCGAGAGCCTGGACCCTTCGCTCGAGGTGAACGTGTACCCGGTGCCGGCCTACTCCACCCTGGGCTGGATGAACTGGGCCGGCGGAGATCCCTTGCTCAGCACGTTCATCGGCTACCCCGAAGGCGAGCTGGCACGGCTGGTGTTTCACGAGCTCGCCCATCAGGTGGTGTACGTGCGCAACGACACCGTGTTCAACGAGTCCTTCGCCACCGCCGTCGAACGCCTGGGTGGCACGCGCTGGTTGCAGACGCACGCGAGTCCCCAGGCCCAGGCGGAGTACCACCGCTTCGACGAGCGCCGCCGCGGCTTTCGCACCCTCACCGGCGCGGTGCGCGAGCGCCTGCAGACGATCTACCGGGACCGCACGCTGGACGACGCGACCAAGCTGCAGCGCAAGGCGGCGGTGATGGACGATTTCCGCCGCGACTACGCCGCGCTGCGCAGCCAGTGGGACGGCTTTGCGGGCTACGACGCCTTCGTGTCCCGGGCCAACAACGCCAGTTTTGCTGCGCAGGCGGCTTACGACGAGCTGGTGCCGGGTTTCATCGCGCTGTTCGAACGCGAGGGGCGCGACTTTGCGCGGTTTTATGATGCGGTGCGCACGCTGGCCGGACAACCCAAGGAAGAACGTCAGAAAACCTTGAAAGCGCTGGCCGGCACGGCCGTCACGGAGACCACCGCCACCGCACAGCGCTGACCCACCAGAAGGACACCCCATGGCAGACATCCACATCGAACGCGATCACCAACTGGGCATGAGCGGCGCGCGCAAGCTGGCCTGGCGCTGGGCCGAACAGGCCGAGAGCGAGTTCGACATGAGTTGCACCTATGAAGAGGGCGACGATGGCGACGAGGTGCAGTTCACACGCTCGGGCGTGAGCGGCACGCTCAAGGTGTCGGCCGAGCGCTTTGAGCTCGACGCCCGGCTGGGCTTCCTGCTCGGCGCGTTCAAGGACCGCATCGAAAGCGAGATCGTCAAGAACCTGGACGATCTGCTGGCCAAGAAAAAACCGGCGGCGAAAAAGAAGAAAGCCGGCTGAACCGGCACCCGGTTTCCTCCAGGGCAAGTGGAACCGGTCAGCTCAATTCTTCGATCAGGTCCACGTATTGCTGCATGGCGTCGTCGCCCGAGGTCCCTTTCAGGCCGTTCCAGGCGTCCCACTTCGCACGACCCACCATGTCGCCGAAACCCGGTTTCTTCTCCGTGTTGTCCCCCGCGGTCGCCTGCTTGTACAGCGCGTAGATCTTCAGCAACGTGGCGTTGTCCGGCCGCTCGCTCAGGTTCTTGGAATTCGCCACGGCGGCGTCGAAACGGGACTTGAGATCGGCCATGAAGTTGCTCCTGATGGAAAGTGAACGCCCGGCTCGAAGGGGCCGGGCTTAGGGGTGTCCCGCTATCTTACGGTTTGCGCTGTCTGCACAATAGCCCGACAAAACCCAAGACCAGCGGCACCGGGCAGCACGCCCGGCGCACGCACCCGAGGAGCATCCATGGTTCAACGCGTCGCCGCCCGCAGCGGCACCCGCCAGCGCAAGACCGCGCCTCGAACAACCGCGCAGCGCCCCTCGCCCCTGGTCCCACTGGCCGCCCTGGCCACGTCACTGGGTCTCGAAGGCGAGCGCATGAGCAAGGTCGACACGGCCTGGCTGCGCATGGACTCGCCATCCAACCTCATGATGATCGTGGGCGTGTGGATCCTGCGCCCCGGCATTGCCCACGACGCGCTTTGCGAACGCGTGCGCGAGAGGCTGCTCCCCTACCGGCGCTTCGTGCAGGTCGCGCGTGAAGACGCCGCCGGCGCGCACTGGGTCGATGACGGGGACTTCCGCCTCGAGCGCCACGTGGCCACCCACGAGCTCGAGCGCCGCGCGGGCCAGACCGAGCAGGACGCCCTGCAGGAGCGCGTGGGCGAACTGGCCATGCAGGCGCTGGACCACGATCACCCGCTGTGGCGTTTCGAACTCATCGAACAATATGGGGGCGGCTCGGCGCTGGTGGCACGCATCCACCACTGCATTGCCGATGGCATCGCGCTCATCAGCGTGATGATGAGCCTGGTCGATGGCGGCGGGGCGCCGCCCGAGCGAAAAAAGCGCCCGCTCGGCAAAGCGGGCCTGAACGGTGCCGAGGACTGGCTGGCCGACACCCTGATCCGCCCCTTCGGCGACATCACAGCCAAAGCGCTGGAAGCGGCCGGTGGTGGCGCGGCGAAATCGTTCGCCATGCTCGCCGCGCCGCAGCAAAGCCTGGGCAGCACCCTCGGCCAGGCGATGGACCTGGCGCGCATGGGCGGGCAACTCGCGGCCGACCTCGCCGCGCTCGCGCTGATGCCCGACGACTCGCCCACCCGCCTCAAGGGACAACCCGGCACGGCCAAGCGCGTGGCCTGGTGCCAGCCCATCGCGCTCGACGAAGTCAAGGCCATCGGCAAGGCGCTGAATTCCTCGGTCAACGACGTGCTGCTGGGCTGCGTCGCCGGCGCGATCGGCGCCTATTTGCGCGGCCTGGGTGACGACACCCAGGGCAAGGAAATTCGCGCCATGGTGCCGATCAACCTGCGTCCGATGGAAGACGCCTGGAAACTGGGGAACCGGTTCGGACTGGTCCCGCTGGTGCTGCCAATCGGGCTGGACAACCCGATCGAGCGCGTGTTCATGGTGCGTTCGCGCATGAACAACCTCAAGGGCAGCCTGCAACCGCTGCTCACCTTCGGTCTTTTGTCGGTGGCCGGCTTGATGATCAAGCCGGCGCAGGACGCCATGCTCAGCCTGTTCGGCCGCAAGACCACGGCGGTGATGACCAACGTGCCCGGTCCAGCCACCAAGCTCAAGGTGTGCGGCTCCACGCTGGAGCAGACCATGTTCTGGGTGCCGCAGACCGGGACGGTGGGCTTGGGCGTGTCGATCCTGAGCTACGGGGGCGGCGTGCAGTTCGGCGTGATCGCCGACACCACCCTGTGTCCGGACCCGCAAAAGATCATCGACCAGTTCGAGCCGGAATTTTCCCGCCTGCTCACACTGACGCTCATGCTGCCCTGGGGCGAGGCCGGCGGGCCCCCACGCTCCGCCGCTTCGCGGGTCGCTGCCCCCCGAGGGGGCTGATCCGGCTTGGGGCGGCCCGGCGCGGGAGCCGTCGCCCCCCCACGCTCCGCCGCTGCGCGGGGCGCTGCCCCCCGAGGGAGCTGATCCGGCGTGGGGCGGCCCGGCGCCGGATCGACCGTTCAGGCCACCGCAAGCCGGCGGTCTGCAATTTCCAGCAAGCCGTCGAAGATCAGGCTCTCCACCAGTTCCACGGGTGTGGACATGCTGGGCGCCATTTTCCAGCCGGCGCCACCGGTCATGAAGCACACCGGCTCCTGGCCGCAATGACGGCGCAGGTTGTCGGCCATGCGTTCCACGGCGCCGGCGATGGCAAAGGTGCCGCCGCTGGTGAGGGCGTCGCTGGTGTTGGTGGGAAAGTCGCACACCTCGCCGGTGGGCACGTGCAGTCCGGCGGTGCCCGATTCAAGGGCTCGAAGCATGATGCCGTGTCCGGGGAGGATGATGCCGCCCAGGAAGCGTCCCTCGGTGTCGATGGCCTCCACCGTCACGGCCGTGCCCACCATGACGACGATGCACGGCCTCGGAACGCCTTTGGCCAGCAGGCGCTGGCGCGCGCCGATCATGGCCACCCAGCGATCGGACCCGAGCCGGGAAGGGTGGTCGTAGCCATTGGTGAGGCCGGCCTCTGCGCTGCTGGAGACGACCCACTGCGGCACGACATCCCACAGTTCGAGTTGTTCCTCGACCCGGCGTTTGACCGCGTCGCCTGCCACCACACAACCCAGCACTTTGTCCGGGGCCGGCAGCTCGTGCCAGTCGCCTTCCTGCAGGGATTCGATGTTCTCCAGGAACTGCGCGCCACTGGCCAGCAGCGCAGCACCCACACGGGGAGCTTCATACAGGGCCCACTTGAGACGGGTGTTCCCTACGTCGAGGGCCAGAAAAGTCATGCGCGGATTATGACCACGGGGGTGCAACGCTTTTGACGCGGTGCAGCAATGCGAGGCAGCGACCCGCGCAGCGGCGGAGCGTGGGGGCACCAGTTTCAGATCAGCCCGATCCAGCAAGCCCGCTGCACGGCGGCGAGCTTGTTGTCCGTTTGAAGCTTGGCCATGGCATTGGCCAGGTGGTAATTGACCGTGCGTTCGGAGCAGTCCATGCGAAGGGCGGTCTCACGCGCGGTGAGGCCTTCGAACGCGAGGTTGAGGCTTTCCAGTTCGCGCGGGCTCAAGGCCACCCGCTGTTCGGCAATGGAACGCCGCAGCATGGGCCACACGTTGAATGCCGACCAGGCCAGCGCCGCGGCCTCGGACCGGTCGGCGAAGGCGCGTGGGCTGAACATGAAGCATTCGAAGGCGCGGCCGGCCGGCAGGCTGAAGGACACACGGACCAGCGTCTGGTAGCCGTGCGCCAGCCAGAGGCGGCGCCAGCGACTCGATTGCTCGAACGCCGATTTGGAAATGTCCTGCCAGGCCACCAGCGGGGCATCGCTGTCGCGCCAGCCTGCGCCGAAATCGAGGCTCTCCGCCAGCGCCTGTGCGGGTCCGAGCAGGCGCGGCGGGTGCACCGCCAGCACGTCGCGCTGGTCGCGGCCACCGAGGGGATCGGGCCCAAGCACCAGCACCGCTTCCACGCCCTGCTCCCGCAGCGCGCACAGCCAGTCCGCCAGAATGCCATCCAGGCCCACACTGTCAAAGTTGACAGGCAAGGTCATGGTTTGCTACACGCTGTTGCATAGACAATGCCACCTGGGTCAGGATGGGAGTTGTCATACGCGGCGGGTGTCCGACGAACGAAGGAGTGCATATTGTCTTTGGACCGGTTGTGGATGGTCAGCGCCAGAGCCCGACTCTGGCGGTGGCTGCTGGACGAAGTCGTCCACGCGCCCATGGAGCCTATTCTGCACCCTTCCAGGAATCGGTTGTTGTGGATTGGCGCATTCACGTTCACCGGTCACCTCGTCATCTACGGCATCTGGGGCCACTGGATCCCCCAACCTTACGAGAACGTCTGGGCCCGACTGCTCATGGCTTTTCTCGCGCTGATCTATGTCCTGCCCAAGACGTGCAAGGACCCTACATCGACCGAAAGCGGCAGGCTCTTCACGATCGCCACCTGGATCCAGTTGCCATGGTTCTTCACCTGGATGTACTGGATGAACGGCGGCAACGCGGCCTGGGTTGCGAGCGTGGCCGCCATGATCCTCATCTATTACCACGCCACTGACTGGCGTCTGGCCACGCTCGGGCTGATCACGGGCGGCACCGCGGGCTGGCTCTCTGCCGAATTCCTGAGCGGCTCGACGCACGTCATCGAGCAACCCCTGGCGAACACGGTGGTGATCGTCTTCGCCTGGCTGATGGGCCTGATGCTGGGCTTCTCCAGCGCCAACCTTCGACGCGCCCGTTTGCTCAATACCTTGAGCACCATGGGCGTGATGGCGCACGAGTTGCGCACGCCGCTTGCCACGGTCAATCTCATGGGCGATGTGCTGCGCAACCTGGTGCAGAACGACGTGCCCGAAGCCAAACGAAAGAAACTCGACGAACTGGCCACGCGACTGCAGAACCTGGTGCGCAGCATGAACCGCCAGATCGACACCCAGATCTCCAATGCGCAGCTGATGCGGCTGCCTCGCGAGCAGTCCGCCATCATGGCGGCTGAACTTGTCCAGGACGTGGTGAGTCAGTACCCCTACCGCTCCTCGCGCGAGCGCGACTGCGTTCAGGTGCACATCCAGCACGATTTCTGTTTTCTCGCTTCGCGCCCACTGTTTGCCCAGGTGGTGACCAACCTGCTGAAGAACGCGCTGCATGCACTGGCGGCGGCCAGCAATGCACCCAGCCCCGGCGATCTGCGCGTCGACGTCGGCATCCACCATGGCAAAGGCAGGATCGCCGTGTCGGACGACGGTATCGGCATCACCCATGAACAACAACAACGCATCTTCGAACCTTTCTTCTCCACCCAGGCTGGCGCGGGCAACGGACTGGGCCTCACGTTCTGCAAGAACGTGGTGGAAACAGCACATGGCCGCCTCAGCGTGCATTCCGAACCCGGGCTCGGCGCGGTTTTCATGATCGACCTGCCGCTCAACCACCCTGTCGACCCGACCGAGGCTGCACGAGGCTGACCACACCATGGCACTCACGATCTCGCTTTTTCACCGACCAGGGGGGATCCTCTTCCTGGACGACGACACCGACTACCTGGAAATGCTGGGCATGGTGATTCCAGCGCACTGGCAGGTCGAGCTCTACTCAAGGCCCTCGGGCTTCTTCAATCGCATGCAGAACGAGCCGGCGCGCTGGGAAGCCGACGCCATGGCCCAGCTGCAGATGATCGAGCGCTGGCGCCAGGGCCAGCCACTGCTGCCGCAGGTGCTGCGTTACTGGGCGATCAACGCATCGCGCTACGAGCTGGCGCAGACCTGCGTCGTGGACTACGCCATGCCGGGCACCGACGGACTCAAGGTGCTCAACACGCTGCTGGACTGGCCAGGCTCACGCGTGCTGCTCACCGGCCAGGCCGACGAGCAGATCGCCATCCAGGCGTTCAACAACGGCCTGATCGACCAGTTCGTGCCCAAGCAGACCACCGACATCACGCGCCACCTGCTGGGCGTGCTGCGCAAGCTGTCGCAAACCCCGCACCCCCGCCTGAACACTTTGTGGCGCGCCGCGCTGCGACCTGCTCAGCAGTCCATGCTGCAGATTCCATCGGTGGCGCAGGCGCTGCGCGCCTACACCGAGCAGCACTGGGTGGAATACGTGGTCCTGGGTGAGCCGTTCGGCCTGATCGGACTGGATTCGTCGGGCCAGTGCCACTGGCTGCAGCTCGAACCGACCTCCAGCCTGCCCGACCTCGCCGAGCTGGCGGGCTCTGCCGGGCTGGGCTTCGACGCCGTGCGTGCGGTGCGGGCCGGTCAGCGTCTGGCGGCCGTGGAACTGCACCAGCAGATGGGCCTGCGCGGGCCGGTGCGCACCGCCGTGTCGTTTCCCATTGGCGACGACGGCGTGCTCACCGCGGCGGTGTTTTCACTGAGCACGGACGACCTGCCCCAGCCAATCTATGCCTATCGGCATTTCCTGGAAGCCCAGGGCGGTCGCCAGGTTCACGACAGTTAGGCGGCAAGCTCCAAGGGGCCGGCCTGGGCGCGCGCGCGCCGGGCGCAAGGCCAGTCCCAGGGCTTGACGATGGGCGCCACCTCGCGCGCCACCGCCTCCAGGTGCAGAAGCTCGGCTTCGGTCAGCGCCGAGTTGAGCGTGAGGCGCACCAGCGCGCGCTTGCTGCTGGTGGCTGGCGCACAGAAGATCGCGCCGAACACGCCGCGGGCTTCCAGTTCGTCGCGCAGTCGCATGGTGTCCGGCTCGGTGCCCGCCTCCAGCGCAATGATCTGTTCGGTGCCATGGTGGATGGGATAACCCAGGCCACTGAGCGTGTCGCGCACACGGGCGGTGATGGTCTTCAGGCGCGCGCGCTCCCCGTCGGCCTTCTGCAGCACCTCGACCGTGGCCTTGAGACCGGCGATTTCGTGGGGCAACAGGCAGGAGCTGAAGATGTTGGGGAAACTCGAACTCAGGATGTAATACCGCATGCTGGCCGGCGCGGTGAAGAAGCCGGCGCGGCCCGCGACCGACTTGGCCAGGCTGGCGGAGATGAAGTGCACGCGATCCGTCAGGCCGAGTTCGGCACACAGGCCCGCACCCGAAGGACCGTGGGTGCCCAGCGAGTGGGACTCGTCGACCAGAATCATGCTGCCGTGCTTTTCCACCACGTCCAGGATCTCCTCCAGGGGGCAGACCGAGCCGGTGGTGCTGTAGACCGAGTCCACCACGACCACGCCGGGACCGTTCTTGGTCATCATCTTGTCGAGATGGGCAGGATCGTTGTGGCGGAAAGCGTGTGCCGGCGCGCGCGCAGCGTGGGCACCCTCCCAGAGCGAGGCATGTGCCTGGGTATCGAGATAAACGGGGGTGTTGGCGTCGGCAATCGACTGGAGCAGGCCGACGTTGGCTGAATAGCCCGACTGACAAACAAAGGCGTCTTCCTTGCCGACCCACTCGGCCAGCGCCACTTCCAGGGCTCGGGTGGGGTGCTGCTGGAGCAGGAAGACGCCGGACTGGACCACGAACTCGCTGCTGCGGGTGATGGCGTCCACCTGAGCCGCCACGATGTCGGGATGGCCGGTCACGCTGAGGTAGTCGTTGCCGTCCAGACGCACAGCGTTGGGACCGGGCGAGGACCCATGAAGCACAAATTTGCCGCCCCAGGGACCGTTCCAGCGCGGCTTGAAGTCCTTTTCGATGCGCTGAAGCAAGGATTTGGCGAGCGGCGGCTCCTTAGAAATGGCTTCCCTGACCAGTTCCAACGTTCCCATGGAGTTCCCCTAACGGTTATAAAACTCCATTGAAAAAAGAAATCCGTGAAAAATCGCACGGACCCTGTCAGGGTTGACAGGGCATGTGAGGCTTTTTACTCAAGTTTCGGCCATTTCAGCCGACAGGCGGTGATGCAAAACCGCCACAGCGGCTTCGTGACATATGTCTCAGTTCTGTCGCCAGGGCAATCCGCGCCGCCGCCAGCCACCTTTGTGGCCCCTCTGCGCGGCGCCGTCGGGGTCGCCTTCGAAGCCTTCCAGGATGTTGTAGGCCTCCAGCCCCAGTTCGGTGGCGCGTTTGGCCGCAGCGATCGAACGTACGCCGCTGCGGCACAGCAAGACCAGCTTGGCGCCCCCCGCAGCGTCCTGAATCTGTTGGTCAAAGTTCGGGTTCACAGCCATGCCAGGCCACTGCTTCCAGGCCACCGGCACGGCGCCGGGCACGAAACCCACCCATTCCCGCTCGGCGTCGGTTCGCACATCCACCAGCACCGCCTGACCTGCTTGCACCCACTGCCAGGCCAGCTCGGGGAAAACGTCGCCTGCATAGCTCCCCAGGTGAGCACCCGTCGGCGGGCTTGGTACCCATCGAAGTGCCCCATCGGCGTCGTGCCGCAGCCCCGAAGTCTGGTTGGCGGGTACGGCTTCGTCGATGCGACGCGGTCGCGGCAGTTGCAAGGCGTCCATGAGGGCCACGAACTCAGCCTCGGTTTTCCCCGCGATGCGCACGTTGCCTGTCTTTTCCTGGCCGATGCTGGACTGATTGCGTTCCTGGTAATCGTGGCCGGGCCACACCGTGGTGTCGTCGGGCAAGGCAAACAGCACCTGCGTGATGCTGCGGTACAGGTCGCTGGCGCTGCCCGACTGGAAATCGGTGCGACCGCAGCCGTTGATGAGCAAGGTGTCGCCCGTGAACACATGCTCGCGCCAGACGAAGCTCATGCTGCCGGCGGTGTGGCCGGGCGTGTGCAGCGCGCGAAGGGTTTCCGCGCCGAACTTCAGGGTGTCGCCATGCTGCAGTTGCACACCGGCCGTGCCGATACCGCAGCCCTGCGGCGCCGCAGTGCGCGCGCCTGCCAGCTCGGCCAGGCGGCCAGCGCTGGTGATGTGGTCCGCATGGGCATGGGTCTCCACGGTCCAGAGCAGCTTGAGCCCATATTCCTGAAGCGTGGCGAGGTCCCGGTCGATCTGTTCGTCGACCGGATCGATGATCACCGCCTCACGGCTCTGGGGGTCGAACAGCACATAGGTGTAGGTGCTCGAGGCCTGGTCGAACAACTGGATGGGTTTCATGGCGCACGGCGTTCGGTGGGAGTTCGTTGATTTTCAGGCAAGCATACCGACAAGCGGCGCACGCCACACCTGCGGGGTGCGCCCCCGGAAATAACAGGATTCGATATCAGATAGACCGATGGCGCCGATTTGGATTGGGGTATGCCCGAACCCTGGGCGAGGCGCTCTGCATGAATTGACCGTTGGTCGGTGAAAACCCTGCGCGGTGCAGGATGGGCTTGGGCGCATGATCGCCTGCTCATCAACCTGTACTGGAGACAAATCGATGTCAGAGAACAAAACCGTCACGTCGCGCCGGGGCATGCTCAAGGGTGCGGCCGTCGCGGCTGGCGCCATGTCCGTGCCCATGATCGCGACCGCGCAGACCACTTCACTGCGCTTTCAGAGCACCTGGCCGTCCAAGGACATCTTCCA
>SXGT01056279.1_pt1 | contig 11442 bp, 11 predicted proteins | sample 3176221 | NCBI WGS metagenome assembly SXGT01 (sample SAMN11356862, study PRJNA531348) | freshwater metagenome | isolation source: freshwater sample F1-120 | place: China: Fuxian Lake, Yuxi | collected 2017-12-25
CGTCGAACTCGGTGGTGTCCCACAGCGCCAGCGCCTCTTTGCCGGTGACGGCGGTGGCGACCACGTCGGCGACGACGTCCGCGTACCCCACCCGGTGCGGGCGGGTGCGCGGGAGCGCGCCGCCGGTGTGCGAGCACACGTACCCGAGCCCGTGCTCGGCGGCGACACCGACGACGCCGGGGTCGTGCCCGGCCCAGGTGTCGTTGACCAGGTCGGCGCCGGCACGGGCGGCCGCCTCGGCGACCTCGGCGCGCCACGTGTCGATGCTCAGCACGACGTCGGGGACGGCCTCGCGCACGGCCTCCAGGAACGGGACGGTGCGCCGGACCTCCTCTGCCGCGTCGACCGCGTCGCCGGGCCCGGCCTTGACCCCGCCGACGTCGATGACCTCGGCACCGTCGTCGGCGGCACGACGGGCGGCGTCGAGCGCCGCGCGTGGGTCGAAGGTGGCGCCGCGGTCGTAGAAGGAGTCCGGGGTCCGGTTGAGGATCGCCATGACGAGCGGGCGGTCGCGGTGCACCCGGCGCCCCCGGAACGTCAGCTCGACCACGCCGCCATCGTGTCAGACGGACGGCTGACGGTCAGGCGTCCGGGTCCGCGGCGACGGCCTCGAGCACGGCGGCGACGGCTCCGGGCAGGTCCTTCAGGTAGGTGGCGCCGGAGGTGTCGCTGCCCTCCCAGCCCGGTCCGCCGAGCAGGACCGCGGCGCGGCCGGCGGCGGCCTCGTGGACGGCGCGCAGGCTCGTGCTCCCGAGGCGCGGCAGCGACGCCCACAGGAACACGGCGGCGGGGTCGAGGCGGATGATCATGCCGGCGAGCGCGGTGGCCGGCGTGCGCTGGCCCAGGACGTGGCAGGCGATGTCGACGTCGGCGAGCGCGGCCTGCAGGGCCACGAGCGGCAGCGAGTGCTGCTCGTCCTCGGCGCTCGCGAGCAGGACGTCGCGGTGCTGCATCGGGAGCCCGCGGTGTCGGGCGAAGCGCGCCCGCAGGACGGTGAGCAGGGCGTCGCTGACGAGGTGCTCGCCCTCGACGCCGAGGCCGCCGGACAGCCACTCCTCGCCGACCCGTCGCAACGACGGCGCGATGTGCGTCGTCCAGGCCTCCGCGGTGCCGTAGGTGTCGAGGCACTTGGTGAACAGGGTGCGGAGCAGGGTGGAGTCGTAGGCGCGGGCCGCCGTGATGACGGCGTCGGCGAGCTCTGTCGAGGAGATCGCCGTCGCGTCGGTGCCGCTGCGCAGCACGGCACGCGCGGCCGCGCCGGGCGAGACGCCGCGGCCGACCAGGACCGACATGCGGCGCAGGAGCTCGAGGTCGTGGTCGTCGTAGCGACGGTGTCCTCCGGCGCTGCGCGCGGAGGGTCCGAGGTCGTAGCGACGCTCCCAGGTGCGCAGCGTCGAGGGGGGCACGTCGATCTCCCGTGCGACGTCGCCCACCGAGTGCAGCGACGTCGACGGCGCTGCCGTCGTCGGCTGTTCTGCTCGCGGATCGGTGGTGGACATGGATCGAGTGTATAACTTGTTCAGCGACTTGTTTAGTTGAACAAGTTCTTGGTACGTTTCCGCACAGCACGGTCCTCCCGCAGTCGTGGGGGCGAAACGAAGAGAGGACGAGTCATGCCGAACCTGAAGAACCTTCCCCTCCCGCTGCAGGAGGTCTACGAGTGGCAGTACGAGGCCGCGTGCCAGGGTCTGGAGTCGGCGCGCTTCTTCTCGCCCGACGCCGAGCGAGGCACGCGCCGTCGAGACCGCGAGGAGGCCGCGAAGGCCGTCTGCGGCACCTGCCCCGTCATCGAGAAGTGCCGCGAGCACGCGCTGGCCGCTCGTGAGCCGTACGGCGTCTGGGGCGGTCTGACCGAGCACGAGCGCACCGAGCTCCTCGCCGAGCAGCAGATCGCCAGCTGAGTCACCCGCACCCCCCTTTCGCCACGCACGACACGCACGACCCGCACCACACCCGGACCGAGGTCCGGACGACGGCCCAGCCTGTGGTTCAGCCCGCAGCCGAGGCGGTGCCGTCAGCGGGCTCCTCGGGACCCCCGCCGGACGTCCCGTCCGCCGGTCGGCCCGACGCCTGGGCGTCCTCCGCTGGGGCCTGCGGGCTCACGCCCGCGTCGATCTGCTCGTTCACGTAGCGCAGCAGCTCCGCCGTGGCCGCCGCCACCGGCACCGCGAGGAACGCCCCCGTGATGCCGAACAAGGTGCCGCCCGCCGTCACCGACATCAGCACGACCCCCGCGTGCAGGTTCATCGTCTTGCCCTGGAGCCACGGCGAGAGCACGTTGCCCTCCAGCTGCTGGACCGCCAGCACGATGATCGCGGCGATCACCGCTGCTCGGAAGTCGACCGTCACGAGCGTGACGAGGACCGACAGGATGCCGCTCACGAAGGCGCCGATGATCGGGATGTAGCCGCCGAAGAACGTCAGCACGGCGAGCGGGACCGCGAGCGGCACGTCGAGGATGATCAGGCCGATCCCGATGATGACGGCGTCGATCGCCGAGACGAGCGTCTGTGTGCGGATGAAGCCGCCGAGCGTGTTCCAGACCCGGCCGAGCAGCTCGCTCAGGTGCGAGCCGACCCGGCGGCCGCCGAGGTTCTGCAGCCAGGGCAGGAACTTGTGCCCGTCCTTGATGAAGAAGAACGTCAGCATGAGGATGAGCACGAGGTTGATGACCGCGTTCGTCGCGGCACCCAGGGTCGAGAAGATGCCCGAGCTGATCGCGCTCGCGCTCTCCTGCAGGCGGTCCTGGACGGCGGTGATCGCGCGCGTGATCTGGCCCTCCGAGAGCCCCAGCGGGCCGTCGGTGAGCCAGTCACGGACCTGCTGGAGGCCGTTCGAGGCCTGCGCCGCGATCGCGGGCGCCTGCCCGGCGACCTGCGGGGTGAGGACGGCGATGACGCCGACCACGACCGCGAGGACGCCCAGCATCACGGTGATCGCGCCGAGCGCGCTCGGCACCTTCTTGCGACGCAGCCACGAGACCGGCGGGGCCAGCACGGTGGCGACGACGAGGGCGAGCGAGATCGGGAAGAAGACCATCCAGAGCTTGCCGACCACCCAACCGAGCACGTACACGGCCGCGGCGATGACGACGATCCGCAGGCCCCACCGCTGGAGGCTCGCGAAGCCCTGGTCGATGACGTTGCCTCGGTCCCGTACCGCGTCGCTGCTCACCCCGCCCACCCTACGGCCCGGGCGGCGCCTCACCCCTCGACGGGAGGCAGCCGCCAGTCGACGGGACCCGCGCCCTGCTCGGCGAGCAGCGCATCGACGCGGCTGAAGGGACGCGAGCCGAAGAACCCGCGCGACGCCGACAGCGGGCTCGGGTGCGCCGACGCCACGACCGGCGTCGCCCCGAGCATCGGCTGCAGGCCCTGCGCGTCGCGACCCCACAGGACGGCGACGAGTGGACGGTCGCGCGCCACGAGCGCGCGGATGGCCTGCTCCGTGACGCGCTCCCAGCCCTTCCCGCGGTGGCTGGCCGGCGCGCCCACGCCGACGGTCAGGCAGCGGTTGAGCAGCAGCACGCCCTGCCGGGCCCAGGCGCTCAGGTCGCCGTGCGCGGCCGGCGCGATGCCGAGGTCGGCCTCGAGCTCGGCGTAGATGTTCGTGAGGCTGCGCGGCAGCGGCCGGACGTCGGGCGCGACCGAGAACGACAGACCCATCGGGTGCCCCGGCGTCGGAGAGGGGTCCTGGCCGGTGACGAGCACCTTGACGTCGGCCATCGGCTCGCGGAACGCCCGCAGGATCGCGTCGCCGGCCGGCAGCCAGGGCCGTCCGGCGGCGGTCTCCTCGCGCAGGAACGCGCCGAGCGCGGCGACGTCGTCGGCCACGGGTGCGAGCGCCTCGGCCCAGTCGGGCGCGACGAGCTCGGTCAGGGACTTCGGCACGACGCGAGCCTACGGCGGTCGGTCGGCGGTGCCTCACCCGCGGATCGTCGGGCTGGGCGGTGGCTGACCCGCGGATCACCGGGGTGGGCGGTGCGTGGCGCGCGGATGCGACGGGGTCATCCGCGCGCGACTCACCGCCCCGGGTGGGGATGCGCGCGCCACGCACCGCCCGTGCCGCCGCCGCGGACCGCTAGACTGCCCGCCGCAGTGTCAGCCATCACCGCGTACCGCACGCTGCTGCGGATCGTCGGGCCCGCCTACGTCGTCGTAGCCTTCCTCGGGCGAGTCCCGCTTGCCATGAGCCAGATGGGCACGCTGGTCCTGGTCAGCACGACGACGGACAGCTACGGGCTCGGCGGCGCGTCGGCCGGTGCGCTCGCGGTCGCCAACGCGGTGGGCGCCCCGTTCTTCGGCTCGCTCGCGGACCGGGTCGGCCAGCGCGGGGTCGTGCTGGTGCAGTCGTTGGCCGGCGGGGCCGGGCTCGCAGCCGTCGTCGCCGTGACGCACGAGGACACGTCGGCGGTCGTCATCGTCGCCACCGCCGCGCTCGCCGGCCTCGCGATCCCGCAGATCGGACCGCTGGCGCGCGTGCGATGGCAGCCGATCACGCGCGACGCCGCCGACCAGCGCCGGCTCGTCGACGCGGCGTTCTCCTACGAGGGCGCGGCGGACGAGATCTCCTTCGTCCTCGGCCCCGCGACGGTCGGCCTGCTCGCCGTGCTCGTCGACCCGGGCGAGGCGCTGCTCGTGGCCGCGGCCGTGCTGGTCGCCTTCGGGTCGTGGTTCGCGCTGCACCCGACCGCCACCCTCACGCGACCCGAGCCTGGAGCGCCGCGCTCGACGGCGCAGCTCGTGACCGTCGTGCTCGTCGTCCTCGCCCTCGCGCAGCTGCTCATCGGGGTGCTGTTCGGGGCCACCCAGACCGGCTCGACCGTGCTCGCCACGGACGAGGGCCAGCCCGGTCTCGCCGGCCTCATCCACGCGACCCTGGGCATCGGCAGCGCGATCGCCGGCCTCGCGGTCGCGGCGCTGCCCGAGCGCATCGGCTACCCGACCCGGATGGCGGTCTCGGCGACGGCGCTGCTCGTGCTGTCGGCGCCGCTGCTGCTGGTCGACTCGATCGCCCAGCTCGTGGGCGTCATCGCGCTGCTCGGGTTCGCCGTGGCGCCCTACATGATCAGCAACTTCGCGATGGCGGGCTCGGTCGTGGCGCCGGAGCGCGTCGGCACGGCGATGACGCTGCTGGCGGGCGCCACCGGCATCGGCTACGCCCTCGGGTCGTCGGTGGCGGGACGGCTCGCCGACGTCGGTGGGCACACGCCCGCGTTCGCGGTGACCGTCACGGCGACGGCCCTCGCGGTCGTCGTGGCGCTCTCGTTCCGCGCGCTGCACGCCCCGCGGGGCGACACCGCCCGCTGAGCCCGGCCCGGGGGGTGGCGCGGGCCCAGCGGGAGGCGGATCAGGAGGCCGCGTACCCGCCGTCGACCAGGTGGTAGCTGCCGGTGACGAAGGTCGCGGCGTCGGAGGCGAGGAAGGCCACGAGCGCCGCGACCTCCTCGGGCGTGCCGAGCCGGCCCAGCGCGTGCTTCGCGGCGAGCGCGGCCTGGGTGTCGGCGTCGAGCGTCGCGTCGACGAGCGGCGTGCGGATGAACGCCGGGCCGACCGCCGTGACGCGGACGCCGTCGGCGCCGTGCTCCAGCGCGGCGTTCTTCGTCAGGCCGAGCAGGCCGTGCTTGGCGGTGACGTAGGCCGCCGAGTTCGCGATGCCGACCGAGCCGAGCACCGACGCCATGTTCACGACGGCGCCGCCGCCGTGCGCCGCGATCGCGGGGATCTGCGCGCGCATGCCGTAGAAGACGCCGTTGAGGTTCACCTCGATGACCTGGCGCCAGCTGTCGACGGGGTACGCGCCGACGGGGGCGGAGGCGCCCCCGATGCCGGCGTTGTTGACGGCGATGCGCAGCGGCGCCATCGCCTCGGCCGCGGCGACGGCGGCCACGGAGACCTCGGGGTCGGCGACGTCGCCGACGAAGGTCTCGGCAGTGCCGCCGGCAGCACGGATCTCGGCGACGACCGCGTCGGCGGCCTCACCCTTCACGTCGTGGACGAGGACCGATGCCCCGTTCGCGGCCAGCAGGAGCGCGACGGCCCGGCCGATGCCGGATCCCGCTCCCGTGACGATCGCCGAGCGGTCGGAGACGTCGTAGGTGGCCACGGGAACCTCACTTCTGAGAAATCTGTCCGACGTTCGTCGGATATCTCTAGCCTACAACTGTCGGATAGAATGCGGTAGTGGTGGGACCGCCCGGCCCGACCCCGCCCCCCGACCCGCCCGACCGGACCGGACCGACGACAGGAGCAGACGTGGACGCACGACAGCGCCGCACCCGGACCCGGCTGCACGAGACGGTGCTCGCCGCCGCGCGCGACGTCGACCCGTCCGCGCTCACGATGACCGGTCTCGCCGCCGCTGCCGGCGTGCACCGCTCGACGGTCCACGACCACGCCGCGACGCCCGAGGCGCTGCTGCGGCAGGCGCTGCTCGACGAGCTCGACGCGCTGCGCGCGGACCTGCTCGACGACCCGGACCGCGCCACCGACGACGCGGTCACCGACGTCACCGCCCGGGTCCTCGAGCACGTGCGCCGGCACGCGCCGGTCTACCGTCGCGGGCTCGCCGACGGCTCGGGATCGGGGCTGCAGGCGATGCTCGCCGAGCACTTCGTCGAGTCGTCGCGACGGCTGCGTCGCCAGGGCCGGCTCCGGCTCCCCGGCGACGACGGACCGCTCCCCGGGGTCCGCGTCGACGCCGCCCTCGCCGTCGACGAGGCCGCGATGCGGTTCGTCGCCCTCGGCACCGTCGGGCTCATCCAGGCCTGGGTCGTCGACCCCGACCCCGCGGTCGACGACTTCACCGCCCTCGTCGCGGCCCTGCTTCCCTCGTGGTGGCGGCAGGGCTGATCTCGACACGGCCGGACCGGCTCCTTCGTCGCCGTCCGGCCTGCTCGATCACCGGGGTGGTGCGGGGTCGCTCGATCACCGGAAGCGGGACCCGGCGGTCGAGTGCCGCGACGAGCGCCAGCGAGGCGAGGTGTATCGAGACCGCGGTGGTCGACCCGGGCGGGACTCACCGGGTGAGGCGGTCCAGAAAGGCGACGAGCAGGGCCTCGCGCAGGCGCGGGGGAGCGACATCGAGCAGGGCGTTCACGGGCGCCATCCGGTCCGGGACCTCGACCTCACCGGACCCGTCGCCGAGCCCGGCGGTCTGCAGGAGCAGGTCGAAGGTGGCGTCGTCGAGCGTCGCGGGGTCGAGCGACTCCGCGACGGCGCGCAGGTCGGGGTCGACCACGACCGGACCCGCCGCGACCGCGTCGGCCGTCGCGGCGGCGAGGTCGCCGAGCAGGGTCGGCAGCTGGGGCGCGGTGGCCGCGCACATCGTCAGGTGCAGCGAGGCCGGACCCGTGGCCGACGACATCTGCGGCTGCACGAACCAGCCGCGGTCGAGCATGAGGTCGCTCAGCGTGAAGACGTCGAGGGCGTCGTCGGTGCCGACGCACAGCAGCGACGAGTCCGGCGGCGCGACGACGTGCAGGTGCTCGATCGCCTCGACGCCGTCGGCGAGTGCCCGGGTCGCGTCGACCGTCGCGCGGACCAGGCGGGCGTAGCCGTCGGTGCCGAGGTAGCGGACGACGGCCCAGGCGGCGGCGAGCGGACCGCCGGACTTCGTCGACTGCACCGTCGCGTTGAGCATCGTGTACCCGGGCCAGTCGGCGCTCGCGTAGAGCTGGGTGCGGCGTCCCTCGGGGCTCGCGTGCAGCAGCAGCGAGACGCCCTTCGGTGCGTACGCGTACTTGTGCAGGTCGACCGAGACGCTCGTGACGCCGTCGACGGCGAAGTCCCACGGCGTCGTCCCCTCGACCCACGGCAGCACCCAGCCGCCGATGCACGCGTCGACGTGCAGACGCAGCCCGCGCCGCGCGGTCTCGGCCGCGACCTCGGCCACCGGGTCGACGACGCCGTGGGCGTACGACGGTGCCGAGACGGCGACGAGGACGACGCGGTCGCCGAGCCGGTCGAGCGCCGCGACGGTGGCCGCGACGTCGGCGCGGTACGTGCGCGGGTCGACGGGCACGGCGACGACCTCGACCCCGAGGTAGTGCCCGGCCTTGTGGAACGCGGCGTGCGCGGTGGACGGCACGACGACCGCGGGGTCGTCGACCGCGGCGGCGTCGCGGGCCGCCTTCACGGCGAGCAGGATCGACTCCGTCCCGCCGGACGTGGCGGTGCCGACGACCGACGGCCCCCCGTGCAGCAGCTCGCGGGCGAGGGCGACGAGGTCGCGCTCCATGCGCAGCAGGCTCGGGAAGGCGGTCGGGTCGAGCCCGTTCGTCGCGCCGAACATCGCGAGCGCCTGCCGGCCGACCTCGTCGGCCTCCGCGACGCCCGAGTCGTACACGTACGCGAGGGTCCGTCCGCCGTGGGTGGGCAGGTCGTCGGCGCGCAGGGCCTCCAGCTCGGCCAGGACGTCACGGGGTGTCGGCACGGTGCAGCTCCTCGTCGAGTCGGTAGTGGCGCAGCAGCAGGAGGCTGGCCGCGATCAGCAGGGCCGGGACGACGGAGAACCCGACGGCGATGGCGGTGAGGGCGCTGTCCGGCTGGGTCACGTCGGTGTCGGCGCCGGAGGAGGCGTAGCCGCCCAGCGCGAGGATCGTCGCGAACAGGGCGGGTCCGAGCGCGAGGCCCAGCGTCTCGCCCGCGGTCCAGACGCCGGTGTAGACGCCGACCCGGTTCTCGCCCGTGCGCCGCGCGTCGTGGGCGGCGCAGTCGGGCAGCATCGCCATCGGGAAGACCTGCGCCCCCGCGTACCCGATCCCGACCAGGGCGGCCGAGGGGTAGACGACGAGTGTGAGGGCGTCGCGGGCCGCGAGCAGGCCGAGCGCCCCCACGACCATGCACAGCGACGCGACGACGTACCCCTGCTTCTTGCTGCGGCGCCGACCCGCGCGCGGCGTGAACGCCCGCTCCCACAGCGGCGTGACGAGCAGCGCCGGCCCGACGAACGCGGCGAAGAGGAACGTGGCCGCCGCGGCGGAGTCGAGGAGCTGGTTCGCCACGTACGCGACGCCCGCGAGCATCGCGCCGATGCCGAGCGCCTGCACGACGAACGTCGCGAGCAGGACGCGGAAGTCGGGCGCCGAGGCGACGAGCCGCAGCTGCTCGCGCAGCGTGCCGGCCGGGGGCGCGAGGTCGAGCTGGGGCGCGTCGCGGGTGCCCCACCAGGCGCCGACGACGCCGACGGTGATGATGACGGCGACGTAGCCGCCCATCGCGCGGTAGCCGGCCGCGTCCGACGCGAAGGCGTCGACCACCATCGGCGCCGTGGCGCCCGACAGCAGGATCGCCAGGGCGAGCACCGCGACGCGCCAGGTCATGAGGCGCGTGCGCTCGGCGTAGTCGTCGGTCATCTCCGCCGGCATCGCCACGTACGGCACCTGGAAGAACGCGTAGGCCGACGCGCACAGCAGGAACGCCACGACCACGTACGCGGCGCCGAGGGCCGGGGGAGCCGTGGGTCCGGCGAAGATCAGCGCGAACAGGACCGCGAGCGCCAGCCCGCCGCGCAGCAGGAACGGCCGGCGCCGCCCGTCCGGGTGGGTGGACCGGTCGCTGATCCGACCCGCCACCGGGTTCAGCAGGACGTCCCACGCCTTCGGCACGAAGACGATGACGCCCGCGAGCGCCGCGCCGACCCCGACCGTGTCGGTCAGGTACGGCAGGAGCAGCAGGCCGGGGACGGTGCCGAACGTGCCGGTCGCGACGCTGCCGAGCGCGTAGCCGCGGCGCACGCGGGGGGTCAGCGGGTCGGCCATGCGCCGAGGCTAGGGCACCGCGGACGTGCGTGGGGTCAGGTCCACGAGCGGAGCTCGGCCTCGACGTCCGCGTGCAGCGACGCCGGGGTCGCCAGGTCCGGGTAGCTGATGCCGTGGACCGTCCAGCCGTCGACGAGGACGTGCAGACGGCGCGCCCGCGCCTCGAGCACGTCGTCGTCGAGCGCGGTGGTGAGGTCGGCCGGGCGGGCCGCGCCGGCGAGGTCGGCGGCGACGACGCGCGCGACGTACCGGGTGCCGTCCCAGCCACCCTGGCGGATGTGGCCGAGGGTGCGGTCGAGCCGGGCGCGGTCGGCGAACGCGACCCAGACCAGGCACTCCCCGCGCCGCTGCTCGTCCATCGGCAGCAGCGACTCGACGAGCGCCACGGCGCGCTCGAGCGGCGTCAGGGCGGCGTCGGCCATGAGGGCGCGCACCCGCTCGACGGACTGCTCGAGCATGAGCTGCAGCGCGAAGCCGAGCAGGTCGTCCTGGGACGCGAAGTAGTGGCGCAGCGCGCCCGCCGACCAGCCGGCCTCCGCGGCGACGGACCGCACGGAGATCTCGTCGACGCCCTGCTCGCGCACGACCCGCCACAGCGCCGCCGCGATCTCGCGGCGCCGGGCGTCGTGGTCCACGATCCGAGGCACGTGGACATTCCAGCACAGGTGTGCTGGAATGTTTTGAACACAGTCGTGCGAAAACAGGTCGTGGCGGCGACCACGGAGGGGGACCGGTGGACGTCCTGAGCCTCGGCGGCCTCGCGGTCCTGGCGCTGGTCGACAGCACGAGCTTCGGCACGCTGCTCATCCCGCTGTGGATGATGCTGGCGCCGCGGGTGCGGGCGTCGCGGCTGCTGGTCTACCTGGCGGTCGTCGCCGTCTTCTACTTCCTCGTCGGGCTCGGCCTGCTCGCCGGGCTCGACGCGATCACGTCCGCGGTCTCCGACCTCGCCGGCAGCCGTCCGTTCGCGGTCGTCCAGCTGCTCGTCGGTGCCGGCCTCGTCGTCCTCAGCTACGCGATGGACCCCGCCTACGAGCGCATCGGCCGCAAGCACCCGCCCGGGCACCGCCCCGCGCCGAGCGCGCGGGCCCAGCGCTGGCAGGGCGTCCTGACCGCGTCCGACGTCCCGCTGCGCACGGTGGTCGTCATCGCGCTCACCGCCACGGCGCTGGAGGTCGCGACGATGCTGCCCTACCTCGCCGCCGTCGGCATCATCACCACCTCGGGCGAGCCGGTCGCCGTGCAGGTCGGGGTGCTGGCCGGCTACGTCGTGGTCATGGTCCTGCCCGCGCTGCTCGCCCTCGCGCTGCGGCTCGCCGCCCGCCGCCTCGTCGAGCCGGGGCTCGCGCGGCTGAGCCGGTGGATGAGCGAGAAGGCCGGCAGCGCCGTCGCGTGGGTCGTCGGGATCGTCGGCGTCCTGATCGCGCTGAACGCGCTCGGCACCCTGACGTAGCGCGGGCTCAGGCCTGCGTGGGCCGCGGCTTCTTGTCGTGGGTGCCACGCACGCTGGCGAGGTCGTCCAGGAAGGCCGTGGCCCAGGCCTCGATGTCGTGCTCGCGGACCTGCTTGCGCATCGCCTTCATGCGTCGGCCGTTCTCGCGGGGGGTCGCGCAGAGGGCGTCCATGAGCGCCGACTTCATCCCGTTGATGTCGTAGGGGTTGACCCGGTAGGCCTGTCGCAG